>WNFR01001703.1_pt1 | contig 22994 bp, 19 predicted proteins | sample 5400221 | NCBI WGS metagenome assembly WNFR01 (sample SAMN13153357, study PRJNA577476) | soil metagenome | isolation source: 40 cm soil under Madrone tree | place: USA:California | collected 2016-06-14 | reverse complement strand
ACGCTGATGGAACGCCGGGGGCCAATTATTCGCAAGCTACCCAGTTCCAGGCCGACGTTACAGGCAGCACCACTTATGAGCTGAGCCCGACGGCGCTGAAAACCGCGTATCTCACATTGCCTGCGCCGTTGAATGGTGGACCAACAAACGTCTGCATAGATTACGGCATGTGCGACCTGCGCGATGCTGTGTCCACAGAAAATGGGTTGCCCAAGCAACCTTCCAGTTATTACGAGTCGTTATTGCAGGGCGGAACTGGACTGACCGGAGAAGTTCCGGATTCTCGAATCACCGGTGTGAACGTCTTTCCGCCCTACTCGACGCTGGCCCCTGGCCCATTCCAACTTACCAATGACAGCCCGTTCCCTTATATCTCATATGCCAATAGCCCGGTGCATAGGTTTTACCAGATGTGGCAGCAGGAGGACTGCAATGCTGCCTACGCCACAGTAACCAATCCGAGCGGTTGCCGGGCGGACCTATTCACCTGGACGGAAGTGACAGTCGGCGCCAATGTGAACGGACAAGCGCAGGCCGCAAACTTCAGCACTGATTATGCGCCTGGAAAAGTCACGACTGGCGAGGGGGCAACAGCGATGGGTTTTTACAACATGCAAAACGGCGATGCGCCCTATACGAAGCAACTCGCGGATAATTTCGCCATGAGCGACAACTACCATCAGCCAGTTATGGGAGGGACTGGTTTGGACTCGATCATGCTGTTCTTTGGTGATGCGCTTTGGTTCCAGGACCAGAATGGTAACACGGTCCCGCCTAACCCGAATGACGCAAATGGCGGCATGACAGCGTTTGGCGGTCCTGTAGATGAAATCGAAAATCCGAATCCCGTGGCTGGAACTAACAATTGGTGGACGCAGGACGGCTACGGCGGCCACGGAGATTACGGCCAATCTACTGGCGTTTACGGCGGCGGCACCTATAGCGACTGCTCAGATCCGTTGCAGCCCGGCGTCGGCCCGATCCTGAGTTACCTCAGTTCCCTGAACCCTCCGATCAATCCGAACTGCGAGCCTGGCCACTATTATCTGCTGAACAATTACAACCCTGGCTACTTCGGAGATGGGAGCAACGCATACGAAGATACAAATCCCAACAACACGCCGTTCACGATTCCACCGACCTCGCAGCGTAGCATCGGCGATGTCATGTTGGAGAATAATATTTCGTGGAAGAGCTACAACGACCAGTGGGACAACTACCTAACCGATAAGTATCAGCTTAACTATGGGAAGGTGGGCCCATCGAGCGATTCCTACTGCAACATTTGCAATGGCTTCCAATACCAGACGCAGATCATGACCAACCCAGCGGTGCGCACCAGGCATATTGTCGATACCAAGCAGCTCTACCGGGATATCGGGAGCGGAAATTTGCCGGCGGTATCGTTCGTCAAGCCAAGTGGCTGGGTAGATGGCCATCCCGCCTCATCGAAATGGGACTTGTTTGAAGGGTTCGTCAAGAAGATCGTGGACGCGGTCCAGGCGAATCCCGAACTCTGGAGCACGACTGCAATTTTCGTGACTGTAGATGAAGGGGGCGGCTATTACGACTCTGGATATGTGCAGCCGCTGGATTTCTTCGGCGACGGCACGCGCATTCCCCTTATTGTGGTTTCGCCGTACACCAGGCCAGGCCACATTTCCCACAACTATTCGGACCATGTTTCGATTCTGAAGTTCATCGAACACAACTGGGCCTTGCCTGCGATCTCCGGGCGCAGCCGCGATAACCTGCCAAACCCGAGGTACAACACTACGGTCAGCAAGTATGTTCCAACCAACAGGCCTGCCATTAGCGACCTGTTTGACCTGTTCAACTTCTGAGAGCAACGTCCATCACGCGGTCCCGCCAATTCTTTTTTCGCGTTTAGCGCAGGCGGGACCGCGTTTTAGCCGGGCGGGAGATCACGATGCATGTCGATTTGATGTTGGCCATGGGCCATTCCCTGTAGCCGCATGCCTGTCGCCTGCGAAACGCAATCCGGCGCCATTGGTTCGTCAATTAAATAAGGACGCCCACGAGTATGAAAGGTCTAGGACTGCGAGATGATATGTGGACGGCTCCGGGATAGCAGCGACTTACACAGCTACATTCTGCAACTCCGCGACCGCAACAATTCGATTCTTTACCGGTAGGGCTGAGTATTTCGTCCGGAGAATTAACGGAAATGTTTCTTTTGTTGGCTTTTAACGGATTGGATTGTGAGCGCTATGAGAGCCAATCGTACCGAACAGTACAATCCTACGTTGGTCGAGGTCATATCGCGCAAACTTTTGGGCGGTCACAAACAGCCCAATGGAAATGTCCTCACCGGCCCCCAAGACATTTACGAGGTTCGTCCTCGCAAGGACGGAGACGGCTTTGATCTGATCGGTAATCAGCTCAGATTTGGCCCAATCTGGTATACGGGACCCAGCGCGATCGGCCACGCGATCGCTTACGCGAAGTACCGCTCGCGCTCGCGTTCGCACCCGGCGATCATTCGCGTGTTTAACGAAGAGGGCAATGTGACCCAGACACACGAACAATAAGCGACTTAGAAAGACTAGTGAAACCGTCATCGATGAACTCGGACCAGCCTAGATCCCCATTCAGGCATTTACTGGAGTGACCAATCTCCCGAAGATCGGACTATAGAGGCCCGCCGGTTAGCGCAATGTCTCAGCTGGCGGGTCATCGAATCGACTGACTTGATTCAATCCAGGATGGTCTTGTAAACCGATTGTTTCTAACTGGTCAAGACCTTGGAGCTCGAGACGCTCGAAAGCGCGCGAATGTCATGAATTTGTAACAATATTCCGCTTCAAAATCTGTTAGACAGTTAATTGTGCACACGACTGTGCCGCCGCGAGAAAAGGCTCCTCCTGCCGCTTTTGACCTTGAAGTCCCGCTGCGCGCCGAATCGATCAACCTGGCCGCACTTGTCAGCCATAACACGGCGACTCAAGGCAGCGCATCCATGGAGAGCGTATCTGAGATTTTTAAGCGGCAAGTCGTGAATTTTGTCGCCGTGCTCGAAGGCGAACGCCTACTCGGCATGTGTTCGCGACAGGAAACGGCAACGCTACTCGGGGGGCGTTATGGTTTTTCGCTTTGGGCGCGCAAGCCAATCAGGGAGCACCTTTGCGAGCAAGAAACACGTATCAAAGTTGCGACGCCTATTGGCGATGTGCTGCGCGCCGTATTCACGCGTCCGGACGAGAATTTCTACGATGACGTTTTACTGGTGGATGAAAACGGCGGATTCATCGGATTCATCGCCACGGAGACGCTTTTCAAAGTACAAAATGCCTTGTTGTTGACGAACATTCGCGACCTTGAAGAGCGCGACCGCGAGATTCGCCACAAGAACACGCAGATGGAAACCGATCTGCGTATGGCTACGGAACTACAGCAGGCGCTAATGCCCAGCACATGTTCGCGTTTTCCTGCCGGACTTGGGAAGAAAACGACGGAGCTGCATTTTTACCATCGTTATCTCCCAGCCAGCATGATGGGCGGTGATTTCTTTCACATCGCCAGACTTTCGGACGACGCAGCTGGCATTTGTATTTGCGATGTAATGGGTCACGGAGTCCGAGCCGCGCTCGTCACGGCAATGCTGCGCGCATTGATTGAAACTCATGCTGGTGAGGCTCCTGATCCCGGTCGATTTCTCACCGAGCTAAACAGCGAGTTCACGGAAATAATGAAACAGACGGGCACGCTAGTCTTCGCGACAATGCTTTACTGTGTGATCAACCCCAGGCGGCGGGAAGTCCATTTTGGCCGCGCGGGTCATCCAGCGCCACTTCATGCGCGCCGAACTGTAGGTAAGGTGCAGGCAGCAGCTGGCGAGAGCTCGGCCGGACCTGCATTAGGTATCTTTCCGAACGCGCAGTTCAAAACAACCGGAACCGTCCTTGTCCCGGACGATTTTCTTCTCTTGTTCACTGACGGCATTATCGAGGTGGATGCCTCGGGAGGAAGAGAGTTTGGCATGGACGGTTTGCTTCAAAGCGTTCGGTCCAATCTTGAGCAGCCGTGCGATTCCGTCCTCGACGGAATCATTCAGGATGTTTACACGTTCGCTGATTCGACGGTCTTAACAGACGACGCCTGTCTGGTTGCGGCCGAGTTGCAGCCAAGCGCAAATACGGCCGAATAAGGTCTCTCGGAGCAAGCGGCTAGAATCAATCTCAGCTGTCCGGCGGTATGCGAAGTTCGCCAAACAGAGCGATCAAAAGATTCTGGAGCGAAAAATTATTGTCCATCTCAATCCACCGCACTCCCGCGCGCGGGTAATCTGTCGCGGTCAACGTCGCAGTGACGCGACCGCTTTCTTTTACCAAGTAGATTTTCGTACCCCGAGCCAGATCAATCCATCCGGACGCAAGACCTTCCCGAAACAGCGCAACAGGGATCGGTCCACCCCTGCTACCCCTTGCAACGAAGGTCCGTCGTGCAGAATCGAACCGGACGCTTGGAAAGCGAAAGTCGAACGGCTCATCGCTACGCGGAGTATCGTCGCCAACATAAGGCAAATTGCTAAACGTAATTCGCACCGCTAGTTCTCCGGCTGCATTGAGGTAGAGTTGGTGCCAAATCATCTCGCCGTACGCGAATGTTTGCGCATGATCGGGGCTCGTAATCCTGATCGCTTCCGCCATTGCCGAAGCGTTCATTGTGAGAATGGCTGCCAATAGGATCGCGAATCGCACAGTGCGAGTCTATGAACGCTGCGCGTTCTCGTCTAGCGCGCGCTTTAGCGGCAGCCGCCGCCATGCTCCTCAAATGGATTGTAAACCGGCAGCGCGTAATACCACATGAAACCATCCGGACGCTCTGCGCGAGTGTGGGAGCCGCCAAAGAGCGCTTCCACATCGTGCACAGTCGCGCGGCCGCGTCGCAGCGAACCGATTCGCCGAGTGTAAAAATCGTTCGGCGATTCTTGTGCAATATAAGCCGGAGCCGCGATTAGTACGCCATTTCGGTTGAATCGAAACGCAAGCGCATCCGCCCCGTACCCGTGGCGCAGCGGGTCGGCGGTATCGATCACAGGCGCCTCATAAAGGCCAAGTTGACGAAACAAAGCCGAGTCTGGTTGCACAACGTAGTAGCCGTTTCTCGGCCCTAACGAGACGTAATGCGAATCGTCGTCCCATGAAGCCGCGCACGCCAGATTCGCAACAATCAGCAAAAAGAGAGCAGTGCACGAGCAAACGCGCATGTTTGTTCATAAGCCCCAGCGCGCCTTCTGTCCACGAATGCGATTTAGTTGCCACACAAATGTAACGATAATTTTTTTGCCAGCGCGACGGCCGGTTTCTTACGTTTGTGCCTGAGCAGAATGCAAACGTTCACTTCCTCCCGAACGAGCTCGCCGCGAGCTTTTGCCACTCAACAGCGATTTTCATTTGGTAAGTCCGCTGAAGACCTGCTCGCACCGAGGCGGTATCGCGCGGCGTGGATCTCCGACATGCACCTGGGCACGCGCGGTTGCAATGCTACTGCGCTGTTGGACTTTTTGCGGGAGAATGATTTTCGCACGCTGTACATCGTGGGCGACCTGATCGACATCTGGTCGCTGCGGCGCGGGATTTACTGGCCGCAGCAGCACAACGACGTCATTCAAAAAATTCTGCGCAAGGCACGCAAAGGCACACACGTGATTTACATCCCGGGAAACCACGACGAACTGGTGACCAGCTTTTGCGGAGCTTATGGGAACATTGAAATCAAGGAGCACGCAATCCATGTGACCGCTTCAGGCGAGCGGATCTTGATTATTCATGGTCACGAACTCGACGTGGTGGTGTCCGGCAGCGGCCGAATGAAGTGGCTCGCGTTTGCGGGCGACCTTGGCTACCAGTTTTTGCTCTCGCTCAATCCGCTCATCAATTTCGTCCGGCGCCGTTTCGGTCTGGGCTACTGGTCCCTCAGCGCCTATGCTAAACAAACCGTGAAAGACGCGGTAAGTTTCATCGGGAAATTTGAGGCCGCTGTGGCGCATTACGCGGAGCGGTATCATGTGGACGCCGTCCTGTGTGGCCACATCCACAGCGCAGCGATCCGGGAATTCGGCAAAGTTTCATACTACAACTGCGGCGACTGGGTCGAGAGCTGCACGGCACTGGTGGAAGGCGACGATGGCGTGCTCTCGCTGCTGAGTTACCAGTCGCTCTCCGCGAACGGGCGCGCAGGGGCTCCCACAAAGGATTCAGCGTGCCCAAACGCTAGGCTGGCGAGTAGTTAGCAAGCTATACATCGGTACACGCCTGGTCGTTACCAGCTTGTCATCGGCTTTTAACAATTCGTAACCTGACGCGGCGCGCTCCTGTCGTATCTAACCGTGGTGTTATGAATGCGATTACAGTGAAGCGAACAATCGTCAGACGAACCCGTCCGCAAAGATTGGCGACGCGCCAGTCATTTCGCGAGCTGGCCCGGCCTTATCTCGCGGGCGAAAGCGCGGTGGAGTTCACTATTGAAGCGCTGCTCTTCGCTATCATTGTGGCAATGTCAGCATGGCCAATTTTCGCTGTTGCGAGTGCTCTCAGCGAATTTGTCCAGCGCGCGCCGGCCTGAGAAGTACCAGCGGGATCGTTTTGTCCTCAAGGCGATGGCAGACGAATCGCCAAGGGCGCAGATATCAGGCGGCACAGCCGCAGTTCTTTGCCAATGCGTTGCGGACAACGCGTCTCACCTTTGTCAGCGCGAAAGTCTCGACACCATACCGAAGGCGTCTAGGATGTTCAGCTTGTGGGAAGGGTCAATCGAGCGCGAAACAATCGCGAAATTGAACGAAAATTTTTGGTCAAATGGCTGCCGGATAACCTGAAACGGTCGCGAAGTTTTGTTATCGAGCAAGGTTATCTGGCAAGCGAATCGGCCGGCAGACAGGTCCGCCTCCGAAAGACAGGCCGCAGCGCGTCGCTGACGTTCAAGGTCCGTCGGGGCACCCATCGCGAGGAACGCGAGATCAAGCTGAGCCCGAAACAGTTCGCAGCGCTCTGGCCCGGCACTTCCGGGAGAAGACTGCGCAAGGTGCGCTACGAAATTCCCTGGGAGAACGTTCTGATCGAGCTCGATATTTACCGGGGCAGACATGCCGGTCTGGTCGTGGCGGAGGTGGAATTTCCCGATCGCGCGCGCTACCGCAGATTCAAAGCGCCCTGGTGGTTTGGGCGGGAAGTGACCGGCGAAAAGCGCTACAGCAACGTGCGGCTCGCGCTGAAATAGCACGCCATGGGCTTTCGTTTGAAATTGCGCGAACCCCTGACCGGGGGACTCAAGCGAGTTTTTTGCGAACAAATCGACTCGGCTTTGCACTTGTGCCAACACCCCGCCAAACAACGCGGCGTCACTGTGCACGAAGTGCGGAAGCACTTGAAAAAATTGCGCGCGGCGATGCGGCTTGCGGCCGGGAAGATCGGCAAAAATTGTCACACGGAGGAGGATCGTTGCGTGCGCAAGATTGGCCGGATGGTCTCAGACTTGCGCGATGCTCAGGTGCGACTGCAGACGTTTATTCAACTGCGCGAAAAGGCGGCGAAAAATTCCAAAAAACAGCTCTTTCCGTGCACAGAAGAACTATTGCTCCTCGAACGCGAAAGTTTTTCCGCAGCGTTCGCCGGTTGGCAACGCCAGGCGATTCCGCAATTGGAACGAATAAAAGCACGCCTGATGGACTGGCCCCTCGATGGCCTGAACTGGAAACAGATTTGCAACGCGGTATGTAAAATTTACAGGCGCGGCCAACGCGCACTTGCGAAAACGATTGATGATCCGGACGCGGAAAACTTTCATGCCTGGCGCAAGCGGGTGAAAGATGCCTGGTATCAACTACGAATTTTGCATCCACTGAACCGAACGGTTCTGGAAGAGATGGCTCATGACGCGGAGATCCTGGGTGAATTGCTGGGGAGTGAGCACGATCTCGATTTTCTCCTTGCGCGCCTGGAGAAGGAACGCGGCGACGCAGCATTCGCTGACGAACTGGGAAAACTGCAGAAAATGATTGGTAAACGCTGCAAACGACTACGCCGTGATGCGCTGGAACTCGGACGGCGTTTCTACGCCGAGCCATCTAAGGCGTTCGCAAAACGCATCTCCATCTTCGCGGGGAACCGAAAGTAACACGGCCTCGTTTTTGCGGGGGGCAAGCCTTGTAGTCCGTTGGGATCCGCATTATCTGTGCTCAATAGGCGTCCAGATATTTGATTCCCGAGCCGGTATTGAAAATCACGACCCGTTCCCCGGAGGCGATTCTTTTGTCGCGACGTAGCAGTTTCAAAGCTGCGAAACACGCAGCGCCTTCCGGGCAGACGAAGAGACCCTCCTTCGCTCCGATCTCGCGCCCGACGCGAACCATTTCTCCGTCGTCGATAGCAATCGCGCCGCCGTTCGATTCACGAAGAATATTGAGGATCAAGAAATCGCCGATGGCTTTTGGAATGCGCAAGCCGGAGGCTATGGTGCGCGCATTTGGAAATTCTGCGGCGATTCTTTCTCCGGCTTCGAATGCGCGAATAATGGGCGCGCAACCGGCAGCCTGCACGGCGAACATGCGCGGCCGTTTGTTCGCGATCCAGCCAAGCGTCTCCATTTCATCGAATGCTTTCCACATTCCGATCAGTCCGGTACCACCGCCTGTGGGATAAAGAATCACATCGGGCAATTGCCAGTTCAGCTGCTCTGCTAATTCGTAACCGAGCGTCTTTTTTCCTTCAATGCGATACGGTTCTTTCAACGTGGACATGTCGAACCAACCTTCTTTTGCTTTGTGCCGGCCAACTTCCGCGGCGCAATCAGTGATCAACCCGTCGATCAGCGTGACGTGAGCGTCCAGCTCGCGGCACTCGACAATATTCGCGCGTGGGGTGTCGCGAGGCATAAAGACGTGCGCTTCGAGACCGGCGCGAGCTGCATACGCGGCCAGCGCGCCACCAGCATTCCCAGCGCTTGGAACTGCGAGCCTGGTTGCGCCTAGATATCTCGCCATCGAAACGGCCACGCTCATTCCGCGCGCCTTAAAACTTTGCGTTGGATTGAGCGACTCATCTTTGATCCAGAGATCGACATCGTCAGCAAATCTCTCTGCGCGTAACAACGGCGTTCCGCCTTCGCCTAACGATACTGGATCAACATCGCTCGGTAATGGCAAAACCTCGCGATAACGCCACAACGACTTGTCGCGCGTGCGCAGTGTCTGGCGTTGAAGTGTTCGACTCGCTGCGACGAGATCAACGATTGCAAGGAGCGGTTTATTGCAGGACCGACAAAGATTTTGCAGCCGAGATGATTTGTGCTCAAGTCCGCACGCGCTGCATTCAAGATGTTTCAGAAACATTGGAGAAACGCAACGTAGCACACACATCTTACCTGTGGTTTCGCTGAAGTAGCCAGGCAAGACGCCCGGTTGCCAACAGGCAGGATGCCTGTGCTACAGCACGGCTTGCCAGTCGTGATACATTTCAACACAATGAATTTGCTCACGCTCACGGAAGTTCGCCGGGCGACGCAGAATGGAGCGACCTCTGCACGCGTTCACGTCCAGGTGGAAAGCGCGACGCCCAAGCTCACGCGCGAACAGCAGCCGTACTGCGAGCTCTTGTTGGCCGACGCGTGCGACCGGATGACCTTGCGCGTCTGGAGCGATCATCCCGCGTACAAAACGTGCAGCGCGTTAACCAGTCAGGATTTCATCGAGCTCACCGCCGAATTTTACCGCTCGCAATACGGACTTGATGCCCGCAAGTGGACGGTGCGGCCATTGACCGAGCAGGAAAAGAATGAACTACTCCAAGGCCCTGCAGATTTACGTGCCAAACAGGCGTCCGATTTTCAATTTGTAAGGGAAACCGTGGCGGCAATCGCCGATCCCCGCTTGCACGCGCTAGGTGAGGCTTTCCTTATTGAATGGGGCGACCGGTTCCGGCGCACGGCCGCCGCGCGCAATTATCATCACGCCCGGCGCGGCGGACTGGTCGAGCACACAGCACAAATGATGCGCGTGGCGAAGCAGATCGCCCCGCTCTACCCCGAGCTAAACGTTGACTTGTTGCTGGCAGGAATTCTTTTCCACGATTCCGGTAAACTGTGGGAGAACGCGCTGCCGGAACATGGATTTGTCATGAGTTATGACGAGCTCGGCGAGCTGATGGGACACATCTCCATTGGATTGGAGCTGGTGAATGCATTGTGGAGAAGGCTGAGCGTGGAGAACGCCGACGCATGGAAGAATCTCTCGCCGGCATCGGAAGATGTGCGAATGCATCTTTTGCATTTGATCGGCGCGCATCACGGTGAACCGGAATTTGGTTCGCCCGTCGCGCCGAAAACGCCCGAAGCAATGGCGCTTCACTACATTGATAATCTCGATGCGCGGCTGGAAATGTTTGCTGCCGGTTACACGACGGCAAAACCGCTCGCCGCGCGCATCTTTGATCGTGTCCGGCCGTTGCCTGGGAATTTGGTGAAGTCGCTGCAGAAATTTCAGCAATCATCGAGTCCGCCCGCGACTGCCGAGAAGCTGTTGTGACGCGATACGAGCACACGCAGATCGGTCATGCGATAATTTGGCCACTTGTGGTGGTCATTTTGATTGCAAACGGATTGACTGAAGCGTTGGCTTACTGGCCGGCTATGTTCCTTTTGTTAATCCCGCTGGTTTGTCTTGTCCTGTTCTACAAACTCAGGATTATCGTCGGCGACGAAACGCTGTGCGCGGCGTTCGGCATCGGAGTGGTTCGCAAGAGAGTGCCCGTTGCGAAGATTGCCGTTTGCGAGCCGATTCGCATCAAGTGGCGGTACGGCTGGGGAATTCACCGGATGCCGTACGGCTGGCTATATAATGTTTCGGGGTTCGACGCCGTAGCGATCTCCTTGCAGGATGGACGAAAATTCGCGCTCGGGACCGATGATCCTGACGGACTGACCACCGCAATCCTAGCAGGTATTTCGTGAGCGCACGCTGTGCCAACTACTGTAGTTGGCGAAACCAGCCCAAAGCGACCGAAGTTTGTCCGTCATTCACTTCGTGTCCGCCGCGGAAAGTTCCGATTCGCATTCGGTTGAATCCGGTTCGCTTGATCGAACCGGCGACGTTGTATTGCTGTTCTACCGTCGCAATTCGATCGTCGTGACCGGCGCTGATGTAAATTGGCGTGCTCAAAAAATTCGTGCCAGGCTGGATCCGGGCGTATCCATCGCTCAAGTGGTCTTGGTTTGCACCGGTCATGTAGACACCAATGACGCGACAGCCATTCTTCGCGAGCAGCGGCGCAATGTAACCAACACCTTTTCCTCCTCCCGAAAACCCAGCACACGCGATTGGCCACTTTACCGATCCGGGGAAGCTGCTGTGAAGTGCGTGAATGGCAGCGAGCGTCATTGCTCCGCGCCACGCGGCGGTATCGTTTCGCGCAGGCTGCGGTCCGTCGCCAGCAAGCAGCACCCAACCTTCACTGAGCCCGGCCGCGCGGTAAAACTGAACGAGATCATCGCGATTCTGCCGTTTGAAATCGCTGGTGGAGCACACAACCAATACCGGCCAGCTCTTTCGCGGATCGAAATTTGCAGGTGTCGCCAGCACGGCCACGGCGTTCGGCGGCACGACATTTCCTCCTTGAGCCGCCAACGATTTTTCCTCCGCGCTCAACGGAACATTGGCCTTGACCGTCGAACCCGGGGAAAAAGCGACTCCTGCAAACTTCACTGGGCCTTCAGCGCCAACGACAGACCCAGCATGGAGTATTAAAATCAGCCCCGCAAGCAAGGGCATTTGTCTCCGCGTTCGGCACATGAATTGGGAAGCCATCAAAATCATCCTGTTTCGCATTCCTGACCAAAAAGCGTGCGGAATGGAACTGTCAAATCTACTCTAGGTCGGAAATGTGAAATTGGCCATGGCGCCCCGTATTCATACAGACGTCCAGGTAATGTTTTTCGACACCGATTGCGGAGGTGTCGTATCCAATATTGCCTATCTGCGCTTCATCGAGATCGCGCGCACACACCTTGCTGAGAAACTCGGGCTCGAGCTCGTGGAGATGGCGCAAAAGCAAACGTATCCGGTCGTGGTCCGCACCGAGATTGACTACCGAAGGGCGGCGAAACTCGGTGACCGGCTTGTGATCGAAGGCTGGCTGGATCGCGTAGAACGCGCGCGGTTCTGGTGCGCATTCCACATTACGCGTCCGCAAGACAACACCTTGATCGCGGAGTGCCGCCAGATGCTCGCGTTGATCGAGATGCCGGCGGGAAAATTGCTGCGTTTGCCTGAGCATTGGAAAACGCACCACAAAGCCGAATCCAGCGAACATCGCGACGGCGCATCCCGAGCTGGAATGATTTCCGGTGGAGAATGTGTGCAATGACCGCAAGCGCTGGCACTCTAAGCATTGAAGAAACGTTGCTTAACCCACCGGCGCTGCCACCGCCGCCGACGCGCCACGCTTTACTTGTAATTGTGATTGCGCTCGCGGCGCTGTTACATGTCGTGACTATTGGAACCGGAGATCTTTATAGTGAGACTGAAGGCCAATACGCAGGCGCCGCGCGCGAAATGGTGGCAAGCCATAACTGGTTGCTCCCAACGAACGACGGCATACCGCGACTGCAAAAACCGCCGTTGCTCTACTGGCTCATCATTGCTTCGTACAAGATTCTCGGCGTGAATGAAGCCGCGGCTCGGCTGCCGGTCGCGCTGGCCGTCGTAGCCACGGTTGCACTTATCTTCCTTATTGGCGAAAAGCTCTCAGATTACTGGCGCGGTTTCATCGCCGGTCTGATCTATCTCAGTTTTTGCGGCACGTTTCTTCTCGCGCGCATTGTCATGCCCGAACCGCTCGTTACGGCGTTCATGGCCGGGGCGATGTTCTGCGGAATATGCGGCTATGAGCGAAGGCGCCATCGGCAGATGTGGTTCGCCGGTGTCTGGATTTTTGCTGCGCTAGCGTGCCTAACGAAAGGTGTGCTCGGCATCGTTTACCCTGCTGTGGTTTTTGTTTTGCTCTCGATTTTTTATCGCGAAGCGAGGATACGATTTCGCGCGCTTCTGCGGTGGGAATATGTGTTGATTTTTCTTTTGATCCTGGCGCCCTGGCATATCTGGGCACAATGGCATTTCCCGCATTATTTTCGGTATGTCAGATCCGAATGGCTGGGACACCTGCGCGGGCTCACCGATGAGACGCACGATTTCCTCGGCGCGCCTGCTTATCAATTTGTAATCCTGCACCTGGCCTGGTGGTTTCCATGGTCGATGGCACTCCTGCCGGGAATAATTTTGGCCTGGCGTCGCGTGTTGCGGCCGCGCGAGATCAGTTTCGCCGACGGGCTGCTCTTCTGCTGGATGGGCGTCATATTTGTTCCACTCCTCTTTTTAGGTCAAAGACAAGATTACTATTCGATGAGTATGTGGAGCGCGTTCGCGCTGTGGGCAGCCATGGCTTGGGATCGGACTCCCCAATCGTTGCGCGCCGCGGGCGCGGTCGCAGTGGGTGTCATCGGTCTGATCCTTGCAGGCGGGGCGCTGTTCGCGGCGCGTGCCACGCGTGCTTTGAACGGAACTTGGGGAGTGATGGACGCTCGCTGGACCGCATGGAGAGCCTTGAACGATATGCCTGTGTCCGCGTGGGTAGCACTGCGGCCCATACTCGTGATTACGGCTGTCTCATTCGTGTTCTTCTCGATCGTAGCGCTCTACTTCATTTTCAAACAACGCGGGAAACTGGCGGCCATTGCCCTGGCTGCCTCGATGATTCCAGCCGGGCTCAGCATGGTAGTAGGCGTCGCGAAAACCGCGCCGTATTTCTCACTCGCCGACGTCGCCCGTTACCTGAATCCGCGGTTGGAGACAGGCGGCCACGCGATGTTCGAAGGCCCGCTGGACGACAGCAGCAGCCTTATTTTTTATCTCAATCGAAGATTCTCTTTTGTTAACCAAAATCCTCGGAAAGAAGCTCCGATGGGCACACCCGCCATCGACATTTTTCTGGACGAACAAGCTGTTCTGGACAAATGGGATCAACCCAACCCGGTTTACCTGATTGTGGAGCAAAGCCGGGCGGACTATTGGAGAGAGCGAGTTACCAGCCGGTTTCATGTTTATCACCAAGTCAGCTCATCCGGGACGTACGTAGTGCTTAGCAACCAGCTGTAGCGGAGAGGGATTGACTGCTTAAAAGGTTGCGGAGTTAAACAAAAGTGTATCCGGCGGTTGAAAAATTTCCGGCCCGCCTTACAGTGGCCGCTCGTTTGCTTTGTAACTTTAGAACCATTTAACGGTTTAACCTTTCAACCCAGTCATGTCGCAGCATCGCAGTTTAAAAGGAACCGGCACCATTGCGGCCAGGCGCAATGTGCTGAAACGCTTCGAGCGTGTCGAGCTTCTAAAAAAACGCGGCCAGTGGAAGGACGGCCAGAAAGTCGTCGGCCTGCCAAAAACAAAACCGGACGTGTGACGTCGTGGATCGTTGAATCGTTACATCGTCAAATCGGCTCGACGATTGACGATTTAACGAATTGCGAATCACGATTGTGCGCCTCAACCGTTTTCTCGCCGCAGCCGGTGTCGGATCGCGTCGGGATTGCGATGAATTGATCTCGTCGGGGCGGGTCACTATCAACGGTGAAACCTGCACGGACTTCAGCGCGCAACCCGGCGGGCGCGATCACGTCAAAGTGAATGGCAAACTTGTTCACGTCGCTCCGCCGCTCACGATCATGTTGCACAAGCCAGCCGGATTCGTTTCGACCCGGAAAGATCCGCATGTGCGCGATACGGTTTTTGATTTGCTGCCGGCAAAATTCTCGCGGCTGTTCAACGTCGGGCGCCTGGACGCACAAACCGAAGGTCTGCTTCTCCTCACAAATGATGGCGATGTCGCACAGAGCTTAACGCATCCACGTTACAAAATTGAGAAAGAATATGAAGTGACACTGGACCGCCCGTGGGACCCCGAACTCGCATCGAAATTGCAGCGTGGAATCTTTCTCGACGGTGAGCGCGCAAAGATTGCGCGACTCCACTCCGTGTCGCGCGTCCGCCTGCGCGTTGTGTTGCGACAAGGAATCAATCGCCAGATTCGCCGCATGTTCGAAGCCGTTGGATATCACGTCAAACATCTTATCCGCGTACGGATCGGTAATCTTCGGCTTGGCGAGCTCCCGCGCGGTCATTGGCGGGCATTGACAAAGCGCGAGCTGGAATCTTTGGAGAGTCGATGAAACTCGATAGTTGTAACGCACTTATCACTGGAGCTTCAGCCGGGATCGGTCAGGAATTTGCACGTCAACTCGCCGGTCGTGCTTGCTCGATGATTTTGGTCGCGCGACGTGATGAAAGACTGATCGAACTCGCTGATCAACTGCAACGAGAGCATCCAAAGCTACTTGTCCACATCCGAAAAGTCGATCTCGCCGATCTTGGCCAGTTGCAGAATTTCCTAGCGTGGCTTGATCACGAGAAACTCGAAGTCGATGTCTTAATCAATAACGCCGGACTCGGTGACAGCGGTCCTTTTGCAAAGAGCGACCCTGATCGTAACCAGGAGATGACGCTCGTAAACGTCGCGACGCTAACGTTGGTTACTCGTCATTTGCTTCCACAGATGATCGCGAATCGCCGCGGCGAGATTCTCAACGTCAGTTCGTCGGCTGGGTTTCTCCCGATTCCCGGCTCCGCTGTTTACGCCGCAACTAAGGCGTATGTAACAAGCTTCTCTGAAGCGCTTCGAGCCGAGCTCCGCGGAACGGGCGTGAACGTTTGCGTTCTCTGCCCCGGTCCGGTGGCGACGGAATTTCAGGAAGTCGCCAGTCGTGCGGGCCGTAATGTAAGCCCCGGACCCGGCCCAGATTTCCTTCAAGTTTCGGTCGAACAAGTCGTGTGCGACGCGCTCGCAGCACTCGAAGCAGACCGGCCTCTCGTCATTCCGGGGTTCGCGATGAAGCTGTTGATGCTTCTCGCTCGATTAACGCCAATGCCGATCTTGCGATGGGTGGCACGGAGATCACCGAGGACACGCGGCGGCGTGTAATCTCAAATCGCACTCGAACGAATGCAGAAATATCAAAGGTGAAACCAGTTGTGCTGGCTCACGAACACCACGCGGTTGACCCAGATTTCCGAGGCAACCATAAACACGGCGACGCACCCCAGCACGACAATACCCAATCTAGCAGTGAATCGACCACACACACAGGCCACGCCATAGACGTAGACAATGGCGAAGGGAATCAGCGCGCCCGTTAACAATCGTCCCGATGTGAAATAGGGATGCGCAGGTGACGGGTTAATGCAGTTGCCGAAATCGAATTGGATCGAGAGCAGGCCCAGAAAGGCAATGCCCGCTACGAAAACCAAGATTGCACTTCCAATCGCTTGTCGCTGGAAAGTGGTAAGTCCGGCCCGCTTCCGTAAGCCGACGATGGCCGCAGCGACAAAAACCAACGTTGAAATGGCGTAAAATCCATCGACAACACGCCAATGCAACGGCAGACCGTGCCAGCTGACTTCACCGCGCCAAAAGCTCGCGATTAGGTCCGACCAGAAAATCCATAAACCGCGCGGCCTGAAAATCGGATGGTGGCACCAATCGCCAAACGGTTTTCGCGTCCAACCGAGCAAAGCAATTTTGCCTGTCGATCCGGTCAGATCGCCGAAATGAGACTTTGTCCAGAGCATCCAACTGCCAATGGGAGTCGCGGCACACAACACAATCGCGACAAGCGCGATCAGCACGGCGCGAGGTGCTCGTCGGATGATCACCACAACTCTGGCAATAACAATTCCAAGGGCGACTGCGACCGCCGGCACACTCGACATCTTGGTGAGGCAGGTCGCGGCGATCGCCAGACCCGTGAACGCTCCAAACAAAAAGCTCGGCGCATTCGTTCGCAACCATTGCAAAAGGCAAAGGAACAGCACGCCGAAGCAAACAGGCGACAGGACGTCGTTGTTCATTGCGTAGAACACATTCTGAGGAAGGAATGCAAGAAGCAGCGGCACCCCGATTCGCAGATCCGCCCGCGGCAGCGCAACCATGCTCCCAGTGACGTAGCCCAGCCAAACTATCATGACGACGATCAGAGCATTCAGAAACCGAATCCAATACAGTGATTGAATACCGGTTAATCCGATCTGCTTCCCAATCCACCACCACTCGCTTGCCAGCGCGTAGTACAACGGTGGCTGAGAAGACTCGAAGTTGATTTCGCTGCTCCATGCCGCTCTCGTGACCGCAATTTCCGGCTCAATCTCTGACCACGATCGTTTCCATAAAGGCGCTGGAAAGGTTGCGGCGGGAAACTGCTCGGGACTCGAAAGGAATTCCGGCGAAGCGTACGGAATAATCCAGTTTAGTGTGTCATCCTTCAGTCGATCGAAACGGCGCGGGACCTCCGCATGCGAGTACTGCGTGATGAGATCAAAGTGCAGATCTTCATCAATATTGCCGAAGAAGGGGAATGCAGCTGAGTAGATAAAAACGCGAAGCGCCGCAGCAAGGCAGAGGAGTGAGATCAGGAAACGTTCATTCAAAGAAGGAATATTTTCGGCTCACAAGAGACGATGGCAATTCGCTGCAAATCAAAATCGCATCTCGCAAACGATGCTTTGCCCTACACAGGTGTTGCAAGGAGCGGCCACAGTTTCTCGAGAGCTGCCACGTTTATCCGGCGCGCCCTTTCAAGATTCGATTGAACAAGCTTTGGCCGGTCGAACTCGGCGGCGAAACGTTGCTTCCCACGCGCGTAATGCGGCGGCGAATACGCGCCGCAAAGATCGCCAGCGACGATCCTGGAAGCTGCGCGGAGTTTTCGAAGCGCCCACTCCAGATCAGCTAGCGCGAAGCGACCGCTCTCCCAGTTCGTCACCGCCTCTTCAACCCGCAGGCAATCGAGATCGATCGTCGCGTAGATATTTTTGCCAGCAAGACTCTTCGAAAACTCTTCAAAGTGCTCGCGCCAATTATCGCGCAAGATTGCACCCTTGCGCTGTCTGTCCTTGATGGGCCGATCATCCGCCCAAGGATGCACGTCAAGAAATCCGGCGCGTTCCGCGCGGCGGTTGCCGAAAATCTGATGTGGCCACCAGCATTCAAAATTGCCGCAACCCCAAACACTCGCGCGCGGCACATTCGGAAGTTCCAGCGCGCGATTGATCCATCCACCGCAGGCCCATTTCGGCGGCCGCACATCCCAATCCGGATGGTTGTCGAACGAAACGAGAACGATCGGGTCGGTAACGCTGCGCAACCGGAGGGCGGTCAAATAATGAAAATCTCCCGATCCATACAGCAGAAACGCCACCGCTAGATTTGTCTTGTGCTCGCGATAGAATTGTTCGACTAGCCGTGGCGGCGCGGAAAAACGCAAGCCCGGCCCCCAACTTTGCGCGTCCACAGCAGGAATGCCGCCCGATTCGTTAGGCCACGCGTCGTCGAGATTGAGATGAAGAGCGCGATTGATCAAAAATCACCGGTGCGCGGCTGGGAAAACGTCAGCATCGGCGGCTTTGGCAACGCGGAGGTTTTCCTCCGCTTCCTTGTAGTCCGGATTTCGCCGCAGCGCTTCATTGAACTGGACCACGGCCTGGGAAATCTGACCCTGAGCGAGATACACTCTGCCCAGACTATTATAGGCAACTGTCAACTCCGGGTCGGCGCGAAGGGCAGCCAGATAACATGCCTCGGCTTCCTTCAGGTTGCCTTTTGCAGAAAGCGCGTCCGCCAGGCGAAGCTGAGCGTCCGGATAATTCGGCTTGAGCCGGAGAACAGCCCGCATCTCGCTGATGCATTCATCGTTTTTGCCGAGTGCCGCAAGAAATGCTGCGTAACTATAATGTGCATCCGCCGATATCGGATTCAGGCGTATACCCGTTTCGAAGTGAACAGCGGCCTCGTCGTTGCGTCCGATCCGTTGCAGCAGATTCGCGTACATGAGATGAAAATCGCCGTTGTTCGGTTGAAGCCGCAACGCCGCTTCCATGTGAGGGAGTGCCGCGTCGAATTTGGCTTGCCCACCCAGTGCATCACCAAGATTCAGATGTGCTTCCGCGTAATTCGGATTGAATTGAAGCGCGGTCTTGTACTGTTCAGTCGCTTCGTCCAACTTGCCCTGTTTTTTTAAAGCCGACCCGTAATCGAAATGCGGTTTTGCGCCGTCGGGAACATCCTCGGCCACCCATGCCATTCGTTGCACTTCGGGAACGGCCAGATGGGTTTGCCAAAACCAGAGCGCGCCGAGTGGAAGCGCGAACACACCTACCCACTTCAAGCCGTGCCACGCCCACCCTGGCAAGAGTCCGCCGAGCGATACGTCAGCGGTGCCGCCAGCAAGCCCGAGCGATTGACGCGTCGAACGCTCGCGAACTTTCCAGATAAATCCGTCATAGTAAAAGTGCAGCAGCGTGGAAGCGGTTACTACGCCCGTGAGGATGCGTTTGACCGTGTCCATTCCGATATGCGCATTGATGTACGAGACCGAGCCGTAGGCCAAAACGAGGCCCACATAAAGTCCGATCAGCGAACCGCTCCTTCGGAACACGAATCGCATAAACCCGCCAATGTTGCTGTCTTTCTCGACGCGATTGCGGTTATAGATCCAAACGAGCGACAGGTATTGCACGTCGTGGAAAACTTCAAATAGCGCGATGCCTACGAGGATGTTTGAGACGAGATTGTTGCAATACCACCAAAACGCGATGCTGGTGACCAGCAATCCGAGTTTCACCGGATTCGGACGGCTTCCGGCGATCCAGGTGCGAACAAAATGCGCGCTGAACAAAACCGACACAAAAATGGCTGCGCCCAAAATCGCGTTCTGTCCCAGCTGCACAACTGAGGGCGGGATAAATGGCCCGCCACACAGGTAATACGTGTCCAGGGTGTCGCTCAGTCGATACGGCGAAAGTGCCACCGCAGTGGCAAACCAGATCAGACACATCGCGAAATCGAGCCGGCGCGTGAGTGTGTCGAACGCTCCCGTTTTCGCGTCATAGATGCGGCAAAAGCCGTACGTCTGCATCAATCCGTGCCAGACGCCCCAGAAGAAAACGACCAGCAGAATTCCTTTGAGGTCCCACCAAAAGAACGCGACACAGGTGACGAGCAGAAACAACGGCGCGAAAATAAAGCGCCACCTGAAACGTTCGAACAACGCGCGATCGCCGTAAGCGCGGATCATGCCCGGCAGGTGATGACCCATCGCGCCGAACGCCGCGACAAAGAGATAAATGTCCTGCGGACTCCACCTCGCCTGGGCCAGCGCAAAGGCGGGAATCAGCAACAGCGGCGTTCCAACGTACAAAACCAGGTCGCGCCACGAATTCAGTATCCACAGCTTCGGCTTCGCCCCTACAGTATTCGGGGGCGCAGACGGAACAGTTTGCAGACGTGAAAACGCGGGCACCTGGTGCATGATTTCGGGTGCTAAGTGTTCCGCAAAACCACGGGAAAATCAATCCGCTTTATGCGGACAAACCTGACGCGACGGATGCTGTGTGCGCGCAATTTCACCTTCACGCGCGAAAGAGTAAGTAGCTTGTGAATAAAACCCAGCCTGAAGAGCTAAAAGAACACGAGCGCGAACGCGATTTTTTTTGCGCCGTCAGCGACGCATTCCGGCTTTTCGCACATCGTTCTGCCTTCATGCTCGGGAGCGCGTGGGCATTTGCCGCCGCGGCATTTGTCATCCTTGTCTGGCTCGTGACCGGGCCCACGTTTCATTTCTCCGACACCTGGCAACTGATCATCAACACCGCAACGACGATCATTACTTTCCTAATGGTGTTTTTGATTCAGAACACGCAAAATCGTGACGCTAAAGCGATGCACCTGAAGCTGGACGAGCTTATCCGCGCGCTCAAAGGAGCGCGCGATCAGCTTGTCGACCTCGAGGACCTCTCCGACAAAGAGCTAAAGAAACTCGAAGAACAGTTCCAGCGCATGCGTAAACGAGCCGAGAAAAATGGAAGTTCCCCACGTCGCGTTAGCCCTACTGAACACTCTGAGAGCGCGCATTAGACAGAGGCGCTAATTGCTGCTTTCGACAGTAATTTTTTCGTCAGCCAGTTTGTCCTGGCTGACGGCGCGCACCTTCCATTCGCCGGCAGCGAGCTGCCAGAAAAAGCGGCCGTCGCGCTCTGGCGCAATTCGAACACCATTCACAAACCACTCCACGTCGTTGGTGCAAGCTGCCGTGAGCTCGATCATCTGTTGTGACGGTGGCAATATAGGATCGATCTGATACTGAGCGTTCGGCGGCGGACTTGTGATTCGAAACTCCGATCGAACGTGAGCGCCGATCGCATTATCACGGCTGGCGCACCAGCGTGCATACGCATCGGGCAAGATTAGTTTCCCGTCGTTCGCAAAATAAGCTTTTGAATCCTCGTGCGGCTCTGTTCCCTCCAGGAATAGCTCCTGTGTTGTCGCGTTGCTAAAGCGAGATGGCAGCAAGCCGGTCATTTTGCAGATCTCGCGGCGCACGAGTCTGTGATTCTCCACAAGTACATCTAGCGGATGATCGCGCCTGAGCAATTCCCGCATAATGGCCGCCCACAGCGGCGTGGCTGCACGGACCGCGAACGTGTCGCGCATTGGGCGTCCGTCGAAATTTCCTGCCCAAACGGCGACCGTATGTTCTTTATCGAAGCCCACGGTCCAGGTGTCGCGGAAGCCGCTGCTGGTTCCGGTCTTTGCCGCCACGCGTTCGTCGAACGCGAGCGGCGAATGCAGTCCGAACGCTTTTTGGCGCGCATCGTTATCGCACAAAATATCCGTGACGATTGCGGTCGCCTCTCGCGATGCGATTCGCATTATCGGTTGATGTTCCGCTGCCAAAAACTTCGCGCGCATCGCCGTGCCGCCACGAGCCAGTCCGGCATAGCCAGCCGCGAGATCAACGAGGCGCGTCTCGGCATTTCCCAAAACAAAACCGGCGCCATAATCGTCAAGGCCCTGTGGAAAATTGAAGCCCCACTTTTGCAGTTGATAGAACGTTGGGCGCGCACCGAGCTGGCTCAGTACAAAAACGGCCGGGACATTCAGCGAACAACCGAGCGCTTCGCGCAGGCGCACCGGCCCAAAATAATGATGACTGTAATTTTGTGGATCGTAATCGGCGTATTCATTGCGAATTGCATCGGGCGTGTCCGGCAGCAAGCTCGCGGCGGTGAACAGCCGTTTATCGATCGCGTCGAGGTAAACGAACGGTTTCAACGTCGATCCACAACTGCGCGGCTGCATTGCGCCGTTAATCTGCGACACAGCGTAATTCTCGGAGCCAACCATGGCGCGGATTGCGCCTGTCGCATTTTCGACGACCACGACGGCGGCTTGGGTGATATCATGCCGGTTTAACGCCGATAAATGCGAGCGAACCAAGCGTTCGATGGTTGGTTGCAAATCGAGGTCGATGGTCGTTCTCACCGTGCCACCCAGTCGCGGATTTCGCGCCACGACTGCATCCACAAAATGCGGCGCTAAGCGCGGCGGATCCGAGCGCACGATTTTCGGCGGCTCTACAAGCAGCGATTGCTGATCGCGTGTGATAACTCCCAAATCGGTAAGCCGCCTAAGCGATCGCTCGTATTTGCGCTTCGCTTCCTCCGGGTGCCGCCACGGATTGAATCGGGTCGGCGCCTGCGGCAAACCGGCCAGGAAAATTGCTTCGCTCAAAGTGAGATCGCGCGCCGGTTTTCCAAAGTATGCGCGAGCGGCGGCCTCGGGACCGATTCGGCGATTTCCGTAGCTGCTTCGATTCAAGTATTCCGACAGAATTCGCTCCTTACTCCAGCGCCCTTCCAGATTCCAGGCGACGACTGTCTCGTAGAGTTTGCCGCACCAACTGCGCTGCTTACGACCAGCTGCCAATTTCACGAGCTGCTGCGTGATCGTCGATGCGCCCGAGACGATCCGATGCGATCGCAAATTGCGTGCACATGCGGCAATGCTCGCGCGCCAATCAATGCCGCGGTGTTCGTAAAA
>WNFR01001700.1_pt1 | contig 22995 bp, 16 predicted proteins | sample 5400221 | NCBI WGS metagenome assembly WNFR01 (sample SAMN13153357, study PRJNA577476) | soil metagenome | isolation source: 40 cm soil under Madrone tree | place: USA:California | collected 2016-06-14 | reverse complement strand
TCGATCGACAATGTGTTCGTCCATTGCTGCACCGCCGCATCGATCTGCCCTCTCTGTGCTAGTACGACCGCCAAATTATTGTGCGCTTCGGCGTAGCTCGGCTTCAATTGCAAGGCGATTCGCAGATGCTCAGCCGCCTCTTCAAATCTTCCTTCGTGGAGAAAAAGATTGGCGAGATTATTGTGCGCTTCGGCAAAAGTCGGATCGATTTGTAGTTGCCTTTCGTAATACTGTTTCGCCTGTGCGGTGTCGCCTTTTGAAGCGAGCGCGTTCGCGATGTTGTATTGAAGCCGAGGAAGGTTTGGGTCGGCTTCGAGTGCTTTCAAAAAGTGAGGAAGCGCGGCGTCTGGTTGTCCTTTGCGCGCCAAAGCGACGCCGAAATCGTTTTGCGCGCTCGCGTCGCTCGGATCGAGGTTAATCGCTAACTGCGCTTGAACGACTGATTCAGCGACGCGGTTCTTGTCGAGCAGCGCACTCGCGAGGCGCTCGTGAGCGACGGCGCTCTCTGTAACGTTCAACGTGTGCGTCCACAGCGCTTCGCTATCGCGCCAGTAGTGCGCCTGTCTCCACGCGATGCAGGCAAACGTAACGATGGTGAGCGTCGCCGCCGCAGTCAGGATGATGTTGCGACGTGACCATCGCCGCGACACATCAGCAACCGACCACGCGATTGCCACATAAAGTCCGATTTGTGGCAGATAAGAATACCGGTCGGCGTGGGCTTGAGATCCGACCTGAATAATACCGATCACAGGAACCAGCATCACCAAATACCAAAGCCAGCCACTCCAAAACCACGGTCGGTTCTTTCTCGTCACGAACACCGCAATCGTGAACGCAATTGTTAACACGATGGCGGTTGCGATTTCCCAAACTGGAAGATTAGCGCCGAGATGCGGATAAAGCACGGCAAGGTCGGTCGGCCAGACGAGCTGGCGAAGGTAGATGCAGATGCTGACCAAAGCGTTACCGATTCGCCATGGCAGCGAGACATTCTCGACCGAGTTGATGCCGTGACGCTGAATCACCATCGTAATCACGCCGACTGGGATCACCAGAATTAACAGCGGAACCTTTTCGATCAGGAGTTTTTTAATGTCCGCGTTTCTCTCCTGGAACCTTTGAAGTGGCCAATAATCGAGAATCAAAAGAACAAACGGCATCGTCACGAGCATTGGCTTGGACATCAATCCGCACGCGAACAGGATCGACAACAGGACATAACGGCCGACGCTTTGTCTTCGCGTCCATCGCGCATATGCGATCAAGGTGAGCATGAAAAAGACGGCGCTCAGCACGTCTTTGCGTTCGGCAATCCAGGCGACCGACTCGACGTGCAGCGGATGAATCGCAAAAACAGCCGCGACAAACGCGCTTCGCCACAGCGCACCGGTCATCTGACAAAGCGCGATGAGAAGCAGGACTGTCGCGATTGTGTGCAGGAGCACGTTGATGAAATGATGGCCGCCGGCTCTTAAATCGAACAACTGGCAATCGATCATGTGCGAGATCGTCGTGAGCGGGTGCCAGTTGTGCGAAACGATGTGACTAAACGCCCATGCGATTGCCTGTGGCGATATTCCGCGGCTTACCACCGGATTGGCGTAGACGTAAGACTCATCGTCAAAATTGACGAATGCGTGCGTCAGAGTTTGGCCGAACACGACCCAGATCAGCGCAATGAGGCCAACGCAAATGCCGGCGAGTTTCCATCTACCGGGCGTGCGATTGGTCATGGATGAATCGATAGAGTCTTGGCGGCGATCGGTCAAAGCAATCGCGCGTGAGTTGCCGCCCGCTTCGACGAAATGTCTTGGGAACTGAGCATGCCGCGCGAATAATATCGCAACGATGGGCCGTGTTTCGTCTTCGTCGCGTCTGCTGCTGCTTTGGGGTGCTGTCTCAATCTGCGCGTTGACTATTCTCGCCTACCGGCCGGTTTGGCATGGCGATTTTATCTGGGACGACGATCGCTACGTTACGCATAACAATTTGCTGGCGGCGCCGGATGGTCTGCGCCGGATCTGGTTCTCGCTCGATGCGCCGTCGCAATATTTTCCGCTGGCTTACACCGTCCTACGGATAGAACGCGCACTGTGGGGCTTGGACCCGACGGGCTACCACTGGGTGAACATCTGTTTCCACGTCGCCAACGCACTGCTTGTCTGGCGGCTGTTAGTTCGTCTGAACGTGCCCGGCTCCTGGTTGGCAGCGACCATATTCGCCATCCACCCGGCGCAGGTGGAGTCGGTCGCGTGGATTTCGGAGCTCAAAAACGTTCTGATGGGATTCTTCTTCCTTCTCACGTTGCTTGCCTGGACCGAATATGTCGATCCGCGGTGGCGACATCGGTCGGCATTTTACGCTACGGCGCTTATCTTTTGTTTTCTGGCGTTGGCAGCCAAATCGACGGCGTGCACGTTGCCGGCGGCCCTGCTTCTAGTTCTCTGGTGGAAAAACAAATCGATTGGCCGGAACGCGATCATCGCACTTTGTCCATTTGTCATTTTGGCTTTGGGTGCCGGGGTCATTGCAGTGTGGTGGGAGCACTATCATCAAGGCACGCGCGTGCTGGGGTCGCTCCCGCCGGTCGAACGTTTGCTGATCGCGAGCCGCGCCGTTTGGTTTTATCTCAGCAAATTATTCTGGCCCTCAAACCTGACCTTCATTTATCCGCGATGGGAGATCAGCGCGTCTGATCTATCGGCGTTCGTTTGGTTGCTAGTAACCGCCGCTGCGATTGCTTTGATTTTTTTCGCCCGGCGCGTTTTGGACCGGGGCATCGAAGTCGCCGCATTGTTCTTTGTTGCCACACTCAGTCCGCTACTCGGTTTCATCATGCTCTACACGTTTCGCTACACATTCGTGGCGGACCATTATCAATACATCGCGTGTATCGGGCCGATCGCGCTCGTCGCCGGCGGCTTGGTCACAGTGACAGCAAAGATCAAAAATGGCGGCTGGTTCTCGGCGATCGTCGCGTTGCCCGTCGTCGCTTGTCTCAGTCTGCTCACGTTTCGGCAAAGTGCGACCTATCACGATCTCGAAACTCTGTGGCGGTCGACGATAGCGAAAGATCCAACTTCCTGGATCGGTTACAACAATCTCGGAGTCGTTCAGTTTGAGAAAGGTGAGGTCGATGATGCGATCGCAAAGTATGAGCGATCGCTCCAGCTTCATCCAAATTATCCGGAGGCTCATTACAATCTCGCGGGCGCTTTATTGCTGAAAGATGCGGTCGATCAAGCGATTGAGCATTGCAAACAAGCTCTCCAATTGCAGCCGAACGAGCCGGATGCGCTCATCATTCTTGGTAACGCTTTCATGGCGAAACAAGATGTCGATCAAGCGATCGGCTGTTATTCGCAGGCGGTGGCGCTTCGACCCGATGACCCGAACGGCCATCACAATCTGGGCATTGCACTGGAACAGAAGGGAGAATCGGAACGCGCGGCCCGCGAATTTGAAACTGCGAAGCAGCTGGGAAGACGCGATTAATCGGAATGGTCAGCTCCAATAATGCGAATGATGCTGCTGGTAATATTCCAGCGTTTTCTTCAAGCCTTCTCGCAGCTCGACTTGCGGCGCCCAACCCAAAGTCTTTTTGATCTTGCTGAAGTCAGCGTAGTAATCGCCGATGTCGATCACTTTTCTATCTTCGGGAAAGGGGATCACTTCGTGGCGGCCACCGCCGTTTACCTGAACGAGCAAGGCGGCCAGCTCCTGCAACGTGATGTGTTCAGCATGACCGAGGTTGAATATCTGACCGTCGGAATCGCGGCTCGTGGCGGCACGCAGCAACGCCTCCACCACATCGGAAACGAAATTGAAGTCGCGCTGCTGTTTTCCCGTGCCGAAAATCTGAAACGGCTTTTCTTCGATTAATTGCCGAATCCAAATGCCGAGAAAGGTCTGCCGCACATCCTTTACGCGCATTCCGGGCCCGTAAGTGTTCGTTAAGCGCAAGGCGCAGGCGCGGATGCCGTAAACGTCGTTGTAAAGCAAGTGATACCACTCTCCCGCCAACTTGTTGATCCCGTTCACGTCGACCGGATTGATCGGGTGATTTTCGTCCACCGGCAGATATTTCGGGCGTCCGTAGACCTGGCGGGTGCTGGCGAAAACGATTTTGAGATCGCGGTTGTGTAAACGACACGCTTCCAAAATTTGCAATTGGGCGGCGGCATTGATGTTCAAGTCGGTTAGCGGATCGGTCATCGAGTCGAGATGACTGGTTTGGCCGGCGAGATTGAACAGGAATTGGCGGTTCTTGATCAACTTCGACATTGCAGCCGCGTCGCGCACGTCCGTCAGATCGACAGTCACGCGGTCGCGAATGTCGTGGATGTTGAAAAGATTGCCGCCATATTCGGGAATCAAACTATCAACGAGTGTGACCTTCGCCTCGAGACCGATGAGGCGTCTGGCGAGGGACGATCCGATGAATCCGAGCCCACCGGTGATCAATACGTCAGATCCAGTGAAAGCGTCGGAATTCCACGGCATGGCGGAATTGTAGGGCGCGATTAAAAAGATTTTCTATAACATTCGGCGTTTTTTTTGCACAATCGGATAGCCCCATGGATCAACAAACATCGCCCGAGTTATCGGTGGTGATTCCCGTTTACAACGGCAGCCGGACCATTGGCCCGCTGGTCGAGCATATTGTGAAGGTCTTTGGATCGACATCATTTGAGATTGTCCTCGTAAATGACGGTTCGGAGGACGATAGCGAAAAGGAGTGTGCGCGACTCGCGGACATCTTTCCCCGGAACGTTGTCTTTGTGCACCTGAGCCGGAATTTTGGCGAGCACAACGCGGTCCTCGCCGGATTCAAGCAGGCCCGCGGCCGATACATCGCAGTCCTGGACGACGACGGGCAGAACCCGCCAGAAGAAGTCATCCGAATGTTGGACGAACTGAAACGCAAGGATTATGACGTTGTTTACGGCCACTACATCGAAAAGATGCACTCGCGGTTTCGAAATCTCGGAAGCCGCTTCAACGATCGGATCGCGACGCTGATGCTCCACAAACCGAAAGATCTTTATCTCTCGAGTTTCAAAGTGATGAACCGATTTGTCGTGAACGAGATCATCAAATACCACGGTCCGTATCCATACACCGACGGATTGATTTACCGCGTGACGCGCAACATCGGCCAAATCCCGGTGGAACATCGCGCGAGCGCGAGTGGGCCGTCGCGCTACACGTTTCGAAGATTAGTCAGACTTTGGCTGAACATGTTCTTGAATTTTTCGATCAAGCCGCTGCGGCTGTCGATTTATGTCGGGTTGCTCACATCTTGTCTCAGCACGGTGGCATTGATCGCGATTGTGATCGACCGATTGTGGATTACACCAAATCTAACCCTTGGAATTCCGACTGTTCTGGGAACGATCGTTCTGATCGCCGGGATTCAGCTGATGATTCTCGGACTCGTTGGCGAGTATCTCGGCCGGCTTTATCTCGACCACACCGGCACTCCGCAGTACGTGGTCCGCTATGTGAAAGGCGGAAGTAAATCAAGCGATGCGACAGGATGAATACGCCACGATGTTCCGAGTCGAGGAGGCGCATTGGTGGTATCGCGCGCTGCACCGGCTGATTTTTCAAACGCTGGAAGCGGAGTTGCCCGACTGGCGAGAAAAACGAATTCTCGATGCGGGTTGCGGCACGGGAGCAATTTTGCAAACGTTGGGAAACCCCGAGAAAAACTTCGGAATTGATCTCGCGCCTGAAGCGATTGCGTTCTGTCGAGAGCGTGGACTCGAAAATGTCCGGCAAGCTGACATTTGCGACTTGCCCTTCGCGAACGATTCCTTCGACGCGGTGATTTGTTCAAGCGTGCTTTATCACGAATGGGTTCGTGACGTGCCCGCCGCGATCGGCGAAATGCGCCGAGTGCTCCGTCCTGGAGGACTGCTCGTCATTAACGTGCCCGCCTTTCGCTTCTTGCACAGCGCCCACGATGTAGCCGTGATGACAGCGCGACGATTTCGAAAATCGGAGCTTCGTGATTTGCTTCTCGATCAGAATTTTTTCATCCGGCGTTTGACCTACTGGACGACGTTGTTGTTTCCGCTGGCGGTGTTGGCCCGGACATTTGGCGGGTCTAAAATGGGGCGCGATTTTGAGTCGACTCGTTCCTGGTCGCAGCGGTTCCTTGAAACAATTATGAGATTCGAGTTAAAGATACTGCCGAGGATATCATTTCCGTTCGGCGTCGCATTGTTCGCGGTCGCCCGTAAGCACGAAACGATCTGACGCGACATCACTTCCATGAACCAAAAGCAGCGGACGGTGGCTTTGACGATGATCGTGAGTGTTGCCTATCTGGTCTTGCGATGGCGGCTGCTCCTGAACCCAGGAATGACGTTCGATCTGGATTTGTACAAAGAGTGGCTGTTGAAGGCAACGGAGTTCGGGATTTCCCAAATCTATCGAACTTCCAGCATGGATTATCCGCCAGTCTACGCGTACATCCTGAAGCTATTCGGGTGGCTTTACACTCTGATGGCGGCCCACGGTCTCGCCGGCCCGCGGGCGCTTACCACGCTGGTAAAGCTCCCGCCGTTGCTTTTCGATTTCGGGATTGCCTCGTTGCTGTGGCGATGCGCGTCGCTCGAGGGCAAATCCGTAGAGTGGCGTGCAGCGGTGGCGGCAGGTTATCTATTCAATCCGGCGGTTCTGTTTCTCAGCGGATACTGGGGCGCGCCGGATCCCATTCATAGCTTCTTTATCCTGGCATGCTTTGTCACGGTCGCGTATGGCGCGAGGTTCTGGTTCCGTTCTAACGAAAATCGGGATGTGCCGGTATCAATCGCGGCGCTCGCCTTGGCGTGGACGTTTCTCACGCTGGCCGCTCTGATGAAACCGTTGGGACTGCCTTATTTCCCGCTTCTGCTGTTTTTCAGTTTGATCTCGCGTGGCGTGCGCGGTGCCGTAATCGGAATGGCGACTTCGATTTTCGCAGGATTGCTTGTTTTTTCACCATTCCTAGTGCGTGCAAACGCCCTCGAAGTCTTTAACCGAGTGCTCACGGATATCGGCGCAATGCCTTTCACGTCCTCAAACGCGCATAATTTCTGGTGGTTAATTGGCGGGTGGTATTACTCGGAAGTTTCTTGGATCGGTCCGCTCACCCCTACGCAGGTCGGCCTAATTCTGTTTGGGCTTTGTTACATTGCTCTCTCTTGGAAAGCGTGGCGTCAGTACCTTTTGCAGAATCGAAAGCTTTCCGCCGCTCAGACGCTGGCAACCGCGGCAATGGTGAGTTTCTCATTTTTCATGTTCTCGACACATCTTCACGAGCATCATCTTTTTGCGACCGTTCCACTGCTAGCTTCCTTTGCAGTATCAAATCGTGTTTGGAGAAACGTGTTTCTCTGTGTCAGCGTTGGGGTGTTTATCAACTGTTGGCTCCACGATAGTCCAATGGATACGCCGCACTGGCCTTACACTATTGGCGGACCAACATCGGTCGAACATCCGCCAAAGTTTGATCGACCATATTACGTGGCGGAGTTGGTCGCTATTTGGAGTTCAGTATTTTTTAACCTCGTTGTTTATTCTGTCACGATGGCTGGCGTGTTTTGGCCGGGCAAGAGAGGATGGCTCGCCCGCTTGTGTGCTTCGGCAGAGAATGCGCCAGCAATACTTGGAACTGGAACTGCTCCGGGCGAACAATCTTCTCTGCCAAAAGAAAGCGGAGCGTGCGGCGGTCACTCATGCGGCCAATCGACTCGCGCGACGAGTGATTTCGGAAACGTTTGAGTTCGCGGAAACAGATAGCTGCCATCAGCGAAGCGATGAAAATGAATGTCTTCGCGGTTTTCCCAAACAGTTTCCTCCATTTCCAAAACCGTCGTGATTTCGGCGCCGCGCGCGACGAGCTCCTTTAGCACGTCGTTCATTGCATAACCCGGCCCGGTTTCCCAAGCCGATCGCCACACAATCCAGCGGGAATGATCGACGCCGAAGACGAAATCGGGAAGGCCGAGCTCATGCGCTGGCTGATAAACCGGATACGTTGGCAGAATTCCGAGCGCCTGCGGCAAACGGGTATAAAAATAGGTTGGTTCCATCCCGTAATTCACGATCACCACATCGCCGGGCTTTGCGTTGTGGCGCAAGAACTCGCAGCCCTTCGCGACTGTTCCTGGATTTTCGCGCCACAGGTCGCCAACATATTTCAAGAAACCAGTCCCAAGAAAACGATCGACCTGGTTGGCCGGCACGTGCGCGCCTACGGAATATTTTCCGAACTGGATGAGGCCGTTTGGATTCCATGCCACCCAAGGCGTGAGCTGCGCAAGTTTGGTAAAGGCGAAGATCAATATCAAAGCCAGCCACGCCAGCATTTGACTGCGAGCAATTCTGACGATTGCTACCGCGGCGATCATCGCGACGAGCGGGAGCACTGGCGACGCGTAGCGCATTCCAGTTAGCCAAAGACTGTCGCTCGATTGCGTCACTACTTGTCCCAATGCGTAGACGATGATGGTCGCGAACGCGGCGAGTAAGATAGACGTCTCGTTTTGCTGAAGAAATCTTGCGGGCAAAGCAGCCGTGGTTGGTTCATCAGAGGTTTCAATTGAAACGGTTTGCCGCTTCATCAGGCGAAGCGCGATTGTTCCGACGGCTAGGAGAATTGCACCGCCGATGAGCGGCGTTACCGAGGTGGTTTCAATAAACGCTTGTCCGCACCGCTCGATGAACTCGCCGACCGATTCTGCGGCAGTGGTGTTCAACGCCGAGCCGCTCGAAGAAATCGAGGAAAGCGCGAGCCAGGGCAAAGTAAGAAGCGCAATCGCGGGTCCCGCGAACCAGATCCAATGACGTTGGGTTTTGAACGGCGCATAAACGAGGCTTAATCCTCCGAGCGCAACGACCGGTGCGAGGCCGTACGGATGTGAATGAAAGAGCAAGACCGCTGGAATTACGAAGAGCACGCAACCGCGCGCCGATTTCATTTTGAAGAACGCCCAAAACAGCCAGCAAATGAGAGCCAGGTTCAGCGAACAGTACCTGCACTGCCGCGCATAAAATAAGAACTGGATTGAAAAGGTGAGAAGAGCTGCAGCCGAAAAACCGATGAGACGACTGCGCGTGAATCGCCACAGGAAAAGATAAACGAGCGGGATCGACATCCAACCGGCGACGGCGAAAGGAAACCGCGCGGCAAATGTGTTTTGGCCGAACACCAGGAAGGACGCGGCGCAGACGTAATACTGGACCCATGGATGCGTTACCATCACCAGATCTTTGTTGAGGCGCGCGCCGTGGTCCGAATCCAGAAATGCGGAACCGTCCCAAGCTTTTGGGACGCCAAACTTCAGGACGTTAACGGCCAGAGCTGCGGTGTCTCCTTCGTCTTCCCAAAGATAGTCCCGGCCGAGATTGGTGAAGATCAAAACGGCTCCGAGCACGGCGAGCACCGTGATTCCCCAATGATCACGCAAGGCAACGAGAGCATTAGAAAATTTCACGGATTAGGATCGTGGAGAACCGGAGATGCGCTGCACCAGGGACTGACAATCCGCAATTATATGACGATGGCGAATTTAGAGTTTCATCCGCTGATCGATCAAATCGGCGAGTAGTCCGATAAATAAGGTTTGAACGCCAGTGAGCGCCATCGTAATCGCGAGGCCGCCGAGATGATGTTGCTGCGAATAGTCGATTGCTCCTTTGATAACGCCCAAGAGAATCAGGATCAGCGCCGGCGGCACGAACACACTCAGCGGTTTGAAGCACGCGCAGATCCGGATGATGAGAATGACGAAGTTAACGAAGTCGCGCACCGGATGGATCGATGATTTGCCCACGCGTTTGCGGTAGTTGATTGGGACGAAGCTGACGCGGTAGTGATTCGTCAGCATCGCTAAAGTGAGCGTGGTTGTGAAAGAGAAACCGTCCGGGTACATCGGCAGGAAGCGCAAAGCGATGTCTTTGCGAAAAATTCGCAAGCCGGAATTCAAGTCCGGGATTTTGGTTCGACTCAAATATTCGGCTAGCTGAGTGATTATCCATTTTCCAATTCGACGCAGAACGGGGATGTGGACGAGCTCGCCGGTGCGCGCTCCGACGACCATGTCGAATTCGCCAATGTCCGCGGCCAACCGCGGAATCTCTTCCAACGGATAGGTTGCATCGGCATCAGCGATCAGGACGAGCTCTCCGGTGGCGACGCGCAATCCATCTTTCAAAGAAGCGCCATAACCTTGAGTAATTTCGTGCTCGATCAACCGGACCGGCAGGGTCCGCGCAATTTCGCCAGTGCGATCGCTTGACCCATCGTTGATTACGATGATCTCCATTTCCCGGAACAAGGCACGATGCTGCTCGATCGCCGCCACCGCGCTCGCCAAGCTCTGCTCTTCGTTGCGCGCCGGAATTAGGACACTGAGAGACTTTTGGTCAACGCTCATCGCAAGACGGCCTGACTCGTAACGAAATCGGAAATGTTGGTCAAGAAAAGGCGCGACCCGGCAGCGAAGACCGGCTGTGCCTCGACACGAGTTGCATAGCTTGCTACTGGTTGGACTCGATGTTCACGTGGCTACGCCGGCCGATCTGGCTTCTGACGTTGTTCTCCGTCGTCCTGAAGTTCTGGCTTGTCGCAGCCCAGCCCGTTGTCGCTCACGCCAACGCCTCGTTCGACGATCGCCTTTTTCTCGCGCTCGCCGAGCAAATTGCAAAGGGCAACTGGCTCGGTCCCTACAGCCAGTTCACGCTGATGAAAGGGCCGATGTACTCCATCTTCGTCGCAGCAGCTTACGTTCTGCGCATCCCGCTGCCAATCGCGCAGCACTTCGCGTATCTATGCGGATGCGGCTTGCTCGTGCTCGCATTACGTCCGTGCTGCCGTGCCGGCTGGCAGACGGCAACGCTATTCAATCTGCTTTGGTGGCAACCGATGAGTTACGTGGAATTGGATATTCTGCGTCAGAACATTTACACGCCGCTGACGCTTTTGCTTTTCGCGGGACTGATCGCGCTGCAAACGCGACAGCAATCCGCTATTCATCTGCGCTTGCTTTGGGGAGCTTTGCTGGGCGTGAGCGCCGGTGCGTTTTACCTGACCCGGGAAGAGGGAATCTGGGTTGTTCCCGGTGCGTTCCTGTTGATCGCGTCCGCGCTTTTTAATTCGTGGCGGTCGCCGCGAGAATTGTTGCGAATGTTCGCGCAAATACTGGTGGCTGGTGTGTTCGGCGTGGCAATCGTGAGCACCGTTTGCGCGTTGAACTATCGTTACTATGGGTGGTTTGGCACCGTTGAGTTTCGGGCCCACGAATTTCGTTCGGCCTATGGAGCGCTCCAGAGACCAATCGCTTCCGAAGAGATTCCGTACGTCCCGGTGACCAGAGAAGTGCGCTTGCGACTGTATGAAGTGAGTCCCTCTTTCGCGGAATTGCGTTCGTGCTTGGAAGGTCCAGTCGGCGAGGAGTGGGCGAATTATTCCGACTACCTGACCGGTCGGCCGGCTAACGAACTTCAAATTGGGGGAGGATCCTTTATGTGGGCGTTGCGTGATTGCATCGCTTCTTCAGGTCACGCTGGGACCGCGCGCGAAGCGTTGGAATTTTATCGAGCAATCGGAGACGAAATTAATCACGCATGTGATGAAGGCCGCGCTGGTCCGTGTCGTTCGCAACGCGATACGTTGTTGCCGCGTTCCAAGCCGGGGCAGATGCGGCGGCTGCTGGAAGTTCTTCCCGGTTACACCGCGGACTTTGTTCTGTTTCGCGGGTTCACCGCTTATCCAACCGAAAGTTGGGGCTCTGCGGACTTGTTGCAGCTATTCCGGGAATTTACGCGTTGGCGGTTCGCGCCATCGAACGAAGCGCCGGAACTCAATTCATCGATTTCATCAATCGATCGTTTGCGACTGAACGTGCTGCAGATTGTCGGACAAGCGTTTCGCGTATTGTGCGTTGGTGTTGTTTTGTTCGGAATCATCGCGTGGAACTGGGCCGGTTATCACGTTATCCGACAGAGGCGTGTCGATTTTTTATTTGTAGTCTCCACCGCAGCGTTCGGGTCGGCGATTGCGGTGCTTACGGTCAACATGCTCGTCCACGCGTTGGCGTTTCGAAATCAAGGTCCCACGGCTCTGCACGAAGGTTATCCTCTGCTCGTGCTATTTGGATTGACGGCGGCGTTCGCTTTGTTGCGTCAACGGAATCCAGCACCAGCAGAGCAGGCGCACCGTGACTTGGTTACTGAGAGGTCCAGTCCACACGAAAAATAATCGCCGCTGCAAGCTTGGTGTCTTGCGGAAACAGGTAAACGTCTTTCGAGAAGCGGTGGAAATGAATGTTTTCTCGGTTTTCCCATCCCGTCTCTTTTAGTTCGGTGACGTTGGTAATGTGTCCACCTTCTGCGAGGAGATGATCGGCTACTTCAGGCCAGTGAATTCCCAAGTAATCGTCCCAGTTGAAACGCCAAACCACCCAACGAGCATGGTCGACCCCGAAAATGTATTCAGGTAGGCCGTAACGGCGGGCCGCGTCGTAAATGGGATCTTGTATCGTGATTTTCATCCCCTGCCGCAGGTTCGTGTGAAAATACAGCGGCTCCGATTCGTAATTGGTTATCACCAGATCGTCGGGAGCGGCGTGCTGGCGAAGGAATTCGACAGATTGACCGACCGTTCCGACATTTTTTTGAAATAGATCGCGCGCAAACAGCAAATTTTCTCTCGGCAAGAAAGCATCGATTGTGTTGATGGGAACGTGCAGGGCGACGAGCTTCTTTTCTGGATCGGGACTTTTATCAGCCCAAAAAAACCAGGGCGTGATCTGCGCGAATTTCGTGAAGGCAAATATGCCGATGAGCGGCAGCAAAATCGACAGTTTGCCGCGGCTGACCCTTGATATCAGCAAACCGGCAAGGACGGCGACGATCGGAATGATGGCAGACGCGTAGCGAATACCCGTTACCCACAGCGCGGCCGAGCGTTGAGTTACCGCCATAGCGACCACAAGTGAAGCAATGACCGTTGCAATTGTCACAAGAAGTGATCGCTCGCGTTCTTGAAGTGGCTGTGCGCCGCGCTGAAAGATCGACATCAATAGAACGAGAACAACGACCCCGATTAGTGGCGTCACTGAAGCGCATTCAATCAAGTACTGGATTAGGCGAAGCACAAAATCGCGAGCCGATGATACGAGTGACGCGTTCTCGGTATAACCGGCTCGGGCCAGGAGAAACCAAGGCGTTGTTAAAGCGAGGATCGCGGGAACACTGAGCCAGTACCATCGACGGTGAGCAGAAAAGTCTCGGTCGAGCAGCGTTAAGAGACCAAGCGCGATTACCGGAACAATTCCGATCGGGTGAGCATGAAAGAGCAAGATGGCGACAACCGTGAAGATGAGCGCGCGTCCCATTGATCGCAGTTGCAAGAAGCCGTCGATGAGCAGGCAAGTAAGCAACATCTCGATCGCGTAGTAGCGCGATTGGCGACAAAAGAGTAAGAACTGCACCGAGCCGATCATTAAGATCGTTGCGCAAAGCGCTGCGCGTCGATCGCCAGTGGCGATGCAGACAAGGCGATAAGCGAGAAGGATCGTGAGGCAGCCGATGAGTGCGAACGGGAGTCGCGCAGCGAAGGTATTTTGTCCAAAGAGAGCGAATGATGCCGCAGTAACGTAGTATTGCAGCCAGGGGCTGCTTACCATCACAAGGTCGGAATTCTCTCGAGCGCCGAAGTCCGAATCCATGAAAGTTGTTCCATCCCACGCACGAGGAAAACCAAACTTGGCGATATTGCGCGCCAAGACCGCGGTGTCTCCTTCGTCGGCCCACAGATAGCCGGATCCAAGGTTTGTGAACAGGAGAGCGGCGCTGACCGCGCCAACAATTATTAATGGCCAGTGTGTTCGCAGTTGAGCGAATGGACGTGAAAGTTTCACGTCAGCTTGAGGTCTGAAGAGACGGTTGTCGTGACCGAGCGGCTGCAAACAAAAAGGCGCACCCGCTTATGAAGAAGAATAAGACCGACACATCGCGGATCGCTAAGATGTAAAACGGCAAATGCGGATGTCCGGAGAAGTCCCAGCTGCCTTGCAACAATGGATTGCCACAAAAGTGCGCGTGCAAGGAGTAGAGGTACGTGCAGGTGAGAGAGACGGCAGGAACCCAGAAACGCCACGAGAGAAAAAACCAGAACGGAAGCGACCAGGCGAAATACTGAAACGCCCAGTAGTCGCTGAACCCGAGCAGGATTACGTAGGCCATCGCAATCGTCGCACAGATTTGTGCCGCGTCACTGCAATGTCGTCGCAGCCAGATCAACACGAGCATTGCTCCGATCGCGAGGTACCAGCTTTGTTCGAGAACGAACAACGTTGGCGCGGCAAGTTTCTCTGGCCAGACTTGAATCGGCGCGACTGTCGAGAAAAGCAGAACACTAGGACCCCAAAGCGGTGTGCCGTCTGGCGTTTGCAAGATCAGGCCTCGATAGCCAAAAACATTTGTCACAACAATCTTGTAGTCTTGGATCAACGCTGGAAGATAAGTAGACAAAGCGGTGATTGTCGCCGCGAGTAAGAAAGCGCCGCGCGCGCGCCAGTTTCGGAACAATGCGATCAGCGTGGGGAGAGCAAGAATTCCAGGCAATTTTATCCACAGGCCAGCGCCAAACGCGATCCCGCTGCGTACAGTTCGTGAATCACGAGCAAGCCAGATCGACAGCAAAAGGAAAAACGCCACTGCGGTATCGGTGTTTCCGTGAAAAGAAGAGATGATGATCGCCGCCGGGCTGATCCAGTAGCAAGCTGTCAGCAGGAATCTCCGGCGATCGGCAGGTAACAACGCAAAAAGCAACAGTGTATTGGCTGCATCTAGCACGGCAAACAAGCCTCTAAACAAAATTCGAAATGGGATGCGCGTCGCGACAGACGTTTCCCAAATCAGCGATCCGAGTTCGCTGATAAACGGCGGATGATTCGCAAAGGAATTCGCGTGATAGTAACCAATGAGCCCGCGATTGTGCACTTGGTGGGCATGGTCTTCCCAGTCGTCCATGTCACCCGTGCCGCTCGTGCCGACGACGCAGTAAGCGCGTAACGCAGCGCCGATCACGATGGCGCCCCAAAATGCGAACATCCCGCGCGATATTAATTTTCCCGGCATTTTGCTAATTGGTGACGGCAAGTCTGACATCACCCGATTTTCTCAACTCTTTCGGCGATAAATCAAAATGTGCTCAGCGGCCGGCGTGACTCCGGCAGGCCTCGGTCCGAAATAATAGTCGGTGCCGTGATCGAAGATGTTGATCAGCCCAATTTCGTCGTAGTCGCTTTCGCGATAAGAATTCGCCCACGTGAAAATCGTTTGGTCGGAGTCGGCGCTGGCTAGCCACGATCGATTCATTGCCACCAAGACAAGAAATCGCGGCCGCGCCCGTTCAATTTCGTGAATCATCTCTAACTGCATCTGATGAGCATAAGGCTGGGGTTCCATCAGCGAATACGTATAGATGTAGCCGGTGGCAGATAGACGCCGCGCGTAGAAATAAATCTGAGGTTCCGATCCTAAAACGGCAATCGTGTCGGTCGGTGTCGATTGATTGCGGATATAATCCGCAATCTTGATCGATTCCGGAAAGGGATTTGTCCCGTTGACCATGCGATTCGCTTCGGCGAGCGATCGTTGGAAAAAGAAATCTCGCTCTGACCATAGGGGCCAGCCCAAACACGCTGCAAAAAAGACAAGGGCAGCGAAACGAATTCCGGGACTGCGGGGCTTAGCTCCGCCAAAAGCAACAGTCAGTGCCGCGCCGGTTAACAGTGAAACCGCTGGCAAGAACAAGATGAAATAATGGGGGCGGAAATAAAATCCCGGGCAGACTGCGAGCGCGGCAAAACCTGCGAACAAAATTAGGAAAATAATACGTGGTCGCATGGATCGGTTAAACAGAGCGAGCACCAGCCCAATGGCTCCTGTGATCCAGATTGGCCACGCCGTGCCGAGAATCGACCCGAAGCGGGCGATTAAAATCTCCGGTCCTTCACCTACCGACACCTGATTGCCGTACTGGGTCGCGTATTGAACTGTCCAAAACCAAAATGTCTCGAACACGCCGAGCATCCACAGCGTTAAACCCGTGACCAAACAAGGAAGGCTCGCACCTAAAATAAACACGGCGTTACGACAAAAGATTCTTCGCATTGCAAGATTTGCGCGCCAGTCGCTCACTAACAAAGACAACGCGCCGAAGAGAGCGAAGAGAATCCCGGGCTGTTTCATCAAGAACGCGATACCAAACAGGCAGCCGCTCGCTGCGATTAGAGCCGGCGATTGTCGGTCCAGGGCTTTGAGCAGAACCACAGTGCCAGCAGCAGCAAATAGAACAACGAAGTGCGTCGCATGCGCTGCCGTGCCAAGCACGTGAGGCATTAAGGAAAGTACGGAATAGCTAGCGGCAGCTGCGATTCCTCCGATTTTGCCGAAGACGTGTTGGCCGAGAAAATAAATCAGGCCAATTGTAATGAGGTTCGCAACAATCAGTCCGATTCGAATGCCAATACTGGACTGGCCGAGTATCCAAAGAAATACGGCGTAAACCGCCGCAGTTCCCGGGAATTTCATGCTATAGGCGAGCTTGTAGGGCGGGAAGCCTCCTAGCAGGAGTTGGCCGCCGTAGGCGTACTCGCCCTCGTCTCGCTCGAGCGGCAGACCCGCCAAGCGAATTCTCGCCCAAAGAACAATCGCGATCGTAGCGCCAAGCAGCGCCCAAGCGGCGACGTTGAGAACCCGTTCGTAATCGGTCGATTTCAGTTTCACGCGACCTAAGAGCAACAGCGGCAGTCTGCCGGATTTTGCCGCGTTGCCAATGCGCAGTTTTCGCGTTTCGCCGTGGCATGGGCTGTGCTTATGGAAATTATAAGAACTATGATTACAATAAGCATCCAGCCTTATACACTGCGCAAAGCGGGCCTTATCGGCCTGATTCTGTTCGGTCTCTCCTGCCTATCCGCTTTCGCGCAGTCCGGTTACATCACTGTTAATTCCACCCCTTATGATCGGCAAATGACCCGCATCCGGCCGGTGCTTACGTCGGCTGGCCATCAGAAAGCCCAGAATGTTTCGCTTGCCTTAGTCAATAGCTGGATCGGCAACCTTCGCGCTATCCCGTACGGGTTTTCGACGGAATGGAAAACACCGGATGAGGTCCACCTGGCACCGTACGCCGATTGCAAAGGCAAGGCGGTTGCCCTGTATAACGCAATGCATTCGCGTGGCGCAACCGATGTCCGTCTTGTCATTGGCAAGAGATCCTGGACGAGCCGCAAGACTCACGCTTGGTTGGAGTGGGCGACCGCCAACGGCACCTACATCCTCGATCCAACGATTAACTGGAGTGCATTCAGAGCTGAGCGAGCGGGTCACAGTTCCTACATCCCCCTATATGCATATGTCGGCTCTGAAAAATTCCGCGCTGCCCAAGTCTCCACAGGCATGTTCGCCAGCAACGGGCGACGCGCTCGTACTGCTCCGGCCTGGGGTTTTCTTTCAAGCAACGGTTTGTCTGGGAGCCAACACCTAGCAAGCCGCCTCTAGTCCCGATTAAAGATTGGCATTTTCCGGCCGACCCGAACGGGTCGGCCGGCCTGCTTTTACTAGCGTCGCCCGCGGCCCGTTGCGCTGGCCGCGTAAACATTTCTCGCCCGGCCTGAAGATTTGTATTGCCAAGATATGGGCCGGCGAGGTATTATCCTTTTTGTAGCTATGGAAATTATGAGCGCACACTTCTCTCGCTTTTCCCGTCTCGTTGCAGTCACCAGTGCAGTTCTTCTCGCAACCGGTGTTCAAATCTTCGCGCAGCAATCGCCCGCTTACTCGCGCAACCTCGCGCGGTTCAGCGCCGGTGCTCGCCTCGACGACAACCTCGCTCAAGTCGCGCTGATTTCAGATCACCCGACCATTGGCTACACTCTTCCTGATGGAACGAGCGAACTCGTGCTCGCGCTGTCCAAGATCCAGAATTTCGACGTGATCTCCTTCGCGAATCGCGACACCGTCGGGACCGTTACGATTTCTACTTCGAACTCGAAACTGGCCGCGGCGAGCTCGCAGTGGCATTATGTCACGCGACAGTCGCTAACGCCGAGTGTCACGAAGATCAAGGTCGGTCCGACCGAAGCGAAGTACGTGAAGTTCTCCTTCAAGGTGGCGAAAGCTGGCCGGATTGCTGATCTCGGAGTTTATTCGACGGCGATTCCGAGCCTAATGGTTGCGAACACCGCGTTGGCGGGCGGCTCGGAAGGCAGCAGCGAGGGAAAGGATTTCGGATCCGGTAAGGACGCCAAGGAGGCGAAGGAAGTTGCTGAAGGTCCGCCGGCTGAAGGTCCGCCGCCGACTCTGCCTGACCCGCCGCCTTTCGTTTTCGTGCCGCAAGTCAGCGAATAAGCTGCCCTCGAAAGTTTTCGAAAGCCCGCCGCTAATCTACGGCGGGCTTTTTGTTTATTCATAATCCATCTCGGATCAGCTGAAAGATTCGCGTATTGTCGATCGTTCCGTGTATTAGTTCGCTGCCACGGCCTGAGCCAAAAACGATCACGTCTCCAACCGTCGGTAGTGCAGAGCTTGTATAAAACGCTGCCGGCTGCGACTCCTCCTTTTGTGGTTCGGTGCTCGACCGCACCGGCAGCTCCTTTCCGGGCAATTTCGCCGCGCCATATGATTGCAATCCTCTCGGGCCGGTCGCCCACGTCATCCATGGTTGTCCAGATGGATTTAATCCGAGCAACGCGATTCCGCTGTCCTTACGAAATGGAAACCCGTTCGCGTGCAACCCCGCTAATGCCACGTCCCCGCAGATGATGATTGTCGATCTTCCGCCGGCGTAGCGTTGTGCCGTTGCTACCGCGCGATCAAACTCGGCAGTCGCGGTCAATGTTTTTTCAGCGTCGTTATTTTCTGCCGCTTCGCGCATCCGCGCGGCATCAACAACGAGCACGTAACCACCTTGATTATACTGCAACAGCTCGATTGCGCGTCGCACCATTTCGGAAAGGCTCGGCTCGTCTTTCCAATTTTGATTAGAGTCGCTACGGCCATTTTCGCGGTCGTTGAACCCCGCAAACAATTTTGGGCGGCGCCAGGCCGGAATCGCATCCAGCTCTGCTCGACTTCTCACGACATCGAAACCATTGCCGCGCAATTCGAGCAACAGATCGCGGCCGTCCTGACGACGCCCATTTTTTGCTGCAGGAACAAATTCGGCGATGTTTGCTCCCAGCCCGATGTCGATCTTGCCGCCTTCGACAAGCTGCCGGGCGATTTCTTCATTGTCGGTCGGATTGTTCAAATGCGCATAAAATGCTGCGCAGGTCGCGTCGGTTAGGCTCCGATCGCTGACCAAACCTGTCGCCCTCCCGCGCTCGTGGGCTAATTCCAAAATCGTTTCGAGAGCTTTCCCGCTCGAGTCGATCGACACGGACCGGTTGTTTACCTTAATGCCGGTCGCCATCGCCGTCGCCGCCGCCGCCTGGTCCGCAACTGCGAAATCTCGCGAATAATTTGTTACCAGCGCGACGTGTGGCATGCCGTCGAGAGCCAGTCGCGTATCCGCGCCGCTGACATACAACCGCGTCAGCGCAATCCGCTCCGGCGAGAGGCCCTCGCCGATCATCAGAATGATTCCGAATGACCGTTGTACGACCCAGTGTTGAAAATACAGAACGCCCAGACCAACGAATACCGCTAGACAGACAATCGCCAGCAACTGGTTACGCCACTTCATCGGCTCTTCTGTAGCGGCGCTGTCTCAACGTCGCAATACCGGAAAGCGCTTGTTCCGTTTCGGAATCTTCCGACAGTTTCGCGCGTATGGCTGGCCCGGCAATGCTCATCATTCGTGACGGCTGGGGCATCAACCCCGGCGGCAAAGCCAAGGCCAAGGAAAATGGCGACGCCACCTTACTCGCGCGCACCCCGTTTCACGATCAACTTTATCGCGATTATCCCGGCAGCAAACTGAGCGCAAGCGGTGCCGATGTCGGCCTTCCTGACGGTCAGATGGGAAACTCCGAAGTCGGTCATCTCAATCTCGGCGCGGGTCGCGTCGTTCTGCAGGACTTGACCAGCATCAACAAAGCGATCGCTGCCGGTGAACTCGAGCGAAATAAAGTCGCTCAGGAAACTTTCGCCGCTGCGCGCAGCCGCCGGCTGCATTTGTTAGGCCTCGTTTCCGATGGCGGCGTGCACAGCCACTATGATCATATGATCGCGCTGGCGAACGCCGCGAAGCAAGCGGGCGCCACCGACATCTTCGTCCATGCCTTTACCGATGGTCGCGATTCATCACCGACTGGTGGCCGTCATTACCTGAAATATTGCGAGGAGAAACTTCGGCCGAGCGGCGCAAAAATCGTGACTGTTGTTGGACGTTATTTCGCGATGGATCGTGACCGCCGCTGGGACCGCACAAAGAAAGCGTGGGACGCGATCGTGCTTGGTCGCGGAGAGCTCTGCAACGATTCACCGGCCGAAGCGTTGGATCGACATTATAAAGCCGGCAAGACAGACGAGTTCATGCCGGCGCTTATCTTCGTTTTGCCTAACGAGCAACGCGTCCGCGACGGCGACGTGGTTCTCTTCTTCAACTTCCGCGCCGATCGCGCTCGCCAGTTATCGCAGGCATTCTTGTTCAAAGACTTCGATGGCTTTGATCGCGAAGTTTGGCCGAAGGTGAAATTCACTTCGCTGACCGAATACGACGTCCGCTTTCCGTCACCGTTTATTTTTCCACCGGCCGACTTGAAAAACATTCTAGGCGAGCTCGTGAGCAAAGCCGGCAAAACGCAGCTGCGCATTGCCGAGACGGAGAAGTACGCGCACGTAACATATTTCTTCAACGGCGGTGTCGAGAAACCGTTTCCGGGCGAAGAGCGCCTGCTTGTGCCGTCACCCAAAGTCGCGACCTACGATATCAAACCCGAGATGAACGCGTTTGAAGTCACTGATGAACTCCTGAAACGGATCGACAAGTTCGATCTCATTATCTTGAACTTCGCCAATCCCGATATGGTTGGTCACACCGGCGTCGTCGAGGCTGGAATCAAAGCGGTCGAAACTGTCGACCAATGTTGCGCGAAAATTATTCCACGCCTGCTCGAGCTCGATGGTAAGGCGATTGTAACTGCCGATCACGGAAACTGTGAGTTAATGCGCAATCCTGACGGCTCCCCGAACACCGCGCACACCACAAATCTCGTTCATTTCATCTATGTCTCGGGCGACGCCAAAAACTTAAAATGTAACAACGGCATTCTCGCCGACGTCGCACCGACACTTCTGTTCATGTTGGGTATGGACAAGCCCAAAGAAATGACCGGTAAATGTCTGGTTCAGCGAAGTTAGACTGCAAATCACGCGGCCTCGTCGCGATCAACGCGATAAATTTCGAAGCCGCGCGCCTGATAATTGGCGAGCGCATGCGGATGATCGCGGTTGCACGTGTGTACCCAAACCCGTGACGGCGTCGGCGTCCACGCCCACGCGCGTCCGATTGCGTTCGTTAACAGCGCCCCGCCAAGGCCCGAGCCGACGAACTCGGGCAACAGCCCAAAGTACGCGATCTCAACATCCGCTTGTTCTCCGCGACGCAATTCATAATAGCCGGCGAGTTCGCTTCCACAGGTTGCCGCAAACGTGCGCAGATTTGGGTCGGTCGCGTAATGGCGCCATTGCGCATCCGTCCACGGCCGCTTGTCGATCCAGCGCCATTGCTCGCCGACTTTGAAGTAAAGATCGCGATTGAATCGCCAGTCACGCTCTGTTTGCTCGCGAACATCATATCCGTCACCCGCGCGTTTCGGTTGTAACTGCGCCGGCGACCGCATTTCCAAATACGTCGTGACCAGCGTGTCGCCTTGAGAGTTCAGATTTTAATTTCGGGAAGGCCCGCGCTTCGAAGTTGCGCGTTCAACGCGGGAAGATCGATATCGAGCAGCTTTTTCCAAAGCTCGAGCATTGGCTGGACTTTGGTCTGAAGATCGCTCACTGCTGCTTTGACGGGCGCGGTCGGCGCGGCGTCGGCGGTCTGGATTTCGTCAAACAGCCGCACCGCCGATTGCAAAACGAACAACGACGGCGGCGCGCTGGGACGCGGATGCGGCGGCCCGAACTTCATCAACGTGTTCCCAAAAGTCTCCAGTTGTTGTGTCACGTCGGGTCGCTCGGCCGCGCGTGCCTTGAGTTTCGTGAGTTGATCGGCGATGTCGTCAAACTTTTCGCCGATCGGCGCAAGCTGCATCCGCATTTGATACAATTGCCATGAGAGGTCGAATTGCTCGTAAAGGTCGGACTCTGACGCTTTCACGCGTGGATCCATTAGCACCATCAACGGTTGGCTTATGCATTCGCCATCCACACACAGGCTAACCCTGTACCCACCCGGCACCACCCATGGCGACGTCGCGGCGGGCGGGGTATTCCGATAAGTCGCCGTCATCGGATACTCCGGCTCTACATCCGGAACCGGCGTGTAGTGCATGTCCCAAAGAAATCGATGCATGTGGGCGTTCGTTGAAACCGAGTGCAGCGGTCGAATCCAATACTCCGGGATTCGCAGTTTCTTTGGATCGTATTTCTGCGGCACATCATCGCTCGAATATTGCCGAATCAATTTGTCTTTGCCGTCTTTGATCTCGATTGTCGCCGAACCGATTGCGTCTTTCGGCAGAAGATAATCAATCATTGCGCCGTCTGGCGGATTTTCGCCCGCCGGCTCGTCCGGGGGCAAAGGCGTGTCTGGATTCAAACTGAACCGCACGCGCAATGCGTCTTGCGGTTTAAACAAAAAGGCTTCGTGTTTATTCCTATCGAGCTGCCGCAGAGGTGTGATGTTATCCAATATCCAAAATCCGCGGCCGTGCGTCGCGGCCACGAGATCGTCATCCTTGATGATCACATCGCGCACTGAAGTCGCCGGCATATTCAAGCGCAACGGTTCCCAGTTCCCGCCGTCGTCGAACGAGA
>WNFR01001698.1_pt1 | contig 23009 bp, 20 predicted proteins | sample 5400221 | NCBI WGS metagenome assembly WNFR01 (sample SAMN13153357, study PRJNA577476) | soil metagenome | isolation source: 40 cm soil under Madrone tree | place: USA:California | collected 2016-06-14 | reverse complement strand
TGTAGCTGCACTTGGTCAGCGTTACCGGGAGAATCGCGCGGAATGTCCAACGGTCCGGATGTCTTGATTATCGGTGCGGGGCTTGCCGGCCTCGCTTGTGGACGTCACCTCGCCGACGCCGGAGTCTCTTTTCAAATTATTGAAGCCTCTGACGGCATCGGCGGCCGTGTCCGCACCGACGAAGTCGAAGGATTTTTGTTGGACCGCGGCTTTCAGGTCCTGCTCACTGCGTATCCCGAAGCTCAGCGCACACTCGATTACCATGCCCTGGAATTAAGAAAGTTCGCTCCTGGTGCGTTTTCCTGGTTCGCGGGACGCTTGAACAAGCTCGTAGATCCCTGGCGCACTCCCGGCGCCTGGGTTGAAGCTCTCCGCTCCGACTTCGGCGGCTCCTTCGACAAGCTGCGCATCCTGCGGCTCCGTTCCCGCCTCCGTGACTCGTCCATCGACCAGATTTTCAAGCGCCCCGAACGCTCCACAAAAGATGCTCTCGTCGCCGCCGGCTTTTCGGAAGAATTCATTCACCGTTTTTTCCGTCCTTTTTTCGGCGGAATTTTCCTCGACGGTGAACTGAAATCCTCCAGCCGCATGTTTGAATTCGTATTCAAAATGTTGTCGGAAGGCGATATCGCCGTTCCGACGCGCGGCATGGGCGCCATTCCCGCGCAACTCGCTTCGCACCTCCCAGCGGAAACCATTCGCCTGAACGCGCACGCCGAATCGCTGCACGAGAATGAGCTTACGCTAACCGGTGGCGAATCTTTACGCGGTCGCGCCATCGTCGTTGCGGCCGATGGCCCTGCTGCTGCGCATCTTGTCGGCGAAGCCGAACCGGCTTCGCGCAGCGTCTCGTGTTTCTACTATTCCACCGACGAGCCGCCGGTCCCGAACCCCATGCTCGTGCTGAATGGCGACGGCGCCGGCCCGGTCAACAATTTCGCGGTCATGAACCAGATTGCTCCATCCTACGCTCCCGCCGGCAAGTCGCTCGTCTCCGTCACCGTACTCGGCACGCAACAACTCACGGACCAGCAGTTAAGCGGTTTTGTGATTGCGCAAATGAAAAATTGGTTCGGCCCGATCGCCAGTTCTTGGCGCTATTTAAAAGGCTATCGCATCCCGCACGCGCAGCCGCAGCAATATCCCGGCGCCCTCGAACCGCCACAACGTCCGGTACGGGTTCGTTCCGGCATCTACGTCTGTGGCGACCACCGCGACAACGCTTCCATCAACGGCGCGATGCTCAGCGGTCGCCGCGCAGCCGAAGCGGTCCTCGCCGATTTGTCCCGCTAAGCGGCAGCGCACTACAAATCTGCTTCTAAAGTCGTCGTGGTAGTTTCATTCAGGAACGTTTTCCACAATTTTTTTCTCATAAATCCATTGGTACTATTGACGATAGAACTATCCATGAGGAAACTCGTCTCATGGCCCGTTACGCCGCGTTTCTTGGCCGTTTTGTAGATGTCCAGTATCGCGCCGGAGACATTTGCCTTCCTGCCTCAGGAACATTCGTCGCCGATTCCGGCCGCTCCATCTTCCTTGAACAACACTACGAGCAGCATGGCCAGCGGAAAAATTTTCGCTGGGAAATTCCGTATCAATGCATCATTCGTGTGGAAGAATCGGAAACTTTTCGCGAAGCCGCAACGGCACAGCCCGCGCAACAGGATGAATCTTCCGCCGCAACCGGTCGCGAGTTGCAGGCCAGCGCGGCGCACGCTTCCGGCGGCGCCTCCCTAATCCCCATTGCTCAGCGCCCCAAAATCGCCTAACCCGTTCCTGGCTCTGAAATTCGCAGCGCATAATTCCTTTTGCGGCGAATGCCACCCGTGCACCGGTCCAACTCGCTGCGTTAAACTACTTCTGTGACGCCCGCCAGCTTTTCAAATCCATTCTTGCCGTGGAGGCTATCTTGCCGCAACCTACTGTCAGCTTCATCGGACTTGGCCTCATGGGCCGTCCGATGGGCCACAATCTTCTCAAAGCTGGATTCCCGCTGGTCGTATGGAACCGCACCGCATCGCGCGCCGATTCTCTGGTCGCGGCGGGAGCCCGCCTCGCTGCTTCTCGCAAAGAAGCCGCCGCTGCCGCCGACGTTCTCATCACTATCGTCAGCGATCCGCCCGCGCTCGAAGAAGTTCTCTGGGGTTCCGGTTCGAACTCGAACGAAAAATCCGACGGCGCATTCGCTTCCCTCAAAAAAGGCGCGATTTACATTGATTCCAGCACCGTCTCGCCCGCGCTTGCTCGCAAAATTTCTGAAGCCGCAAAGTCCGCGGGCATTCGCTTTTTGGATGCGCCTGTCACCGGAGGCACCTGGGGCGCGGAAAAAGGCGAGCTGCTCTTTATGATCGGCGGCGAACCGGAAACGCTCGAAGCCGCGCGCCCGGTCCTCTCCGCCATGGGCAATAAACTTTTCCATCTCGGGCCTAACGGCGCCGGGCAAACCATCAAGCTAGCCATGAATTTGCTGCTGGCTCTCGAAGTGGAGGCCTTCGCCGAAGCTCTCGCTCTGGTTACCGGCGCAGGCTTCGCAGGAGAAAAGCTGGTCGAAGTCATGCAAGCCAGCATGGCCCGTTCCGGCGTCCTCGATGTAAAGGCTCCCGTAATGCTGAGCCGCGATTACCAGCCCAGCTTTCCGCTGCGCTTGATGCACAAGGATTTGAGCCTGGCTCTCGAACTGGGCAATCAACTTGGCATTCCTCTCCCCGCCACAGCCGCCGCCCGCGAAATCTACAACTCCGTCAAAGGCGTTTCCAAAGACGATCTCGACTACGCCGCCGTCTTCAATTACTGGAAAAAATGAGTGTTCAGTAACCAGCGGGCGTACGCCTGACTGCTGTGCGCTTCGGGAGATTTCATGGATCGATTGCAAGTTCAACGGAAATTTTTTGCGGACCTGATTACCGCAAGCGCCGGAATTCCCAAGTCAAATTCTCGCATCGCGGATGCCCTCGCTTCCGTTCCCCGGGAACACTTTGTCGGCCCGGGTCCGTGGAAGATTTTCACCGCTTCCGGCCTGGTCCAAACGCCGTCGGACGATCCGGCTTTCCTTTATCAAGACGTAGTGGTTTCCCTGGCCCCGGACCGCGGTATCAACAATGGACAACCGCTTCTTCATGCCGTTTGTCTCGCGGCTCTCAATCCGACGGAAGGCGAGACCATACTGCACATCGGTGCGGGGACTGGCTACTACACGGCACTGTTGTCGCGGCTAGCGGGCCCCACAGGGTCGGTTGTTGCATATGAGATTGAACCAGACCTCGCGCAACGCGCTGCCACCAATCTCGCCGATTTTTCCAATGTCACCGTACGTAACCGCTCGGGCTCGGAAGGGCCGCTCCCCGATTGTGACGCGATCTATGTCAACGCCGGAGCCACGGCTCCACTCGACGTTTGGCTCGATGCCTTGCGTCCTAACGGCCGCTTGTTGTTTCCCTTGACGCCCACAGAGGGGCCGGCAGCTATAACCGGAGCAGGCGCAATGCTTCTAGTTAGACGCGCCTCATCAAATGATTTCCACGCGCGCTTCGTCTGTCCCGCCATGTTCATCCCGTGCGTCGCGGCGCGCGATAAAGCTACCGCCGCAAGGTTGTCCGCGGCATTCAAGCGTGGCGATTACCGGAATGTGCGCTCCCTGCGCCGAAATTCCCCACCCGACGAAACGTCCTGGTGCGCAGGCAATGGCTGGTGGCTCTCCACTTCCCGGATTCCATAACCGGACCAAAAACTCAAATCCAGTAATTGACCACCGTGTCCGCGCCTACGCTGTCTCGTCCCTACAAATTCGGATCGGCTAGCTGCTTGAGAGGATCACTCAGTTCTTCTTGCGCTCACGATTTGTTCCGCGCAGTTGCCAAGTCTTCAGTGGAAAAATTGAGAACTGAAAACTTACAACTGATGACTTTTTTTGTCCGCGTACGCTTCCGCACCCAAGAAATGCAACGACACGTACGGTTCATCCCCCACGACCCAACTGTCGTGCCCCGGCCCGATATAGAACACATCCCCCGCCCGCATCTCGATCACCCGACCATCATCCATCGCCGCTGTCGCACACCCCGAGATCACCATCCCCACATGCTCCACCATGCAACTCTTCGCTCCGCTAGCTGCGCCCACGTGCACCGACCACTTCCATCCCGGCTCGTAAGATGCCCGACCAATCGTCATCCTTCCCAGATTCACCAATTCAAACCGCCCCTTCTCAAACACTCGCACCTCATCCGGCTCTTCAAATCTCTTCAAAATCACATCCAGCACGGGCGCCTCCTTTCGACGACTTTAGCCGCGGCCTCTCGCTCCATTGTAGCGGTCGGTCTTCAAACGATGTTTTTGCCAATGCAGAGCCGCGGACTCCCCGGATCTGTTCGCAGGTACGCCAGCCTTTCGGAGGGGTCTCCCTACTCGCTGCGCCCTCTGCGTCTCCTCTTCTCCGCTTGAGCGATAATCGTTTCTCGCTCTGCTCCTGGCATTGTAGGAGCCCGGCGGTAAGCGCCGCTCTTTGCTCGCTCCATTCCATGCGCTCCGCCTGTAGGGCGTTGCTAAGATATGTAGGACAGTACTCCCGTTGACTTACGTCGGTTCGGCAAACTTCTTCCCTGACTGCCGTCCGAACGTTACTCTGTCCGTCAACTAATTATTCTCGTCGTATACCGTTTGCCTGCTTTTGAGGCTCCCGAGGCACGGCGTACATCTCCCCCCTAAGTTGACCGCATGTCGGGGGCGTATCCCATGGTACCGCTTGCTGGGCACGAGACGGGAGTCACAAGTCACCGTTCAGGAAGCATTCGCCGTTTACGGTTTTGCGTTTGGTGAGAAGAAGCCGATCGGCAAGTCCTTGGCCGTGCGCAGCCCCGCTGGGGCGTCCAGAATTACCGGAATGGAATTCACCGCCACCGAAGCCGTCGCAATGTCGCCATGCGAACCGCCGGGAATCGTCAGGCTAATATTCGGATGTCCAGTCAGCGTCACCGTGTCCGCCGGATCTTTTGCGCCGACGTACATTTGCAGTTCCATATAAATGACTTCTTTGCCGCCGGAAAGTCCGCGCGCGATTTGGTGAACGCCGGCCGCCTGACCGGCTTCAACGGTGAGAAATTCCGTCTGCACGCGCTCGGTGGCAACTTTCGGCTCGATCGATTCGGTAATTTCGTCCACAGTGAAGCCCAGCGCGTCCGCAACCATCGCCACCGATTCGGGCAACCCTACGTGTTTGATGACGCCTTCGGCTACTTTGGCGCGGAACTCTTCCACACTCAAACCCGCGCCGATTTTTTTCTGCAAAGGCAAACGCCGCTTCGAGGCGTCCACAATCCGCAATGCTTTCGCATGCTCAATACGTTGCGAAACGGCTGCCAGCGTAATCAGCAGCTTATCCATGACGAATCCCGGGTTTACGCCCGTGCCCACCAGCGCTACGCCCCAATCCTTGGCTTCTTTGTCAATTTTTTCCGCGAGTTCCGGATGGGTGCGATATGGATACGACAATTCTTCGCAAGTCGACACCACGCATGAACCAGCTTTCAAACATTCAATCAACTGGTCTGCAACTTTTCTCAGCGAGGACGAAGTGGTATGCATCACGATGTCCGCTGCCTGCGACAAGACTTCCTCCGCATTGTCGGAGACTTTCACTCCCCAAGGCGCGTCGCTCGCTCCCACTACTTCGCCCAGGTCGCGCCCGACTTTCGCGGGATCGTTGTCAATCGCTCCGCAGATTTCAACCGATGCTTTTTCCCGCAGCAACTTGGCAATTGAGGCGCCAATCGGCCCAATCCCATACTGAATCGCGCGTATCTTCTTTTTCACCTGAATCTCCGTCTTCGCAATCGCGAAGTCCCAACATTAAAGCTCGACCTTCACCAACGAATTTTTGCGTGCGACGAAACTTATAAGATAAAGGATTCAGCCTGCTCAGGCAATCAATTCACGACGTGCGGGCTCAATTGGTCCGGCCGGGGCGAGGGGCGGAGACGGCTCGAAGGAGCCGACGCTGGCGCGTCACAGCCTTGCGGATTCATAATATCTGAGGCGCAGGAATCTGCCGGATCTGCTTGATGAGGCGCAGCGAAGTACGCAATAGTTGGCCTGAAATAGTTACCGAGGAGGTGCACCATGCCAGCACGCAAATTGGCAGACGATGAAATCAACAAACTTCTCAGCCGCATACCCGGGTGGCGCTTGGTCGCCGGGAAACTTCACAAGCAATTCGAATGCAAAGATTTTAACGCTGCGTTCGGTAACATGACTCGCGTAGCGCTGATCGCTGAAGCCATGAATCATCATCCCGAATGGTCAAACGTCTGGAACAGGGTTGTTTTTGATCTGGTCACGCACAGCGTAAAGGGCATCAGCGATCTGGATTTTGTGCTCGCGGAAAAAATCGAGGAAATTTTCTCGACTCAAACCGCAAGCCGCGCAACTTCCGGCACCTGACACCAACACATGGTCCACAGCGATTCTACGTGCGACAGGAATTCGGCCGTGACGTGATCGCCCTGATTATGCCGAGCGTAAAATGATCGGAGCGCACCAGTCGCGGACCAAATCCCGCGCGCGCCTGATTACAATTCTTCGATGGATAGCCGCCCTGGCGGTCTTCGCAATCCTTCTCCATTTTCTTCCCGTCGCTCAACTTCGCGCCGCGCTGGCCAGCGTTCGTCCGACTCGTTTTGTAATTATTTTAATTATTTATTTGTGCGCGCACGCGATTGGGATCGTCAAATGGCGCATGGTCGTGAACGCCGCCGGTTCACAGCTCAATTTTTCTACCAGCGCGCAATGCTATCTGGGCGGACTTTTCGGAACGCTGTTCCTGCCGTCCATCATTGGCGGCGATGTGATTCGAATGGCGGTGGGCTTGCGCCGCAGCCCACGTCCCGCTGCAGTTCTTGCGGGGAATGTCGTGGATCGTTTTATCGACGTGGCCGCGCAAACCACACTGGTGGGGCTAGGATTAATTCTGCTGCCGGGTTCGCTTCCGAAACAATTCAGCGCGCCGGCGCGTGAGCTTCTTCTCATCTTCGGCGGAATCTTTATCGCGATCGTTCTCGCCGTTTTCCTTCTTCGGAAAACGTTATTTACCGGCCGGTCGCGACGATTTCTGCGCAGGCTCGTGCGATTACGTAACGCGCTGCGATCGGTGCGCGAACGTCCGCAGATTCTTGTTGCCGGTTGGCTCCTCGGCATATTTGTGCAGGCTACGTTCATACTGCTGAACGCGCTTTTAGCCATCTCCTGCGGCCTGTTTCTGCCGTTGCGGGTGTGGCTGTTCGCGTGGCCGCTCGCCAAAATCGCCGCGCTGCTTCCACTCACGCAGGGAGGCATGGGCATCCGCGAAGCGGTTCTTGTTGCGTTGCTCTTGCCATTTGGCGCCCGTGCGCCGCTGGTGCTGGCTTCGGGCCTGGCGTGGGAAGGCATCATCGTTGCAGGCGGACTGATTTCCGGGTTCGCCGCTTTTCTTCTCCGTCGTGAAGATCGGTCCGTCCGCTGACTCATTATCCGGGAGTCACGGCGGGACGCTACGCGGCACCCTCGGCGTCCGATTCGGGCGCCGGCACGCGACTGCGACGAACGCACTGCGAATCTCTGGCAAGCGTTGTATTTGCAGAAACCGTACAGCCCCACGAGATTGGGAAGACTGGTGCGCGACATTCTGGAGGCGCGCATTGCGGTTTCGCGGCGCGCAGGGGCTAACGCTACACTAGAGCGTGCCTCCGCTCCTGGAACTTGAAAACGTCACCGTAATCCGCGGCGAACGCGCGGCGCTGCAAAATATCTCGCTGCGCATCGAATCTGGGGAGCATGTGTGCATCCTGGGGCCGAACGGCTGCGGCAAGTCCACGCTGATCAAGACCATTACGCGGGAATGTTATCCGTTGGCGCGGGAAGATTCGGCGATGCGTATTTTGGGGCGCGAGCGCTGGGATATTTTCGAACTGCGTGCGCACCTGGGAATCGTTTCGCCGGATCTGCTGGCCTCCTGCACCACGGATTCGACCGGGCGGGACGTGGTGCTGTCGGGATTTTTCAGCAGCACGCGAATTTTTCCGCATCACCATCCGGACGCCGATCATTTGCAGCGCGCGAACGCGGCTCTGGCCCGTTTGGGAATCAGCCATCTAGCCGAGAGACCGCTGGTACAGATGTCGTCGGGTGAGGCGAAGCGCGCATTGATCGCGCGAGCACTAGTGCATCAGCCGGACACGCTGTTGTTTGATGAGCCTTCGAGCGCGCTGGATATTGCCGCGCAATTGCAACTGCGCGAAACAATGCGCGAGTTGGCGCGCTCCGGGCTGGCCATACTTCTGGTTACTCATCATGTCAGCGAAATCATCCCGGAGATCGACCGCGTCATCCTGCTTCGAGAAGGCCAAATCCTGATTGATGGTCCCAAGCATGAGGTGCTGATAGAGAAGAATCTCCGCAAGCTGTTTGGAGCGGACGTGCGCATCCATCCGCACGAAGGCGCGTTCCACATCTACTAAGGCTGAAGAGGTAGCCCGCCTACCGGGATTTTGTGGCGTTTCTACAGCATATCTGCGGGAACCTTGGCGCGCTGAACTAACTAAATCCAATCATCACGGAGACTGATGGGGGACTGTCCTCCCCCCGGAACCTCCCAACAGGAACCATCTCACAGAGGAGGCAGGTGTTTATGAAATTTCTCCATGCCGCGGCATTCGCGGTGGTGCTAACGCTCGCTAGCGTTCCGGTCCTGTCGGCGCAAGAGCCGGAACAGGATAAGGAAAAACCAAGGCAGCAAAACGAGGAGAAAAAGAAACCGCCGTCGGAGAAGGAGAAACCGCAACCCAAACCCGACGATAAGGCGAAGCCTGATACCAGAAACGGGAAAGAAAAGGCAAAACCCGAAGCCGACCGGCGCGATCAGGCGCAGCGGCAAGATGACCGAGCGCGCCAAGACGACCAGTCAGCCACGCACGAGCAGCAACACTCCGGTCGGAAGGACGCGAACCGAGGCCGCGGACACCGAATCCCGGAAGACCGATTCCGCACCAGCTTCGGCACCGAGCACCACTTCCACGTGGCGCGGCGCGACGACCGGCGATTCGAATACGGCGGTTACGCGTTCGAAAATGCGGACGCCTGGCCGGCAGACTGGTCAGACGACGATGATGTTTACATCGTCTTAATCGGTGACGATTATTACTTAGTAGATGAACGTCACCTGGATATTCGCTTGCGCCTCATCCTCGTAGATTGAAGGCGGCTGGAAGCAGTTCAGACTGCATTGGACAAAAGCGCGACGCGGCTGCAAAGCTGCCCGCGCTCTTTGTTTTCCATTGTTCCCAAGCATGGCGCCATGAGAATTACTCGCGCAAAAGTCCATAGGCGGGATTTGATAAAACCAAATTCGTTGCATCCGGCTCCGGCTAAACCGGCGATCCCTTTCCCCAATGGGACCTGGTGCGAGCCTCCCACCCACGAACAGGTTCCGCGATCGGGGGATAGCGGCGCCTGTAAGAAGAAGTCCCGTTATGTGTACCCCGCAGACGATGCGTTTATCACCTCGGTGGGAGGCACAGAGCTGACAACCAACGGCCCGGGAGGACCGCGGGCGTCTGAAACAGCCTGGGCAGGCAGCGGCGGAGGCACATCGCCGAATCACATCGCGATTCCCAACTATCAGACGACGACCGGCGCGATCACTTCGGCCAATAAGGGATCAAACGCCTTGCGAAACGTAACCGAACGTGGCGGCGGAAGCGAACACGGACAATTACATCTGCTATGACGGTAAGTGCCCGGGAGGTTCGGGAGGAACGAGCTTCGCGGCACCGCGATGGGCCGGCTACCTGGCCCTCGGTCAATCAGCAGGCATCGGGCAAAGGCCATGGGACCTTGGGCTCCATTAATCCGACGCTTTACACGATCGGGTTGGGCGCAAGCTACGCCACAGATTTCCAGGACATAACCAGCCGAAGCAATGGCACGTACTTGACCGAGAAGGGCTACCACCTGGTCACAGGCCGGGGTAGCCCGCATGGCGCGGGGCTGATCAAGGCGCTGGCGCCATAGTGTGACGAAGGTTGGAATCGTGGGCAGGACCGCGTCAAGCAATGCAAATTTTCGTAAACAGGAAAATCCCGATGGCGCCGAAATGGCGGGAGCTATTTGTGTACGGGCTTGGGTTGTTGGGTGGCGGTTCGCGCTTCGGGATTTCTCGGCGACCAATCTTCCGGAGGGAAAGCGACGCGCCAGAACTGCGGACGCCGCGCGGAAAATTCCACTCCGATTTCTGCTTTGTTGCCGCGGACCGGACCGAGAAACACGACGCTACATTCCTGCTCTTCCCGAGTGGTGTTGTTGCGCAACATCAACAGGCTGCCGCTGGTGACGCGCGCCTGCAGCAACACCAACGCGCCATGCGCGTTGATGGCCAGTGTGTCGGCCTCTTCATCGAATGGCTTGCCCTGAGAATCGATTCCGTGGAGTCGAACGCTGACTTGCATCAAAACGCGCTGGCTTCTGCGCCGCGCTCCGGCATTGGATGGGTTGCTAGGAAATTGCGACATGAGCGACTCTCTTTTATCGACTATAGCGCAAGCACCCGCGAGCTGCGAAGCGGAGCGGGGAATGGCTGGGAAAAGGTAAACAGAACCGATCAGGAGCGTCTTTCCATAGCGACGTAATCGCGCGTCTCGTGGCCAAGATAAATCTGACGCGGGCGCGCGATCTTCTGTTCGGGATCCAGGAGCAATTCCTGCCATTGGGCAATCCAGCCGGAGGTCCGAGGAATTGCGAACAGCACCGGGAACATGGTCATCGGAAATCCCATGGACTGATAAATCAAGCCGGTGTAGAAGTCCACGTTGGGATAGAGTTTGCGCTTCACGAAATATTCGTCTTCGAGGGCGATGCGTTCGCACTCCAGCGCGATTTCCAGCAAGGGATTCTTGCCCATCAGTTCGAACACTTCGTAGGCCACGCGCTTGATGATTCGCGCCCGCGGATCGTAATTTTTGTAAATGCGGTGACCGAAGCCCATCAGCTTGGTTTCGCCGGTCTTCACGCGCTTGATGAAGTCGGGAACCTTTTGCACCGAGCCGATTTCCAGCAACATGTGCACCACTTCTTCATTTGCACCGCCGTGCAGCGGGCCATAAAGCGCAGCGATCGCCGCGGCTGTCGCGGAGTACGGATCGACATGCGAGCTGCCAACGCCGCGAATGACGTTGGTCGAGCAGTTCTGTTCGTGATCAGCGTGCAGGATGAAAAGAATGTCCAGCGCGCGCTCGAGCGTCGGATTCGGCCGGTAACGCGTTTCTGTGGTGCGGAAAAGCATGTTCAAGAAATTTCCCGGATAGGTCAATTCGTTGTCCGGGTACACGTACGGCATGCCAAGCGTATGGCGATAGGCGAAAGCCGCGATGGTCGGCATCTTGCCGATCATGCGGTAAGTCTGCTTCTGGCGTGATTCTTCGTTCAGGATGTCTTTGGCGTCGTGATAGAAAGTCGAAAGCGCGGCAATTGTGGAAATCATCATGCCCATGGGATGAGCATCGTAGTGAAAGCCGTCGAGGAATTTCTTGATGCTTTCGTGGATGAAAGTGTGGTGGCTGATGTGCCAGGACCAATCTTTCAGCTGTTTTTCTGTGGGCAATTCGCCGTGCAGAAGAAGGTAGGCGGTTTCGAGATAGGTGCTTTTTTCAGCCAGTTCCTCAATCGGATAGCCGCGGTAGCGCAAAATTCCTTCGTCGCCATCGATGTAGGTGATGCGGCTGACGCAGGAAGCGGTGTTGTTGAAGGCGGGATCGTAACTCATCATGCCGAAATCGTGCGCGTCGGTCTTGATCTGGCGCAGATCCATGGCCTTGATGGCGCCATTTTTGATAGGCACCTCGTAACTCTTGCCGGTGCGATTGTCGGTGACAGTCAGAGTCTCGCGGGGCGAGGAAACAGCGTCAGTCTTTTTGCTGCTGGCAGTGGAAGTCAGGGAATCCATCGATCGAACCTCGCAACAATCCACTTTACACCAAAGGAGAACCGCGCGGAACCCTGCCGGGGGAGATTGTGGCGGGAGAGGTGGTGTAGACAAGAAAACAAAGGCTTTAGCGGTCAGATGTCGCCGGTAATGCGCCTCTTGACAATAGTCGTTATAACAGATATTATGCTGGCGGTTTGAGGAGGCCAGGATGATCAACATTCGCAAGAGCAGTGACCGCGGCCACGCCGACCACGGCTGGTTGAACACGCGTTTTACATTTTCGTTCGCAGATTATTTTGACCCTAAGCACGTGCAATTTCGCACGCTGCGGGTGATGAATGACGATCGCGTTGCGGGTGGCGGAGGATTTCCCACGCACCCGCACCGGGATATGGAAATCGTCACCTACGTGCTGGAAGGCGCGCTGGCGCACAAAGACAGCCTGGGCAACGGTTCGGTGATTAAGCCGGGCGACGTGCAGTATATGAGCGCGGGAACTGGTGTGGCGCACTCGGAGTTCAACGCGTCAAAAACCGACACCGTGCATCTGTATCAAATCTGGATGTTCCCGGACAAACCGGGATACACGCCTGCGTACGACCAGAAAAACTTTTCCGACTCCCAGAAGCGCGGGAAGTTGCGGCTGGTGGTTTCGCCGGATGGGCGCGATGGTTCGGTGAAAATCCGGCAGGACAACGAGCTGTACGCGACGATTCTTGGCGCGGGTGAACGCGTGAAACACGAGTTGAAGCCCGAGCGGCACGCGTACGTGCAGGTGGCGAAGGGCAGCGTTACCTTGAACGGGAAAACACTGGAAATAGGCGACGGCGCGGAAATTTCCGCGGAGAAGGCGCTGGAGCTTACGGGCTTGCAGGAAGCGGAAGTGTTGTTGTTCGATCTGGCGTGAAGTAAATCTACGTGGAACGAAAGAAGAGCCCGGCGCTTAAAAGCGCCGAGCTCTTTTTTCATTTTCGGGATGATTAAGGAGTGGATGGCAGATCGATCACGGGATTCTGCGGAAAGAAGTCAAACGGCCGCAGAACAAAGTCGTGCCACATGGTGGGCATTACCGGCCAGTCTTCAGCTCGCGGAGTATGGTGGAAGCCGAGCGTGTACCAAGCAACGATGTCGGTGTTTTCGATGGGGCGATTGGCTTTGCTCCAGACGGCAAGGCCGTCATCGTGACCTTTGCTGGCAATTGGATAGACGCCGGAGGCGAAGCGTTCGTCCGCTTTATAGGGCGTGACCCAAAGTTGGTGAGTCGAGAACGCGCCAACGATTTGCGGTCCGTCGTCCGGGTCAAGCAAAGAAGCGGCGGTCGCGCCCGGCATCAATTCGTATCCGGTGGGATAATCGAGCGGGCCTTTCACGTTCGGATTGATGAAATGCCACATCGCAGGCCTGTCCAGATGAATATCCATCTTGGCGTCGTTCTCTGTTTTAGCGGTGAATGGCTCGACGGCCCAGACAGTTTTGCGTGTAGGATTCTTCAGTTGGCGCTTCACCAGTTTATCGGCCATAAAGCTGTTGTTCACGCCATCCACATCCACGTCGAGGCGGAATGAAAAGAAGTGATCGTGATTCACGCCAATGATGTTTTCAGCCACGAAGTGGCCGAATTCGTCGGGAGCGCCGGGCATCCCGTGGCCAGCGGTGTCTGCGGCGTTCTTCGCTCTTACGGGTTTGATTTCGATGATGCCGGTCGCGCCAACAACAACGCGCAAGTTCCCATCGCGTTCGAAGCGCCAATCCAAAATGTAATCGTAATTGCCGACGACGGCCGCAGTACGCAAAACCAGCACGCGCGCTGGAGATCCCGCGACCTCGTGGTCTTCGTAATGGCGCCACGCCGGATCGCCGCTGTACGTTTCAAAAAGACAAGCCATACGCGAACGCATAACCGGGAAGCCGTGTTCGTCGGGCGTCAAACCATCGACGTAGATCGCGTTGGATGGGCAGTCCACATCAGAACGGAGAGCAGTAAAAATACCGAAAGGATAAAACTCGCCCGCATCAATAAATACACGTGTGTCCCAGCCTCTGGCTGGATCCATGTAAGGAACATAAAGTTCCGAAAGTGATCCTTCGTAGAGTACAGAGCGAAAGCGGCTGCCATCTTGGATGCCCGCGAGATTCACGACAGCACCGACGCGCGGATCAAGGCGAAAATGGAAGCGCCAGTTTTGCCAGATAACTTCGCCGCCATCAATGTGAAAGGCGGGGCCCAGTGGCTGCGCGATGCTGATAGGTGTTGTGCCAGGACGCGGCACCGCCGGCAAGTCTTGATAATTAACCGGTGACTGCGGAACGGGAACCTGCTCGTCGTCGATTACTTTGAGGATTTTTTTCTCGGTCGCGTCCACTTCAATCAGCAAACCTTCGATGCCGCGGCCCCAGGAGAGATAGGCGCCGTGCGCATTGGCACAATCTGCCATCAGGATGCGGTGACCTGCGAGTTCAGGCATGGCGAAATATCCGAAGGGCAACGGATAACATCCGACAGGATTGAGGTCCACGATACCGCGCTTTTTGAGCGCTTCCACGACACGCGGATCCTTTTTGATGAGTTCTCCCAATTCGCGGAATTCGCTGATCACCTGCGGCGCTTGCACATCTTTGCGTTCCTTCCACGATTCCAATTTGTGAGCGGCGATGTCCACCAGGGCTTCAATGGTCAGCCCTTTGCGCAGCAGAATGACTTCAGCTTCGCGAAAGATGGGATCACCGGGCTTCCAGGCAAGCACTCTGTCCTTAGGCGGTTCGTGAAGCAGGACACTGGTGGTGACGGTTTCAGAATCGATCTTGCCGGAATCGCGCAAGACATCGTAGACCGCCCAATACTCCTGAGACTTGAGCGAATCGAGCGGATGCTGAGGAGGCTGGTTCTGGGCGGTAAGCAGGAGCGGGAAAGACATTGCTAAGGCGGCAAAAGCGAGAGCCATATGGGAAACACCGCGCATCAGATCCTCCGAATCATCCACAAGATTCCCGACCAAGCACCGGCGGCAGAACTGCATGCGCCTCAGGTCTGAAGCGAGGCGGTTACTACGAGTAATTGTTGAGCACGGATTCAGTGGTGGCCGTGATTTCAACGGTGCGAATGTTAGTGCGATTTTCACTGAGAAAGCAAAGAGAAAAATGAGATTGCGCGATTCCGGAATTTGCGTATGGCCATCACGATTTTATCGAGCGACCAAGTTCACGAAAGCACGCAGATTTCAGGATTTTGCGGCAGCTACTGAAGTCCGGCTCCACGTTGGGATCGAGAAGATCAGGCCGACGGCAATGGCGATTGTGAGCGCGACGAGACTTGGAACGAGGGAGATTTTCGCGGCCATCAGATAGACGATGCCTGTTACGACCATGACTCGCACGCGGATTGCTGTCTGAAGAACTGGATCGGAAAGCCGCTCGCGAAGTTGAGCGGAGACCGGATCATTGCCAGAAGGAAGCGCAGCCCGGATGCGCTTCATGCGGGGAAGAATCAGCGCAAAACCAAGGACCAGCGCAATGAAAATGGCGATTAATGTAGCCGGAATCCAGCCTTGTTTCATCGCGCCGGAAAGAGAAGCCAGGTATCCGCCGGAAAGCAGCACCACGCCGAGGCCGGTGCCGGAGAGCGGCGGCGAAACTTTGAAGATCCGCAGCCACGAGCGAACCTGCTCAGTGGAAGAAGCGTTTCGAAAGAGCGACGACGCGGCCCACTCAATTCCATAAGCGATGAACAAAGACACCGCGCCCAGAAGATGAAGAAAAAGTACGACGGAGAAAACGGTCACGAAGCACCTCGAAACAAAGATGTAGCGGGCCAGCTAATACGCGCGGAGAGAAAATTTCACGCGTTACGGTCGGCGTAGCCCCCGGACACTGGTTTCAGCCGCGCTGGCGCTGGAATTCGCGCATGAAACTGATGAGCGCTTCCACGGCCTCAGGCTCGACGGCATTGTAGAGCGAAATGCGCATGCCGCCGACGGAGCGATGACCTGGCGTACCTGCCAATCCGGCCGCAGCAGCCTGCTTGCCGAATTCCTTCTCGGCGGCTTCGTCAGGATGTGCCGCAGCGGATTGACCGCTTGCGCCTGCGACGCGGAAGACTACGTTCATTTCTGAACGCGAATCCTTTTCGACCGGGCAGTGATAGAAACCATTGCTGGCGTCAATGGTGTCGTAGAGCAACCTGGCTTTGGTTTCGTTGCGCTTCCGTATTCCCGCAAGCCCGCCTTGCGATTCGATCCATTCCATCATCAGGCCCACGATGTAAATCGCAAAGGTCGGCGGGGTGTGATACAGCGATTTTTCCTTGATGTGCGTGCGGTATTGGAAAATCGTCGGAAGATTTTTGTCGGCACGTTCGGCCAAATCTTTACGCACAATCACGATGGTTGCGCCGGAAGGACCAAGATTTTTCTGCGCGCCGGCAAAAATCAATCCGAATTTCTTCACATCGAGGGGACGGGAGGCAATGTCCGAGGACATATCGGCGACGATGGGCACTCCGCCGGTTTCCGGCAAGGAATGATATTGCGTGCCTTCGATGGTGTTATTGGTGCAGAGATGAACGTAGGAAGCGTCGGGCGAGAGCGAAATTTCGCCTTGGCGCGGCACTCGCGTAAATTTCACCGGCTCGGTGGTTGCAGCGACGCGATGCGCGATGCCTTTTTTCAATTCGGTGAGCGCTTTTGCAGTCCACGTGCCGGTGTGAAGCAGGTCCACCGGCTTACCGGGCAGGCAAAGATTCATCGGCACGATCGTAAACTGCGTGCTTCCACCGCCTTGCACAAAAATCACTCCGTAGTCGTCCGGAATCGCCAGGTGCTTGCGCAGACCCGCTTCCGCGGCAGCATTGATGCTTTCAAATTCCGGCGAACGATGGCTCATTTCCATCACAGACATGCCAGAGCCGCGCCAATCGAGCAACTCTTCACGAATGCGCTCGAGCACGGAAAGTGGCAACGCGCTGGGCCCGGCATTGAAGTTGAAAACACGGTTTACGGAAGTTGCCGAAGCAGTGGATAAAGACACGGTCTGGAATTCCTCTCTGTTACGATTCAGTGGCGCCTGCCGACGAGGGATGCGCCCATGTTGGCAGCGCTTCAGAATATCACGGCGCCGCTCGGACACTGAACGAAGCATTGCGCGCTTACGGTTAGAAAAAAGCTGGAGTAAAATCCTAGCGGGAGAGGCGAACACTATGAGGCGTCGCGAATGGATGCAGAAAGGCGGAGTTGCGGCCTTGAGCGCGCTGGCCGCCCCTTATGTGACAAAAGCTTATCGGCCAGAGGCAAAGCTGGACTGCGTGTTTGAGTTATCGGTGATCAGCGATGAAATCACGCAGGATTTTGCACGCGCGCTCGAAGTAGCGTCAAAGGAATTCGGGCTTGGCTACGTTGAACTGCGCGGATTGTGGAACAAAAACATTGTGGCACTCGACGAAAAAGAAGTGGCTGAGGCGCGCAAATTGCTCGCGCAGCACGATCTGAAGGTCACCGACGTCGCCAGCCCGCTCTTTAAAGTGGACTGGCCCGGAGCGCCAAAATCGCAGTACAGCCCGAAAGGTTCTTCCTACGGAGCAAACTATTCCTTCGCGCAGCAGGATGAAGTGCTGGAGCGTGCGATTGCCATGGCCAATGCATTTGGAACCAAGAAGGTGCGGATGTTTGATTTCTGGCGGCTGGAGGATGACAAACCGCACCGGGACGCGATGGACGAAAGACTCCGGGACGCTGCTGAGAAAGCGGCCAAGAAAGATATCGTCCTGGTCCTCGAAAATGAATACGAATGCAACACCGCGACGGCTGCGGAGGCTGCGCGCACCCTTTCCCAGGTCACCGCAAAGAATTTCTTTCTGAACTGGGATCCGGGCAACGCAGCAATGCGTGGAGACAAAGTTTTCCCCGAAGGCTACGCTCTGCTGCCCAAAGATCGTATAGGCCACATGCACCTGAAAGATGTGAAACGAAAGGCGGATGGAACTTATGACTGGGAATGCATGGGCCGCGGCATCATTGATTACGAAGCGCAATTCCGCGCCATGATGCGCGATGGCTACCGCGGCGCGATGAGCCTGGAAACACACTGGAATGGCACGCGAAACATGGAAGAATCCTCGCGGCAGAGCATGGCAGGCACAAAGGTGTTGCTTCGCAAAGCGGGAGCACTGAAATGAGCGACACGCAATTAATTACAAGCAAAACTTCGCGTCGGTCGTTCATGAAAGTTGCCGGCGCGGGGATCGTGCTAAATTCCGCCGCAGCCAGTTACGCGCGGATTTTGGGAGCGAACGATCGCGTGCGCGTGGGCGTAATTGGATTTTCAGAGCGCTTCCGCGATGCGCTGCTGCCTTCCTTTCAGCAGCATGCGGCCGCGATGAATTTTGAATTTGCCGGCCTCAGCGATATTTGGAAGCTGCGCCGCGAAGAAGGCCTGGCGCACCTGAAAAAAGTAACTGGAAAGGACGTGACCGGCGCGCGGAATAACGCGGAACTTCTTGGCCGCCCGGACATCGACGCGGTGATGATTGCCACCGCCGATTTTCAGCACGCGCAACACGGAGTTGCCGCGATGCGCGCAGGAAAGGACGCCTATATCGAAAAGCCGCTCGCTCATACGATGTCCGACGCGCAGGACATCCGCCGCGCTGTCGAGCAAAGCGGAAAGATCGTGCAGGTCGGCACGCAGCGGCGGAGCGCAGGGAATTACCAGCGCGCGAAGGACTTTATCGCGTCCGGAGAATTCGGCGACATCGTCAGCGTGGAAATGACCTGGAACGTGAATCAGCCGGGACGCTGGCGGCGTCCTGCGCTGGTCGAAAAACTGCGTGAAGAAGACACCGACTGGAAATTATTTCTCGGCAATCTGCCATTCGAAAAATTCGACCCGCGCAAGTATATCGAGTATCGCTTGTTCTGGCCGTACTCATCCGGAATTCCGGATCAGTGGATGGTCCACCAGATTGACACTGTGCACTGGTTTACCGGATTGCCGCATCCGCGCAGCGTCGTTGCCAATGGCGGAGTTTATCTCTGGCGCGACGGCCGCAGAAACTGGGACACCATGACAGCGGTTTTCGATTACGGCCCATTGAACGATTCCTCAAAAGGATTCCAGGTCGTATATTCCTCGCGGCAGACCAATTCGGCAGGCGATGTAAAAGAACTCTACCATTCGAACGGCGGAACACTCGACCTCGACAAAAATATGATCACCGGCGAAGGCGGTCTCCAAGAAAGTTACGCCAAAGCGATGGGCCTGAAAGCAAATCAGCTGCGTTCACGCAAACTACTGGAGAAATCAGGCGGCGTGGAAAGCGGCGCGCATGCTGGCGTGGATGAAGCGACGAGCGGGAACATGCGCAATTGGATGGAATGCGTGCGCAGCCGCAAAACTCCCAACGCGCACATCGAAGCCGGCTATAGCCATTCCGTGGCGCTCTGCATGACGATTGCAGCGATTCAGTCCGGCGAGCGGGTCGCCTTCGATGACGCAAAACAGCAAGTGGTGGCCGGCGGGGCACCGTGGCCACGCACGTAGTTAATTCAGCAGCGCGAATTCCACTCGATGCCGCATCGGGTCGATACGTTCGACGCGAACTTTCACGCGGTCGCCCAGTCCCCACCGGCGCTGCTTCGATTTTGCGGCGCCTCGTCCGCTGCGCGAGCGTTCCGGTCCGCCCACCGCAACGATAGCGTGATCGTGTTCGCGATACATGCAGCGTGCCCCAGCCGCTTCCTCGAACGCGTTGATCGGCAATAGTCCTTCGACAAATACTTCGAACAATTCGACAAAGCATCCGTACTTCTGCACCGAAATAATCAGTCCTTCGTACTCATCGCCGAGATGTTCTTCCATGAATTGAGCGGTCTTCCAGTCGCGCAGTTCACGTTCCGCAGACGCCGCGCGTCGCTCGGCTTCAGAAGTTTCCGTAGCAAGTTCTTCCAATTGTTTGTGGCTGTAGACGACGGCTTCGGCGTGTGGCGCAGGATGTGGATCGGCTGGAGCGCTCTGTTGCGGATGGGCAAGCGCCCACTTCAACGTGCGGTGTACGACTAAATCAGGATAGCGCCGGATGGGCGAAGTGAAGTGCAAATATTCGTCGAACCCCAGCGCGAAGTGACCCAGCGCATCCGCCGCGTATCGCGCCTGTTTCAGCGAGCGCAGCATCAGGTAAGAAACGATGCGTTCTTCCGGCTTGCCGGCCAGTTTCTTCAATAGCCGCTGGTAATGTTGCGGTGCGATACTCAGTTCTTCCGTGCCCGGCAGGGTAATCTTCATCCCTCGTTCGCGCCCGTGGCCAGAGGAGTCGGGGCGGCCCGCTCTCGCCGGCGCGGGAACTCGACCGTGTTTCACGGCAATTTCGCGGCGATGCAGATCTTCGACGCCCAGCGTGTAGCCAAAGGCCTTGGCCATCTGTTCGAATTCCAACACTTTCCGCGCGTCAGGCTTTTCGTGAACTCGATGCAGGGTTTCGAGCCCGCGGCGGAGCAGATATCCCGCCACTGCTCGATTTGCGCTCAGCATGAACTCCTCGATCAACCGGTGCGCGATGTTCCGCTCGCTGCGCGTGATGTTGGTCATCTTCTGGTCGGCGTCAAATTCGATCACTGGCTCCGGCAAATCGAAATCGATCGACCCGCGTTCGTTGCGCCGCGCATTTAGCAGCAGCGCCAGAGTTTTCATGTCCTCGAAATGAAGAACGAGTGCCGCGTAACGCGCGCTGGTTTCCGGGTCGCCCTCGATTACCTTGTTGACGTTGGTGTACGTCATGCGTTCTGCAGAGCGGATAACGCCTGATGTCATTCTGGATTCGCGCATCCGTCCAGTAGGGTCAAATTCCATCAGGCAGCTCATCACTAGCCGGTCTTGGTTCGGCTTGAGCGAGCAGATCCCGTTCGAAAGCGATTCGGGCAGCATCGGAACCGCGCGATCGATAAAGTAAACGGAGGTTCCGCGCAGGCGCGCTTCGTTGTCGAGCGCCGTTGCCGTGCGTACGTAATGGGCGACGTCCGCGATGTGCACCTGCAAATGCCAACCGCCGTCCGAGCGTCTCTCTACATACACCGCATCGTCAAAATCGCGCGCGGTTTCCCCGTCAATCGTGACGATCGGCAGCTTACGAAAATCTTGGCGCCCTTCTAAATCCGTTGCACTAACCGGTTGCGCGCGCTGCTCCGCCTCGCTCAACACATTTGCGGAAAACTCGTGCGGCAGATGATGTTTGCGAATAATGATTTCCGTGTCCACGCCCAGGTCGCCCGGCTTGCCAAGTATTTCGACCACTCGCCCAACCGGCGCAACGCCGCCCTTCGGAAATCGCAGCAACTCCACGTTCACCACAGCGCCGTCGAGTTCGTCGAGACGACCGACGCGACGCGCGCGTCCGCCATCCTTCGCCTGGCCAACACCCAGCCTTTCTCGTAGCGACGCTGTGAGCTCATCGCCCGGCGGAATTTCCACTTGATGCTGAATGCGCGTGTCGTAGGGAAGCACAACATTACCGCTCGCCCCGTAGCGAAAGAGTCCAACCAAGGTCGGGTGCGCGCGATCGAGAACACGCACGATCCGGCCTTCCGCGCGTTGGCCGGCCGGACCGGGCGAAACGCGGCCGAGATGGATCAGAACATGATCGCCGTGCATGGCATCGCCCACAGCGTCACGCGGAATAAAAACATCGCGGTCCAGTTGCGGCATCGGCTTATCCGGAACCACAAAGCCGTAGCCGTCCTGATGCAGAATCAGGCGGCCGGAAAGCGAATTACGCCCATAAGAGGCAGCGGGCGCTTGCGACGGGCTCGATTCTTCAGGTTGGCTGCGCCTTGGCTGGCCTTCGCTGCGCTGCGACGAAAGCACGAATCGCCCATCGGCCAGTTCCACTATCGCCTTTCGTTTCTTCAACTTACTTAGTATTTTGAGCAGCGGACGCTGTTCAGACTTGCGCAGCTTTAGCCCCCGCTGAAGCTCCGAAAGCGAAGCTGTATCCTGCCTAAGTTGCAGAAAACGTAGGATGTTATCAACGCTGAGCGGCGAGCCTCGGTTCATGGGGTGTCTTTGGCCTTCCCGGTATTATTTTCATAAGGATTTTATAAAGATCCTGAACTTTTTTTCGTTTTGACCGAAACCGTTTCCCGTTTTCAGCGGTTTAATAGCTAGGCCAACACACAACCGGCTGACCACCCTCCGTCAAGTCAGCCGGCTTCCCTGCAAGGGGACAAAGGGAGGCGGGAAGACCTGGCCCGCCTCCCTCCATAAAATACCCCACTTTTACAAGGGTTTTTAACGATTTTCTGAAACCGCCGTGTTTACTGTGCCCGTTTGTGCCCATGATTTTTTAACTTCAGCCTCTAAGCTCTCTTGCCGCGCCTTTATCCAATGCGAGTATCGCCTCTCGGTAATCTTCGTTGACGAGTGCCCGAGCAAGACTGCGACAGTCTGGAGGCTTGCTCCCTTCTGTAAGAGGTCCGTCGCGAACGTGTGGCGGAACAGATGCGGGTATGCCCGAGGAACCTTTGCGGACTCGAACAGCGTTGATAGCGCCCGTTGGTAGTCGCCTACGGCGGACTTGGGTTTTGATACGCCTGACCAGAAATAATATTTGTCCTTCATCGGAATGGCAGCGAGCGCGTCTAGGACCGCTGGCGGCAACGGGCAGTAGACATCTGTCCCAGTCTTTGCCGTGCGAAGAAACAAGCGATTACCTCGAATGACATCGCGGCGCAAACACACTACGTCTCGGATTCGTAGCCCAGTATATCGCAGCAGCAAGACGACGGCGCGAAGTGCCGCACGGTTCTTCTTCGTGTCATCGCAAGCTTTCAAAATCTTGTTAAATTCGGCAGGCTCTAACGGTTCGATCTTCGAATCAACAATTTTTCCGGGCTTCAAATCGGCTGCGTAGTTCTCCTGAATCCATTTCGACTTTACACAGAATCCAAAGAACGCTCTAAGGTTTCCGAGTTTCACTCTGGCCGATTCGTTTTTGTTGGGCCATGAGTTCCGGAATTCTCGAAGGTTATCCAAATTGAAATCGGATACGAATACCAAACCTTTTTCCTTCGCGAACTCC
>WNFR01001748.1_pt1 | contig 23012 bp, 20 predicted proteins | sample 5400221 | NCBI WGS metagenome assembly WNFR01 (sample SAMN13153357, study PRJNA577476) | soil metagenome | isolation source: 40 cm soil under Madrone tree | place: USA:California | collected 2016-06-14 | reverse complement strand
CACACCGAGAATCGGGAATTTCCCCGCCAATCGGCGAATCAGATCGATGCAAATTCCAGCGTCCTGCGGTGTGCATGGACCCGGCGAAATCACGATTTGTTCCGGCTTGCGGCGGGCAATTTCCTCGACAGAAATTTTGTCGTTGCGATGCACCTCGACATTGCAGCCCAGTTCGCCGAGATACTGCGCCAGGTTGTAGGTGAACGAATCGTAGTTGTCGAGCAGCAGAACCATAAGCTTCCTTCACCTGCGGCCGCGATGCGCGGATTCGAGGGCGGTCAGCAGGGCGCGCGACTTATTGACGCTTTCCTGATACTCGCCTTCGGGTGTGGAATCGGCGACGATTCCGCCTCCAGCCTGCACGTACGCGACGCCATTTTTTACGACCATGGTGCGCAGCGCGATGCAGGAATCCAGATTACCAGCAAAATCCATGTACAGCACGCCTCCAGCATAGATGCCGCGGCGGGTGCGTTCCAGCTCTTCGATAATTTCCATGGCGCGAACTTTGGGCGCGCCCGAAACGGTTCCGGCCGGAAAGCAGGCCATCAGCGCGTCGAAGCAATCCACGTCTTCACGCAAACGCCCGCGCAAGCTGGAGACGATGTGCATCACGTGCGAAAAACGCTCGACGGTCATGAGCTGCTCGACTTTTACGGTGCCGTAATCGCAGACACGGCCGAGATCGTTGCGGCCAAGGTCGACGAGCATGATGTGCTCGGCGCGCTCTTTTTCGCTGGCGAGCAGTTGCTTTTCCAGGCGCTGATCTTCGGCTTCGTCCTTGCCGCGGGGCTCGGTCCCGGCAATGGGGCGGTAGAAAACGTCGCGGCCTTGGACTTTGACGAGCATTTCGGGGGAGCTGCCCACGACGGCCACATCGTTCATTTGCAGAAAGAATAGATACGGAGACGGGTTTAGAGCGCGCAGCTCGCGATAGATTTCAAACGGCTGCGCTTTCGTTTTCGCCGAAAACCGCTGGCTAAGGACGACCTGAAAAATGTCGCCAGCGCGGATGTATTGCTTGGCTTTGCGCACGGCGGCGAGGTATTCGGGGCGGCGAAAATTCGAACTGACACGCAGCTTGCCGGCCTTTTTTCGAGATTCTTTGCGCGGACGCTCGGCCGTGACCGGCTGTTCCAAGAGCTTGCGCGTGCGGCGAATCTCCCGCACAGCGGCATTGTACCTGGCACGCAGAGGGCCGCCGGAACCGGCGGTGAAAACGTTTCTGACGATCCACAATCGATGCTGAACGTGATCGAAAGCGATGAGGCCGTGATAGAAGGCCAGCATGGCGTCGTACAGGCCGATTTCGTCGCGCAGCCGCTTGGGCAGGCGCTCAATGAGCCGCACCATATCGTAAGAAAAATAGCCGATCGCGCCGGCCACCAGCGGCGGAAGTCCCGGGACGCGCACGGGCTGAAAGCGTTCGATGCGTTCCCGCAGGAAAGAAACTGGATCGCGCTCTTCCCATACGATGCGATCGGGGCTTTCCATTACGCACGCGCCCGAGTTGTAGCGAAAAACTCCCTCGGGATGGGCGCCGGCAAAGGTGTAGCGGGCGATTTTTTCGCCGCCCTCGACGCTTTCGAGCAAGAAGGAATAGCGTGCGCCCTGCGCAATGCGCAAATAGGCGCTGACCGGGGTAAGCAAGTCCGCCGGAAAAACGTCGTAAACCGGAATGAGATTGCCGTGCTTGGCCAGGCGCTGAAATTCCCGGAAATCCGGTCGGATCACGGCGAGCTCCGCCCGCGTTCCTCCGCGCGCAACGCGGCAAGGACGGCTCGCCGCATGGTCTTTTCCGGTGCCCGGCGCTTCATCCAAAGTTCCCACTGGGCAATGCCTTGCGCGAGAAACATTTCGACGCCAGACACCGTGGCGATACGCTTGCGCGCCGCGAGCTTCAAGAGTTGCGTCTTCTCCGGCCGGTAAATGAGGTCCATGACAATCCGACAGTGTAACTCGCCCGGCTCCAGGGGAGAAATTGCAGGATGTGGGTGCATGCCGACCGGCGTGGCGTTCAGAATGGCGTCAAAGAATTCCGTTTTCAGGGCACGACGCGGAACAACTTCAGCCTCTGCAGCGCGGGCCAACTCGCGTGCCGCGGCATTGCGGCGCGCGCAGATGCCAACCCTGGCCCCGGCACGCGTCAGCGCAAAGACTGCCGCACGCGCCGAGCCGCCAGCGCCTAAGACCAAGACTCGGCTTTTGGCCAGGCGCAGCTTTTTTCCCAGGGCGTGCAAGACGCCGACGTAGTCAGTGTTATACCCATAGAGGGAACCGTCGCGGCGGACCACGACGGTGTTTACCGCGCCGATCTTGCTGGACAAAGCGTCGCAATCCTGCAAATGCCGAAGGATGCTTTGCTTGTGCGGCAGGGTGACGCTGAAGCCGCACAAGCCGAAGTCCGCTGCTGCCTTCAGAAAATCGCGCAGATTCTTGACCAGGAACGGCAGGTACACAGCGTTAATCTTCCGCGAAACAAAGCCAGTATTGTGCAGGAGCGGAGAAAGCGAGTGCGCGATGGGGTCGCCGATCACGCCAAACACCCGGGTTTGCCGGTTCAGTGCGTGGGCGCGATAAAGGTGCTTCATTTCCTGAAGCGAAACCTGTCCGGGAGCGGTTGCCGCGGACACCGGCGCATAGGCGAGGGGGCTGCCTTCGCGCAGAGCGAGGAGGCGCGCCGGCAGGCCAACTTCGCCCATGGGGACAGCAACGCAGTTGCCCAACGTTGCCGCGAAGCGGAGAAGCCGCGCGCTGTCCGCGATGGTTCGCGCCGCCCCGGCAACCTTGATGGCATCGACCTCGCCTCGCCAGCGAGTCTCGAGAGCGGGCTGCAGCGGAGGTATGCGCTGGAAATCGTGGATGGAGAGCAGGATGCGCCGAGGCAGCGAATATTGGCGAATGGAGTTGCGCGGGAGCTTGCGCAAGGATTCGACCTCGAGGTCGCACCACAAGCACCCTGCAGCGGCGGCCTGCGCCAGCCAACTCAGCTCGTCCTGGAGGCTACCCGCGAACAAGCCTCCGCCCTCGCGCCGACGGCAAGTGGCAAGCAGCACCGCGCGCCTCGGACGGCGGCGTCGCAGCCAAGCGAGAAATCGGCTGCGTTCTGAATCGCTTTTCAGCCAGTCCAAGCGCAGTTCGACAGTCGGCGTTTCGCGCAAGGCGCAGCGGAGCTGCTCGGCCATTTCCCCCGCGGACGATGCGGCCACCACGGCGCAAATGCGCGCCACACCGGTGCCAAATAGTCCCATTCTTATCCTTCTGCCCTGGCGCCTTGCGGCCCGCTCCCCGGCAAATCCTTGAAAATGCGGCTTGTAGCATGCCGTATCAAAAGTGTAAAGCCAACCTGGCCAATTTGTTGACGCCCGGCCGGGTGCTTGCTACTTTGGCCCATGGGACTTCTTTCGCACGCCCCTCAGGGCGTGATTTCAAGGAGCATTTTCGATGCGCGCTAATTTAGCTGCGTTGTGCATGGCTGCCTTCGCGGGCGCGGGAGTTTGCTACGGCCAATCGGCTCCGGCGACGCCCGTATCCACTATGCAGCCCGGGTATTCCGCCGTTTATTGCTCGGGTTTTGTGAAGGATGCGAAACTACCGGAGGATATCCGCGTGGTTTCCGGCGAACAGGCCGGCTACAAAATAATCTTCGCTGAACACGACAACGTGTACCTAAACCGGGGAAGCGATAACGGAGTAAGGATCGGCGACCGCTTCTTGGTGGTGCGCCAAACGGAAGACCCAGATCGCATTGAATGGTTCAAGGGACAAATGAAGCTCGAGAGGGCTATGGGCATTTTGTATTCCGATGTTGGCCAGTTGCGGGTGGTTAGCGTGGAGGCAAAAACTTCCGTAGCGGAAGTCGTTTTCTCGTGCGAATTCCTGCTGCGCGGCGATATTGTGCGGCCGTTCGAAGAACGCGCGGCCCCCCCTTTCAAAGAGGTCGGGCCGTTCGAGCATTTTGCGCCGGTTAGCGGAAAGCCGGTGGGGATGGTGGTGACCGCAAAGGCATTCCGGGAAAGCCAGGCGCAGGGATACACGATGTACGTGAATCTAGGCGCGGCGCAAGGCGTGAAGGTTGGCGATTACCTGCGCATTTTCCGCTATCAAGGCAAAAATATTGAATACCCGCCGCAAACCAAGGGCTACGCGTATCAGATTTATGGCTTTGGAAGCTCCCCGACGCGATACGAATGGAAAGACTTGCCGCGCGAAGTATTGGGCGAAGGGATCGTGCTGAACGCCAGCCGAAACGCGGCGACGGTCTTCGTAACCTTCAGCGCCGTGGACATCTTCGCTGGAGATAACGTCGAGATCGAATAAGTTCCCCGGCAATTCGCTAAATTGAGGGCTCCCGAGCGATATCTCGGGGGCCTTTTTTTCGCATCGGAGCGCGCCTCGGCGCTGTTATTGCATTGTTTCCCCGCGCGGTGAGCTGGCGTGCGGAGGCCCGTCCGAAAAGATTTCACAAGTGAAGCCGAAAACATCTGTGTCTGCTTCGCGCCAGACATCGGGCGGCAGTTGGGCCTTGCGGCAGGTTTCCGCCAGGAATTGCTCGGCGCTGAGATGGTGCTCGACGGCGACCTGAGGGAGCAGCAGCCCGCGCTGCCGGCCTCGAGAAACAAGCAGGCCGTGACGGCCAATTTCGATTTCTTCGGCGTGAATGGGAAGCGGCGGGGAAAGCAGCGATATTTCGATCCGCAGATCGCTTAGTTCATCGGGACGCACGGGTGGGAAGCGCGGATCTTGCAGGGCTGCGCTTGCGGCGGAGCGTACGACGCTATGCGCAAGCGGTTCCTCGGACTTCACAACGCCAATGCAGCCGCGCAGGCGTTTGCCGATGTGAAGAGAGACGAAGACCCCGCGCGGCTGCGAGAACAATCCGTCGGAGGGAATGTTCGCCAATATTTGGCCGCGCGAGACGGCTTCGGTTACCGCTTGGCGCGCCAAGTTGAGCAATGCCTGGCGCTCGCTTTCAGAGAGAGACGGCATCTCCAGTTTTCTTGCGGGCTTCCAGCATGCGCAGTTTGCGCCGCTGCTTTATGCGGTCGTCGACGTGGACCCAGAAGCGCAGGAAATACTGTGCGGCGGAGACCAGCGCGCTAGCCACGACGAGCCAGAGCAGAAGCAGAGCCAGCGGCTTGAGCGAGGGATGCCGTGCTCCTGCGATCAGCACAGCCACGGCACAAACCTGCAGGACCATCTTGGTCTTGCCGAGCACGGACGCTTCAATGGTGAAGCCTTCGGCAGAAGCGATGTTGCGCAGGCCCAGCACGGTGAATTCACGGCCGATGATGATGACCACCATCCAGGCGGGAACCAAGTGCATGTCCACGAGCGAAACAAAAGCGGCGGAGATGAGGAGCTTGTCGGCGATGGGGTCGAGCAGGATGCCCAGGGTGGTGACCTGCAAGCGACGGCGTGCGAAGTAGCCATCGGCCCAATCGGTGGCGGCGGCGAGCAAGAGAATGGTTACGCCGAAAACTTCGAAGTGCATATGGAAGCCCCACAGCTCGACGTTGGGGCTGCGGGTCAGAAGTACGACGATAAGGACGGGAACGAAGAAAATCCGCAGCAACGTGAGTGTATTGGGAAGATTCATCAGGGCTTAGCGTCGGAAAAGCCGCACTTTGCGGTCAGTAACGAGCCGCGCCTCACTATAGACTTGGCTTGTGCACGCGTCAACGGGTCGAAAGGCGCGGTTTGAAGGCAAGGCGGGGATACCTTGTAATTAATAGGCAGCGGCACGGAGAAAGGCGGGAGCCAGGACTCGGTTGCAATGGATATGCTGCAAACCTGTGCAAATGTTGGCGACGCGCGTTTCGGAATTGCGAGAGCTAGGGCGGCACACCACGCTAGACTTTGCCCCGTAAACCATGGTAAACATTAGAGTTAGACAGTAGACCTGACAAAATGGCCGTAAATCTCGCAGATGCTTGGAAATCTCACATTTTGCAGGACTTCCAGTTTCCCACAGAAATTTCCACAGCGTGACCTGGGAGCCGGAACGTTAGAGTTTGCAAACAGAGCCTTCGCTTCTCTCCAAAAATAAAGCTTCGCGTGCGTCTAACTCCTAAGTTACTCCCGCGCTGCGGGATGGGTTGCTTTAAATCGTGCGCGGGCCACGCAGAACCCGCGCTGGCAGCAAAAACAGCGCTGCGAGCAACGCAAATACGCCGTGCACCGCGATGCCGAGGATGCGGAACGGCAGCGTGATGAGCCAAACGATGGGGAAGAGCACAATCGCCAGCAGAGCCAATGGCCAGCAGAGGATGAACAAGATGCACCAGAGGAAAAATGCGGCCATGTTGACCTCCTGAATAGAGATTACGTACGCGAGGCGCGAGAAGTTCCACCCGCAGCATACTGACTCAAACGCAAGCGCCTGGCAATGGAGGCAGGGACTTCGGCATCCACCGTCATGTGCGAATCTTCCACCGCGGAGTGCAGCACGCGGCCCAGCGCATGAATAAGCGCGAGGGTGCGGCCCTCTGCGAGCGGCAAGCGCAGGGACAAGGTGACCACGGGATCGATGGGGAGGGCGGCGTCGATATGCCTGAGCAGGTCGTCGATGCCTTGACCGGTCATGGCGGAGACCAGCACGGGGCCGGTTTCGCCGGTGCGCGCCAAACTGCGACTTAAAGCTTCGCGCTGCGCGGAGTTGAGCAGATCGACTTTGTTCAGGACGCGCAGCTTGGGGCGATCCGCTACGCCAAGCTCCTGCAAAATTTTGTCGACCTCTCGGTCCAGCTCGTCGTGATGCGGATTGGAAACGTCGCTGACGTGAAGAATCAGGGCGGCTTCCTGCACTTCTTCCAGCGTGGCGCGAAACGCGGTCAGCAAGCCTTTGGGCAGATCGCGAATGAAGCCAACAGTGTCGGAAACCAGGACGCGGCGGCTTGATGGAAGGCGGACGGCGCGAATGGTGGGATCGAGCGTGGCGAACATGCGCGAGGAAACCAGCACCTCGGCACGGCTGAGCGCATTGAACAATGTGGACTTGCCGGCGTTGGTGTAGCCAACCAAGGCGATCGTGCCGAGCGGGATGGCATTGCGCGCTTCCCGTCGCAAGGCGCGCTGCTTGCGCACATCTTCGATGCTGGCCTGAATTTTGCTGACGCGATCGCGGATGCGGCGACGGTCGGTCTCGAGTTTCTTTTCGCCAGGGCCGCGTACGCCGATGCGTCCAGCTCCTCCGCCCGCTCCACCCGCGCCGCCACCGCCGCTTTTGCCGCCGAGGCGGGACATGGACGTGCCGCGACCGGTCAGGCGAGGCAGAAGATAGTTCAATTGTGCCAGCTCCACTTGTAGCTGGCCTTCGCGGCTGCGCGCGTGGCGGGCAAAAATATCCAGAATCAGTTGCGTACGATCGATTACGCGACGTTCGGTCGCGGTTTCGATATTGCGTTGCTGCATCGGCGATAGGTTGCCGTCGAAAATGATTAACGGCGCCTTGTGTGCGGTGGCTTCGGCACGAATCTCATCCAGCTTGCCGCGGCCGACGAGCGTGGCGGGATCGGCGGATTCTCGCACTTGGTACATCGTGGCAGCGACTTCCGCGCCGGCGCTGCGCGCGAGCTCCACCAATTCAGCGAGCGATTCGCGGCCTTGCTCGCCAGCGGGCATGCCTGGGACCCGCTGCGCGCGCTTCCAGGTGACGCCGACAAGCAGAGCGCGTTCCAAAGCCGAAGTGACGTGCTGTGTTTTCATACAGGGAAAAAAGGAGTCATCGAGCCAAACGGACAGTTCGAGCGAATAGTGACACCGTGCGCGACCGGTGAGGTCCCTGGCACAAATTATACTCTCCTTGCCTGTGCGCCGCGACCCTGAAGGAGGCCCTGCTCGCGCAGCCACTGCAGCGCCCTTTGCTGCAGACGCGGGTCGTCACCGAAACCGGTCAGCCAGTGCACGGCAGGTTCGCGGCGAAACCAGGTGAGCTGGCGCTTCGCGTAGCGGCGGGTGGTCTGCTGAATCGCAAGGCGAGCCTCGTCGATCGTGAGCGTGCCTTGCAGGAGCGCGCGCAATTCGCGATAGCCGATGAAATCAAATGGCTTGGCGTTTTCGGGCATGCCGCCGTCGAGCAAAGAACGGACCTCTTCGAGCCAGCCGTTTGCAAGCATGGCGTCGGTCCTGGCATGGATTCGCTCGTACAGAGCTTCGCGGTCTGGGGAGAGTCCAATCTTCAACGCGCGCCAATCCGGCAATGGCGCGCGGCCGCTTCGATACAGTTTCGTGAGCGGCATTTTAGCGAGAAGGCAAACTTCGATGGCGCGAATCAGTTTTTGCTCGTCCGCCGCGGAAATTTTTTGCGCGGCTTGGGCATCGAGGCGCGCCAACATCCGGTGCAAGTGCCCGGGACCATGTTCCTGCGCCCTGTGTCGCAATCTTTCACGAAGCTCTTCCGAGCGCTGCGGGACGTCCGCGAGGCCTTCTAACAAGGCACGCAGATATAGACCAGTGCCAACGGTGAAGACCGGGAGGCGCGCGCGGCTGCGCAGTTCGGCGAGGGCCGCGAGCGCCATTTGCCGATAGCCTCCGGCCGTTGCCGCTTCTTCAGGGCCGAGCACATCAAGCAAGTGATGAGGCACTCCGCGGCGCTCGGCCAGCGTGGGTTTGGCTGTGCCGATGTCGAACCCGCGATAGAGCTGCGTCGAATCGCACGCGACTACTTCCCCGCCGAGCTGTTCAGCCAGCCATACGCCCAGTGCTGATTTTCCCGAAGCCGTGGGACCCACAACGGCGACGAGCGGCAGTCTCAAATTCTGTGAGTTCATCGAAAGAGGAGATGGCGCGCGCGCACGAACAGAAAGATAAGCACAAACAGCGCGAGGAGAATGCTGCCTAAGACTTGTTGGCGTGCGGGTCTCACTAGTGCGAGTAATCCGGCTGCAAATTATAGTAATACGTAAATCGTAGCTCGATATAGGGGCCGCTGAAAGCCGGCGGCAAAGGCTCAAAGGGATTGGAAGCGCGTATCGACGAGATCGCTGCGCGATCGAGCGGCTCTTTGCCGGAGCCAAATACTTTTACAGGTTCCCCATCCGGCACGCCACCATCTTTCATGATCCTGAATTGCAAGGACACTACGCCCTTGTCGCCCAACTCCACCGAGGATGGCATCACCGCGAACCAATTGCGTTTCACGCTCTGATACACGCGCGCGAGGTAATCGTTGAAATCGACGCCTTCGTTCGGCGTCAGCATTTCAATGCCAGCACCAACGCTGCCTCGTCCTCCGCCTCCCGGTGCGCCGCGCGTAGGAATTGGCCCGCCGCCCCCGATAGGACGGGGAGCGTTCATCTTAGCGGCCTCGCGTATGGAATCTTGCAGCGAGCGCCCCGGAGAATTTTTCGGCAGCACCAGACTGTTCGGCTTGGGCTGTTCCTCCGGAGTCTCCAGCTTTAAGGGCGCCTTGGGCGCGTCGGTTTTTGGCGTGGTGACGTCCGGCGGCGTGACATTGGGCTTCGGCACCGGGGCGCTCGGCAGTTCCTTCACCACGCGCTCCGGCTCCTTGGGAGGAGGCGCCGGCTGGGGCTCCGGCGGCGCCACTTTGCGGATTATGCGCGGGTCCACCTTCATGGTCTCGCTCGGCTGCTCGCGGCGTGGCGTGGGCCGCGGCGTCTCAAAAGCGCCGGGGGGCAGCAGGATGGTCATCTGTCTGCGCGCGAGATCCAGCTCGGCCTGCGTCTTGGGGCGCGCCGGAAAAACTTTTGGTTCGACGATGATGGCCACAATCAACAGGATGTGAAACAGCACCGAGGAGATGTTTCTCGCCAGGTCAGACTTGGCGCGATCCTCGGTGCGCGCTTCGGTGAGAAGATTGACCTCGCCCGTCAAGAAAATATCGGGTTCGACGATCTCAGCCGGAAGAATGTTTTCCGAGGGAGCGATGATTTCCGGCGGCGCCGCGCCTTGCGGGACGGTAACGCGCTCGTCCATGTCCGTCGGCTGCAGCGGCAGGTTGCTAGGTTCTTCGACGGCGAAGTCTTCGCGCCTGATGCCGCGGGGGACAACGGTGCGCGCGGCAATTGACTCCAGCGGCAGAGAGGACGGGATGTTCGTGCGGCCGTCCAAAGGAACGATGGGCAGCATCGCGGGGACGAGCGTGCGCTCATCCAGCGTGGAAGGGCGGCGCCGCGTCGTAGGAGTGTCCACGGCAGGCGGACGGGCATTCATGGGAACGAGGAGGCGAGGGATCATTTTTCTGTTTTCTGTGCCGCGGCGAACGCTACCAGTTGGACGCGCTCGCCGTGCTCCTGGATGCTCGCCATGACACGCCCGGCAAGTTCCAGGGCGGCGCGGCCGGCCTCACCGTTGACGCGCGGCTCGCTGCGCGTACGCACCGCGTCTACGAAAGACTCCAGTTCGGCGCGCAGCGGCTCGACCGCGGGCGCAGGCAGCTTCTCATACGCGAATTCCGGCTGGGGGCCCGTTTTTTTCGCCGTGACGCGCAGCGCATCGCGCCTTGCGTAATCGAGCGAAATGTACTCGTGTTGCTGAAAGAAGCGCACTTTGCGCACGCGCTCGGTCGAGACGCGGCTCGCGGTCACGTTGGCGACCGCGCCTCCCGCAAATTCCAGGCGGGCGTGCGCGATGTCCACCTTGTCCGTGAGCACGGGAATTCCGACCGCCTTCACTTCGGTAACCGGCTGCTTTACGAGTGCGAGCAGGATGTCGAGGTCGTGGATCATCAGGTCGTAGATCACGTCGACATCAAGGCTACGCGGCGTGAACACTCCCAACCGGTGCACCTCGAAAAATAGTGGATGATTCAGAATCGGCTCGACCGCCAGCACCGCCGGGTTGAATCGTTCGACGTGGCCGACCTGCACCAAGCGTCGATGCCGCTTTGCCGCGTCCAGCAGCGCATCCGCCTCCGCAAGACTCTTCGCCATGGGCTTCTCGACCAGAACATCGAGGCCCATTTCCATAAGGCGGCAGCCAATCTCCGCATGATCGGCGGTGGGCACGGCCACGCTGACGGCATCGGCCCGGCCGCGCAACTCGTTGAGTGAGCTGAAAGCGCGTGTGCGGAATTCGGTGGCGGCAGCTTGCGCGCGCTCAGCGTTCTGGTCGAAGACGCCGACCAGTTCGGCGTCTTGAATTTCGCGGTAAACGCGCGCGTGATTCCGTCCGAATTCACCGGTCCCGACAACGGCGACACGTATCTTTCCCGCTTGCGTTGCCGCCGTCATTCCCTGTTCATTCCCGGCGCGGTCTCTTTTGGTTCCGCGGTGGACGCCGCCACAGGAACCGCCTGGATGGCAATTCCCGCGGCGTCCGCCAACTCGATCAGTTTCGTGCGATCAAACAGCAGGGTTCGCCCGGCATCCACCACTAAAGCCGTGGCTTTCGCCTTCTTCATGTGTTCGATGGTGGGCAGACCGATCACAGGTACATCGAAGCGCATGTCTTGCCCCGGCTTGCTGACTTTCACCACCACGAGCGGCTTTTCGACAGCAATCCGCGCCGCGCGCGCAATGGTTTCGTCCGTGCCTTCCATGGCTTCGACGGCCACGCAAGCGCGATCGGAAATCACCACGGTTTGCCCGATGTCCAGGCCGGAAATTTGCCGCGCGACACCGAGGCCGTATGCAATGTCGGCGGCCTCTCGTGCGTCCGGCGCGCGACGCGTGAGCACTCCCGCCTCCGGTACCAGCGGCTTCAGAAATAGCGTGGAATCTACCAGGCGTATCCCTTCATCTTCCAAAACGCGCGCCACCGCGCCGATGAGCGCGTCCGTATTTTTGCGCGGCAGAGAAAACAGCAGCTTGGCCAGCTTCCAATCCGGCCGGATGGAGCTGAAAATTTTATTGTGCTTCACTTGCCCGGCCATCACCGCTTGCGTGACACCTTCCTGATGCATCAAGTCGATCGCTTTGCTCAACTCGCCAAGGCTCACCCAGTGCAGCCGCTTCGCGGAGCGCTCCAGCTCCGGCGCGGCTTCTTCCTTCAGCGCGATCACCGCCATCTCGATGCCCTGGCTCCGCGCGCCTTCGAGAACGAGAAACGGAAACCGCCCGTTGCCCGCGATCAGGCCCCACCCTGCCGTGCTTGTCTCCGCGTTGGCCATGAGTTGCGTAGTGAAGCGCCCTACTTCACGATTCCGCGTTCCGCCGTCTCGATGAAGCGAATCAACTCTCGCACGTCTTCGGAATCGCCCAGCGATTTGCGCATTTGCGCGAGCGCCTGGCTGGTGTTCATCTTCGAGCGCGACAGCAATCGAAACGCGCGCGCCAGAACCTTCAGGCGCTCCTCGGAAAATCCTTTGCGCTCGAGCCCAATGGTGTTGACGCCGTAGCTTTTCGTTTCACGTTCCGTCACCACGCGCGAAAACGGCGGCACATCCTGCGTAATCACCGTCGACGCTCCGATATACGCATAGCGTCCAACGCGGCAAAATTGATGCACCGGCGACTGGAACCCGATTGTCGCGTAATCTTCCACGATCACATGACCGGCCAGCGTCGCGCCGTTCACAAACAAAGTTTGGTCGCCCACGTGGCAGTCGTGCCCCACATGCGACGACGCCAGAAACAAGCTGCCGCTGCCAATCGTAGTCTTCCCTCCGCCGCCGACCGTGCCGCGGGTGATGGTCACATACTCGCGAAACGTGTTCCCATCTCCCACCGCGAGTTCCGTCCTCTCGCCCCGGAAGCGGAAGTCCTGCGGATCGCCGCCCACCACGCAAAACGGATAAAACACGTTGTCGCGCCCGATCTTCGATGGCCCCTGCACCATCGCATGCGCATGCAACACGCAGCCTTCGCCCAGCTCCACGCCATCGCCGATAATCGCATACGCGCCGACGCTCACGCCGGCACCCAGTTTCGCGCCCGCCGCGACGACCGCCTGCGGATGAATCTGCGGCGTGCTCATTTCGCGGCGTCTTCCACCTTGGCGGGCATATCGCGATCGACCATTTTGCACATCAGCGTCGCTTCCGCCGCGAGCTGCCCGTCGACCGTCGCGCGGCCGTCCAACTTGCAAAAATCACCGCGCCAGGAAACCACTTTAATTTCCAGTTTCAATTGATCGCCAGGCACTACCGGCCGGCGAAAGCGCGCACCATCCACGGCCACGAAGTACAGCAGCTTATTTTCGCGATCCGGAACTTCCTGCAGCAGCAGCAACCCGCCGGTCTGCGCCATGGCCTCGATAATCAACACGCCGGGCATGATCGGCTTGCCGGGAAAATGCCCCTGAAAATGCGATTCGTTGATGGTCACATTCTTGATGCCCACCACGCGCTTCAGCCGCTCCATTTCCACAATGGCGTCGACAAACAAAAACGGATAGCGGTGCGGCAAAATCTTCTGAATTTCGGTGACGTCCAGTATCATCGGCGCTCCCGTAGCCGCGCACCCCTGCGGCCTCTTGTATTCCCGGCAAACCTGCAATTATATGCGAACCAGGGCGGTTGCTGGCGAGTCTTTGCACTGCTAACTGGGCGCTGTTAGCATGTCCCGGCGATGACTGAATCGAACTCCCCCTCGGCCCTGCTGCGCCTCCTAAAGCCGCGTTTGCCGCAAATGCTCTCTGTCCTTCGCACATTTGTCCTGGCGGAATCGCCGAGCCTGGAGAAAGCGCACGCCGACCGCTGCTGCGCCATCGTCGCCGCAGAGTGGCGCAAACATGGCGCACGCGTCGAGCGGCTCGCGCAGAAGCATCGCGGCGATCATCTGCGCATCGTTTGGCAGCCGCGGAAGTCGCGCGCCGCGGGACAGCTTCTCGTTCTCGGCCACTATGACACGGTGTACGCCACCGGAACGCTCGCGAAAATGCCCTTTCGCTTGTCCGCCGGCAAAGCGTATGGCCCCGGCACGTTCGACATGAAAACAGGAATCGTGCAAGCGCTCTTCGCACTCGACGCCCTGCAACAAGCGCAAGCCCCGCTGCGAAAACGCATCGTTTTTCTCTGGACCTCTGATGAAGAAATCGGCAGCCAGTCCTCGCGCAAGCTCATCGAAGCCGAAGCTCGGCGCAGCGACGCGGTCTTTGTGCTTGAGCCGTCGTTCGGCCCGCGCGGCTTGCTGAAAACAGCTCGCAAGGGCGTGGGCGAAGCGGAAATCATTGTGCACGGGCGCGCCTCGCACGCTGGCCTCGCGCCCCACGACGGCGTGAACGCCGTGCACGAACTCGCCCGGCAGATTGCACGATTGGAGCAGTGGAACGATTTGCGCCGCGGCATCGGCGTGAACGCCGACGTGATCGAGGGCGGCACGCGCGTTAACGTCATCGCCGAGCGTGCCCGCGCCGTGGTCGACCTTCGCGCGCTGCGCCTTGCCGACATGCGCCGGCTCGAGCACCGCTTGCGCGCGTTGCGGCCCCTCACCCGTGGAGCGCGCCTGGAAATTCACGGCGGATTCAATCGCGCCCCCATGGAACGCAAAGTCAGCGCCGCGCTTTTCTCTCGCGCGAAATCATTGGCGGCGCAAATGGGTTTTTCGATCGGGGAATGCGTCGCGGGCGGCGGCTCGGACGGCAATCTCACGGCGGCGCTCGGCGTTCCGACGCTCGACGGCCTAGGCGCGGTCGGCGATGGCGCTCACTCCGCGCGCGAGTATGCCCTCATAAAAACGATGCCCGAGCGCGCCGCGCTCCTCGCCGCAATGCTGCGCGAGAGCTGACGAACTACAAGCGTCCACGCCGGCGCAACGAATATTGTTTCAGTACGTCTTGCGCAAATACTGCGCGGTGGATTGCATCAGTTCCTCATAATCGCTGCGCAACACTTGCCGCAACGCCGCTTCTGCTGTGCTTCCCCCAGCGAGGCGGTCCAGGATGTGCTCCATGTCGGTCATTCCATCGACTTGCACGATGTACTCCACGTTGGCGAGCGCCCATGCATACGCATAGGCCGCGACCTCGTTGGACAACTGCAACCACGATCCTTCCAGGTCGCCGAGCGACATTGCCTGCTTCGCGTCATACGCCTGCAAGAGCACCCCGGCAGCCGCACCGCTGCGCTTTCCCTCCATCCATTGCGCGAGTCCTTCCTGTATCCAAGTCGGTGCGTTCGCGCGCGTTTTTTGCCGGACGAAGCTGTGCGTCAGCTCGTGCTTCAACACGCGAGACAATTCCGGCGTCAACTGTTTCAATCCTTGTACCGGCACGCGAATGCGCCCGTCATTCAGCGCACCAGCCCAGCCTGGCGCGCGCGTGATGTCCGCGAACGCTTGCTGCGTGTACAAAATCACCCCGATCGGTTCCGGCGGAGTGTAACCCAGCTCCGATTCGATGGCGGAAAAATGTATTTCCAGAGCGCGGAGCACCTCGCGCGCCAGTCCCGGCTCCGCCTCGCCGCTGTAGCGCAGCGTAAAGTGGCTGCTTTCGTTCTCGCGGTAATTTTCTTCCTCCTGCTGATCGCGCTTTGCCTTGTCGAGCGCCGCTTGCACCTGGACGTCCGGCCGGAGCGCCAGCGCGCGTTCCCATTCCGAGACGGCCTGGCTCAACTTGTTCATCCCGTAATACGCCCAGCCGGTGAGCTTGGGCACGTCGGGATTGTCCGGAGCAACGCGTTGCGCGCGTTCCAGATAGTCAAGGGCTTGCTTGTATTCGCTGCGCCGCAAGTGCAGGTATGCGACGTCTAGCAGCATGACCAGATTATCAGGCGCGTACGTCAGCGCGGTGCGTTCATCGTCAAGCGCGTGCTCCATATCGCCGCGCACGAGCTCCAACTGAGCCGCGGCATGGTACGCGATGGACGCTTTTTCATTCGCTCCCGCCCCGCCAGACCGCGCCTCGCTCGCAACTTCAGCCAGGAATTCGCGGTCCACCAGGCCGTCATGCACCGCGCCGCTCTCCGCTGCGGCGTTCGCCTTGCTGGGTTCCAGGCTGGGCGGCGTAATGGCCAGGTTCGCCGCCCCGGTAGACGCCATTTGCGTCGCACCGCCCTTTTCGATGTGATCGACCATCGATTTCGGCAGCGCCAGCTCGCCCGCCGCCGTCAAATAGCGCACTTTGTTGCCTTCCACGACCACGCTGTCCGCCACGATGCGGCGCCCATTTTTTAGAACGATGGTATCCGCGTACACATCCTTCGCAACCAGCAGAGACAAACCGGCAGCGAGAATCAGCTGAAGGCGCATCCCTTTATTTTAGGGTCGCCACCCAACACCGCAACCTGCCGCCTTGTCTCGCCATGCCGAAAGTGACTACACTCGGATATGCGGTTCCGGGTCGTTTTCCTCGGGCTCTCCTTTTTGCTGGCGGCCGCGGAAGTCTGGCCAGCGGAGAAGACCGCCCGCGAAATCTACGACCAACTGAACGCACTCCGCGTGGACCCTGCCACGCTCTACGACATTGAGCCCGCCAATCGCATTGAGCTCCGCCGCGGTGACGTACAGCTCTCTTTCGAGCAGGGCAAGCTCGCTTTCTTGCAATTGTTCGAGGGCCGCGCCACTGGCGCCGTCTTTTTCGGTCGCGGTCACATCCTTGCCGTACCGCGCGACCCCGTCGAAAAGCAGCAGATGGCGCACTTTTTAGGCGCGCCGATTCTGGATCAGGACTTTACTTCGGCTTGCTTGCGCTTCACGGACGACACCGCCGCCGAGCTGCTGCGCCAGCTTCGTGCGGTCCAAGTTTCGCCGCAACAGGATTCCGCGTTCGCGGCCCGCTGGGACGCGCTGCTGGCCACGCTGAATACCGGCCAGTCGCTTCGCGTTCTGTTCGATTCGCTTTCGCAAACTCCCAAACCCTATTTCTTCGGCGCAATCGATGGTGTCACCACCGGTCCTTTCGACCTGATTCTGGATCCCCTGCGCCGCGACTCTTTGCTGCTCGGCCAGCCCAAAAAGAAGGCGGGCAGAACGTTCTATGACGTATGGGCCTCCTACAATGCGCCGGGCATTGCTCCTCCCCCGATTCCCTTCCGCGCCCTACGCTACTCGATTGACACTTCCATCCTCGCCAATAATTCGCTGGAAGCGAAGACGGAGGTGCGCTTTCGCGCAGAAACCGGCGGCGAACGATTAATCCCCTTGCAGCTCTCGCACCTGTTGAACGTCGACGAGGTCAGCGGCGAGCACGGTGAAGCCCTTATCTTCTTTCAAAATGAGGGAATGACTCTGCGCGAGCGCAGTACGCGCGGAAACGACTTTCTCTATGTAGTTCTGCCGTCGCCGCCCGCGCGCGGCGCCGAGTTCACCCTGCGCTTCCGCTATCGCGGCAACGTTATTGAAGACGCCGGAAACGCCGTGCTCTACGTTGGCGCGCGTGAAAGCTGGTATCCGCACTTCGGCGACGCTGCGGATTTCGCCGATTACGAATTGACGATGCACTGGCCGCGGCGCCTGCGCTTGGTAGCCACGGGCGCAAAGCTCGACGAGCGCGAAGATGGCGACTTCCGTGTCGGCCATTGGCGCACGGAGAGGCCGGCATCGGTCGCTGGTTTCAATCTGGGCGATTACGCTTTTGCTTCCCTGGCCGCTGGGGCGCATTCGGTGGAGGTGTACGCCAATCGCATGCTGGAGCAGGCGCTCAACAATCGTTTGGGCGCTCCCGCTTTCGATGTCCCGCGCATGCCGTCGCCCCGTGGCCCCGAGGGGCAGAGCAGTCCGAATATGATGCCGATGATTCCCGTGGCGCCCAGCCCTGCGGACGCGCTCAAACAATTGGGGCGCGGCATCGACTCCTCCATTCGTTTCTACGAAAATTACAGCGGGCCGTTTCCCTTCCAAAAGCTCGGCGTTTCACAAATTCCGGGAACCTTCGGCCAGGGCTGGCCCGGACTTCTTTACATCTCCACGTTTTCCTTCCTTCCTCCCGCGGCGCAGCAGCGCGCCGGACTCACCGAAAGCGGGCAGGAGCATTTCACGGAGCTGGTTCCATTTCACGAGGTGGCTCACCAGTGGTGGGGCAACGTCGTTGGCTGGAGCTCCTATCGCGATCAATGGATCGACGAAGCCATCGCCAACTATCTGGCGCTCCTTTTTGCCGACAGCCAAAAGAACGCCAATCATTCTTTGCGTGTCTGGCTCACGCGCTACCGCCAGCGCCTGGTTGAAAAATTGCCAGGCGCCGAGGAGTCCGCTTCTGAAATCGGCGCTCTCGATCTAGGCACGCGCCTGACGTCGTCAAAATCCCCGGAAGGGTTCGAACAAGTCATTTACAGCAAAGGTTCTTGGGTGATTCACATGCTGCGCGAAATGCTGCGCCAGCCCGGCGCGAAAGATCCCGACGCGCGTTTTGTGGCGCTGCTCCGTACGCTGGCGAGCAAGTACGCTTATCGCGCCCTCTCCAGCGCAGGCCTGCAGCGCGAAATCGAAGCGGTGATGACTCCCAGCATGGACCTCGAGGGCGGCCGCTCCATGGAGTGGTTTTTTGACGATTGGGTGCGCGGAACCGGCGTTCCGCATTATCGCGTGGAATTTTCCGTGCACCACTCCGAGAAGGGTTTCCTGGTGCGCGGAAAGCTCTTTCAAAGCGGCGTATCGCGTTCGTTCATCGCCCCGGTGCCGTTGTACGCGAGTGCTGGCGGGCATCCAACAGAACTGGGCGTAGTGATCGCTGCTGGCCCCGAGACCGGCTTTCAATTCACCACCCAGGCCGCACCCGGCAAGATCTCCATCGATCCCCGCATGACTCTTCTCTGCGTTAGCGAGTAACCGCCTGGATCAAAGCGTTTTTTGATTGATGGACTGTTCTTTGAGGAGCGGGCTTGCCGGATTAAGCTGCGCTTTTCCTTCCGTGTCGAAGGTATATACGAAGCCCTCCGGGTCCGCTACCAGCGCCGGGAGCAAGCCGGCACTGACGAGCTCCCGCATACTGCGCGGGCTGTGCCCGCTGCGTTTTTCGTATTCCGCGGCGATCTTGTTCAGTTGCGCGCAGTCCGTCCGCGCGCGAAGTAGTTGCAAATGTATTTTGGCGTTTTTCTTGATGGAAGGATCGCTCGCGGAATCATAAATCTCACTCCACAGCATCACCGAAGTCTCCAGGGTCTCGCCTTTCTCGCTGATCCTGGCGGCGAATGCTTTCATCCACACCATCGCGCCCGGCTTCTTGCTCCCTTCCAGGAAAGCATCTGCCGCCCGCTGATAGTCCTTCAGCTCAAAGTAATAGATGGAACCGAGATCTTCGTAAAAGCGCCAATATTCCGGGTTCGCGCGAATTCCCCGCTGCAGCAGGTCGATGCCTAGCTCCGGCCTCCCCGCACCGCTGGGTGGCGGTTCGCTCAGGAACATCGAGCCGAAACGATACGCCACGATCAGATTGGGATCGAGAGTCGTGGTCACATCCAGCAAGGGCCAGAGCAGTTCGATGTTGGACTGATGATTTGCATGCTTATTGCCGTAGTACTGTACCACCCGCGTCCAATACAGATCGGCGATCAGCGGAGCGTACTCCAGGCTCATGGCCTTCAGCAGCGGGCCGGAGCGCAACACCAAATCATCTTGCTCCTGGTGCAGGTCCGCCAGCCGGGCGTCGATGGCATGCTGCAGTTCCCAAACGCCCCAAAATCCCAGCAGCAGGACGGCCCACAGCAGGACGTACGATCTTCCAGCCTTCATTTCAGGTTTCGCCTGGTGAAAATGGCTGCCGCAGCGGTCAACACAACCGCGCAATATAGCGCCGTGTAAGCCGTATTCTGCGCGATCAACACACCGGGAATCGCGCGTCCGTGTGCCGCCGCGGCCATGACGTCAAAATTCTCAAAGTTCGGCAGCAGATAAGAGAGCCAGCGCAGCAGCGTCTGCAGCCCCTGCGACATCGTTTCACTTTGAAAGTTGCGCATTTCCGCGACGAACAATCCCGCGATATAGAGGCCAGCAGTATACAAAATAGAAAGCAGCGGCGTCGTGAAGCACGAAAACAAAAGCGCCAGCGCTACCACCAGCGCGAGCTTCAGCAAAATGAAATACACCGCAACCAGCACCGGTCCTTCGACATGCTCGGTGCTCTGCTTGACGAAACTCAGCGCCACAAACAGACCCGCGGCCATGGCCACGGTATTCACCGTCAAAGTAAGCACCAGGCCGCCGAATTTCCCCAGCAAAAATTCCCATCTCCGCACCGGCTTGGCCAGCAGCGCATACAACGTGCGCTTGTCCATTTCCTTCGACACCAAGCCCACGCCAATAAACACCGCGATCAATAATCCAATCACCGAAATCGCGCTCAAGCCCAGCGTCACGATCACCATCTCTTCTATGCCGATGGACACCTGGCCGACCAAAATCGACGCGGCAATCATGGCCAGCGCGAAAAATACCAGGTTGTACAGCACACGATCGCGCACCGCTTCGCGAAACGTATTCAGCGCCACTACCCACGCGCGCTTCACTTTCCGCTCACCTCCACCGCCGGCGCCTGCGCGCGGTCTGTTTCCACAAGGTGCATGAAATATTCTTCCAGCGTGGACTTAACCTGCGCGACCGACAAAATCTTCGCCCCGGCGCTGCCCAGTTGCTGCAGCGTTGCGTACAAATCCACCTCCGGAACCTGCATACGGTAGCGTTTCCCGGTCTGCGTCGCTTTGCTCAGCAAGGGCTGCAACCCGGCAGCGGCTCCCGCGTATTCGAACAAAATCTCCATTCCCTGCGCTTTCATTCCCACAATTTCGTCCGGCGCGCCCACCCCGTGCAGTTTCCCGCCCACAATCACTCCGACGCGGTCGCAAAGCATTTCTGCGTCAGACAAAATGTGCGTGGAAAACAACACCGTTTTTCCTGCATGCTTCAGCTCCAAAATGATGTCGCGAACTTCGCGACGCCCGACTGGATCGAGCCCCGACATTGGCTCGTCGAGGATCACCACTTTCGGATCATGCAGAATGGCTTGCGCCACACCGATGCGTTGCAACATGCCTTTCGAATATTTTCGCAGCTGAATTTTTCGCGCCGTCTCCAGGCCCACTTTTTTCAGCATGCCGTCCACGCGCGCCTTTCGCTCTTGCGCGGGCAAATCATGAATTCGGGCGAAATAATCGAGCAGTTCCGCGGCCGTCAGGTAGTCGTAAAAATACGGCTGCTCCGGGAGATAGCCGATATCCGCGTGCATGGAAATGTCGCTGATGGATTTCCCGAGGATGCGGGCGGTGCCGGCGGTGGGAAAAATCAGCCCCACCAATAATTTTATGGTCGTGGTCTTGCCGGCGCCGTTGGGCCCGAGGAAGCCGAAGACTTCCCCATCCTCGACGCTCATGCTCAGCCCTTCGAGCGACGTCTTCCTTTTCAGGTGCAGAAAACCGAAGGGATAATCCTTAGTCAGATTCTCGATTTCAATCGCCGCGGTTGCCATGCTCACATTTTTTAGAACCTAAGCCTTGCCGTCAATTCCCTGGCTGCGTGCGTGTGCGTGGAAAGGGACTATGGGAGCGTGAAATTCCGCGCCGCCCTTGCGTTCTCTTGCGTTTCTAGTTGTCGCTGCGCACCGAGCCGATTTGCACCAATTGCGCGGGCACCGGAGGCGGCGCCATGGCCTTCGGCCTGCGGGTTTGCGGATCGCGCCAGTTGTCCAGAATTCCCACTTGCTGCACGCAGGAAACGGTGCAACGCGCCGCGCAGAATTTCTCCGTGAAATATTCGTGGCGGCGCATTTCCGGTGTGTACTGCGTCAGCGGAATGCCCGGATATCCCCGTTGCTGCGAGCACCAGTGCACCAGGCCGTCCTCGCAGATGTAGAGATAGCGCGAGCCGGAGCGGCAGCGCCAGTTGTGTTCGCGGCCGCGCGCCACATTGTGCTGGAATTCGTTGAAGCGCGAAAACGAGCGCTTTCCTAGCGTCATAATCTCTTCGAAAATTTCCGTTTCGCGTGGCCCCAGCGGCTTTAGCTGCCCGTTGTGGTCGTGAATGATTCCCACCGTGCTGGTAAAACCGAGCTCCACGGCACGGTGCGCGATCTTCAGCGCATCTTCCGGATTTTTTACGCCGCTGCCCAGCACGGAATTGATATTCACCTGAAAAACCGCGTATTGCGCCAGCCATTCCAGCCGCGTATCCAGCGTTTTCAAACTCTTCAGTGAAACTTCATCCGGCACGGCGTTGTCGATGCTGATTTGCAAATGTTCCAGTCCGGCTGCGTTGAGTTTTTCGATCGTTTTTTGGTCCAACAAAAAACCGTTGGTAATCATCCCAGCGATCATGCCGCGGCGCCGGATGTGCCGGATGACTTGGTCGATCTCTGGATGCATCAGCGGCTCGCCGCCGCTGATGGTGATGATGGAAGTGCCCATGCCGGCCAGGATGTCCAGTCGGCTTTTCATCTCTTCCAGCGGGACGGGCTTGGAAAAATCATCAAATTCGTTGCAATAGGTGCAGGCCAAGTTGCAGCGCCGGTTGGGGATAATGTGCACCAGGATGGGGTGCTTGGTGGAAACCAGGGCCTTGCCGATCATGCGCAATTCGCGCAGCCGCGTGCGCGCGAAGCGGAGGCGCCTGCGCACCCGCACAGCAGCGGAAGGCTGCGCTGATTTGTTATCCCCAGCCATTAAGAGTGAGAAATGCCCCTCACCCAATTATACATTAGCCCGTTACACCGCAAGCACGCCTGTCCCTGCGTACTATTGTCCGTGGCTAATCAGATACTTACGCTCGGCAGAAACTTGATGACCAGCCAGCCCCCAACCAGTTCGCCCGTCAACACGACCGACCCGCGGGGCGCCAAGAGTCTGATGGCCATATTCAGTTTAGCGCTCGTCCTGGTCTTCTTTGCCGCGGCCATTCCGGCGCCTATCCGGGCGGCGTGGAGCGAATTCGCGCTCAAGATGCAGTTGCAGAATGAGGCGCAATCGGCTTCGCCCGCGAAGCTTTCCGATCACGACATCGAAGAGATTGCCAATCTGCCGGCGCAGCAGCAGGCCGAGCGGCTGCTGGAGCGGGCCATCAATCACTATGACGGGGCGTTGGAGCTGATCGGCAAATCCGTCGATAACTGGTTTGGACAGTTGGAGTTACAAGGCCAGCTTTCCAGCCTCCTGACTACGGCTCTAAATTCCAATGACTTGCATGTGCGCGCCGCGGCGCTTGAAATCGAGCTGGCCGGGTACAACCTGCCGAAACGTACCGAGAGCGCGG
>WNFR01008385.1_pt1 | contig 23020 bp, 30 predicted proteins | sample 5400221 | NCBI WGS metagenome assembly WNFR01 (sample SAMN13153357, study PRJNA577476) | soil metagenome | isolation source: 40 cm soil under Madrone tree | place: USA:California | collected 2016-06-14 | reverse complement strand
TCGCGTGAAGAGATGGGCTGCCACTCGCCGGCGGCTCGCCGCAGCATGCATAGCGGCTGCTCCCGTCCAGCGACGGCAAAGAAAATGTCGTTCAGGGTCTTGAGATTCATCCCACTCGTAACTGCTGAACTGTAATGCTTTAAAGCCCGAGGCGCAATTGCCCCCGAGATTCCCAAGCACCTGTTCTACCGAATGCCTCCCTACAGCGTATCCCGTATGGACTGCCTTAGTTCCGGCTACATATGATTTTGTAGATCATTAGCTCTGGATTGGCGTTCCGGCGCGCCTCCGAGGTTTATCCAGTCAAACGAAACCGACTATGCCAATTTTTCAGAAACGTACTTCTACAGAGATCGTAAATGGACAGCTGAGAAGTGAGGAGGCTTTCCGGATTTTCGTCGAAGCAGTACAGGATTACGCCATTTTTGTGCTGGACCCTGGGGGCCACGTACAGAGTTGGAATACGGGGGCGCAGCGGATTAAGGGATATGAGGCCTCTGAAATCATCGGTGAGCACTTTTCCAGGTTTTATCCAGAGGAGGACTTACGGGACGGAAAGCCCGAGCGGGAGTTGGAGATTGCCGCCCGCGAAGGGAGGTTCGAAGACGAAGGGTGGCGGATCCGAAAAGACGGCTCACAATTCTGGGCGAACGTCATTATCACCGCGATTCGCGACAAGAGCGGGGAACTGATTGGTTTCGGCAAGGTGACCCGCGATTTCACTGAACGTCGGCAAGCGCAGGAGGAATTACGCCAGGTCAACACGGAGTTGGCCCGGGAAGTCTTGGAGAGAAAGGCCGCTGAATTGCGCGTGGCCAATTCGGAAAGGTCTCTTCGCAAGCTCTCGTTGCACCTCTTGCGGTCGCAAGACGAAGAACGGCGGCGTATAGGCCGGGACCTTCACGACAGCCTTGGGCAGTATCTTGCGGTTCTGAAGATGGGGCTGGATTCGCTGGCTTCCATGCTGGGGAACGGCCGTGAGGACGTCAGCAAGCAGGTTGCGCACTGTACTCGTCTCGCAGAGGATTCCATCACCGAAGTACGCACAATTTCGTATCTCCTATATCCTCCGCTGCTCGACGAAATGGGGCTGAAATCCGCGATCCCCTGGTACCTCGACGGATTTGCGAAGCGCAGCAACATCCAGACTCGCTTCGAAATCACCTCCGATGTAGGCCGCCTTGATCGCGACACCGAACTAGCTCTATTTCGCGTCCTGCAGGAAAGTTTGACAAATGTGCACCGGCACTCGGGCAGCCGTAGTGCCAGCATCCGTCTGTCCCTCCTGAATGGAACGGCAATTCTCGAAATCAAGGATCAAGGCAGGGGATTTCCGTCGAATCTTTTTCAGGACACGAACGGCGGAGGGCTAGCTTCGTTCGGAGTGGGTTTGCGCGGCATGAATGAACGCATGCGACAGCTTGGCGGCAAACTTGATGTTGATTCCAGCTCCGAGGGTACTACCGTGACTGCGACCGTCCCCGTTTCCGCTCAGCACGTCTCTGTGGCTTGAGACTGCTGTGAAGGGAACGAGCACCCGCTGAGACGCAATCCAGTAACTTTGTCTATACTTTCGCTGTGGGTTAAGAACTCATGCTGGTTTGTGACGGGTTTTTGACAAATTGACCGAGTTGCTTGAGCTAGACTCACTCACCTAGGAGATTCGCATGAAAAACTTGATTATCGCAATCGTTTTGGCATGCGCAGTTTTTTCGCAGCCATTATCGAGTGCGGAAAAAAAGGAGGCCGGTTCGATGCCGAAAGTTGGCGATCTCGCTCCCGATTTCAAGCTGCAATACTTTGACGGGAAAGACCTGAAAGACGTAAACCTGAGCAAGTATCGTGGGCAGAAGCATGTCGTGCTGGCCTTCTACATTTTTGCTTTCACCGGCGGTTGAACGCAGCAAATGAAAAACTTCCAGCAGAACTTGAAGAAGCTGGAAGCTACCGACACCCAGGTCCTGGGTGTGAGCATGGATAGTCCCTTCGCTAACAAAGCCTTTGCCGATTCCATCGGCGTAACCTTCCCGCTGCTAAGTGACTGGGGCGGAGAAACCACGCACAAGTACGGCATCTACATGGACAAATATAAAGCTGCCCGCCGGGTGAATTTTCTCATCGGCAAAGACGGGCGCATCCTGGAAGAACAGATCGACAGCTCGGCCATCGATCCCACAAAAATCGTGGACGCGTGTGAGAGGCCGAAATTGAAGCCGTAAAAGATTAATTAATTTCGGCTCTCCCGCTCTTTTGGACTGCGCTCAGTGCGGCTTTCTTTGCGTTTTTCGGGGAATGAGGACCGCGCGCAAGTTTGACGCTCAGTAGCACGGTTGTTATCATCAAATCGCGGGGTGGAGCAGTCTGGTAGCTCGTTGGGCTCATAACCCAAAGGTCGGTGGTTCAAATCCACCCCCCGCAACCAACCTTAACCTCCACAGAATCAACATTTCCACAGAGTTCCTCTCCAAACTGAATGAAAACTGAATGAAAGAAAGTGCTACACTCCGCTCAAAACGGAGGGGCTGGGAACCGGCTGCCGTTTGCATTCATAGGCACCCTGGCTGAACATGGCCTCCTCCAACGATATTTTTTGGAGTGACCCATTGATCTCGTCCCTCGCGCTTCCCGCAGAAGAACCACCGGTTCATTCGCTTCCTGCTTCCATTAGCACCCAAAACGTAACTGTCTATACCCGCCACAAACCGTCCTGCGTCAAGAACGGCGAGCCGTACTGGAAGCGTTGCCACTGCATGAAGTACCTGTATTTGTACAAGGCCGGTGGAAGCAGACAGGTAAGCGCCAAGACGAGGAGCTGGGAAAAGGCCGAAGGAAGAGCTCAGGAGATTCGGGATTCCTGGAATCCGGTTCGCCAACTTGAGCGCGAACTGCAGGCGAAGGTGCGACAGAGCGAGTCCAAACAGATTCCGGTGCCGGACGCGGTGAGCATGTTTTTGGACGAGGTGGATCGGCTCAACCGCGAGGAATCGACCCGATCGAAATACCGGCTTACGCTAGAGGATCGCTTGCTCGGTTGGTGCGCAAGGCAGAAACCTCCGATTGCTTTCTTATCCGAACTGGATGTCGAAACCGTTCGCCGCTGGATCCATTCCTGGCCCGGTGCCCCGACCACACGACACAACCAGCACCAGCGGGTCATCACGTTCCTTTTCTTCTGCATGGAACAAGGATGGATCAAAGAAAACTCTGCTAAGAAAATCCGGAAGGTTTCCCCGGAGCAAGATGAAACCCAGCCCTTCACGCGCGAGCAATATGATGCGCTGATCGAGGCAACATACTTTTACGACAGCCGGGACACGCGAAAGACCGGCGACACCGTAAATTCGCGGCGCGCCCGAGCGTACTTGAAGCTTTTACGCTGGAGCGGGCTGCGTGCTGGTGACGCCGCCTGCCTGCCCAGGGACAAGCTGCGGGACGATGATTCTATCTTTCTTTATCAGACGAAGGTGAAGGCCAAAGCAAGCTCGCCGGTGTATGGCCTTCTGCCGCATGATGTCGCCGAGGAGTTGCGCAACGTGCCAGCGAGTGCCTACACACATCCCAGATATTTTTTCTGGAGTGGGCACAGCAAGCGCAAGAGCGAGGTGTCGAATTGGATCAAGATCTTCGGGAAGATTCTGGCCATGGCCACTGAGAAACATCCGAAACTCTTCAAGGAAAGCGATGGCCAGCCCAAGCCAGCGCATCTCCACATGTTGCGGGACACATTTGCCGTGGAGTACCTGTTGGCAGGTATGCCCCTCGATGAGGTCTCACGTTTACTAGGGCACTCAAGCGTTCTGATTACACAGAAGCATTACGCGCCCTGGGTGCTCGAAAGGCAGCAGAGACTGGCGACAAGTGTGCGAACCGCGTGGTCGACGATGGGAATGAGTGAAGTCGCACCAGTCGTTAACATTGCAAAACGTCGGCCAGTGCCATTTGCAAGGCCCGCGACCGGTTCGTGAGGGCCGGCGGTCGGACGATCGTATCCGCCACCTCCGAGGTTTAGCGAAGAACTCCTTAGCGTGTCCGTTTGACGGATGTTTAATCCTGTTCTACAAAGAGCCGCAATGGTGTGCAATGCAATCGCAAACTTCGCCCCAGCCCGGCCTTATCCGTTCCAGTGCTTCATCGACGCCAGCCAGTGTTGCCTTCGAGAGGCACTACAGTGTGGGTGAAGTGGCCGAGTTATGGGGCCTGAGCGAACGAACAATCCGGCGGATCTTTGGCAACGAACCTGGAGTTTTCAAGTGGGAAAGTGTTGAAACCAGGTTTAAAAGGGGATACACGACCCTGCGAATCCCGGAGAGTGTTGTGCAACGAGTGCATCGAAAACTGAGGAAAGCCGGGTAGAGGGAGTCCGACTATCCTTTGATGGACTGAGGCGCGGTCTGAATCCACAGGAAATGTCGTGGCGAGCATTAAGTTCGTGCTCCCTGTCGCGCGCACGACTATGTTGACGCAGATTTTGTCTATCTGTCTATTCCGTCGCAAACGATTGTTGCCGAAGCATGGAACGGAACCCCGCCAACGTTGGCTGCACGCTCTCCGATCGCGCCAACCTGCAGTGCGTCGGAGCCGACCCGCAAGTTAACTTCCAAATTGCCGACGATTGGCCAAGTGGATTCTGGAGCAGCATCGCACGATGATGCTATCCTCGCAGGCGGATACTGAGCGCATGCACTCCGCGCACGAGGTCGCCACTGTTTTGGAAGATCTTCGACTTCGGATTAGGAGACCCATCCTGTAACCGTAGTGCCGATGAGCACGCCCCGTGGAAAACCCACAATCAACAAGCTAGCGAAGAAGAACTCGCAGCCAAACCGAAAACACGAAACAAAATTGCGGCCAGCAGATAGGCCCGAACGGCGGAGTGCTTCCCGCACTCCGCCTTTTTTTGTCTTGTAGCCGGCATTATTTTTTCCCGCCCTTCCCTCGGCGCACATACACCAGCCCACGCAACATTCACCGGCGGTCCGGCACGAAAGCTACAAACTGGCGCTCGAGCGCCTTGGCCACGCCCATGCGCCAGCCGTCGGCGACGGACAAGGACGTGGGATCGGGGAAGATGTCCTCTTCGCCTTTCTCCAGGCCATCGAAGATGCCCTGCGCCGCTGACTCAGGTGAGGCCTTCGGTATGTCGAAGCCTCGGTTCATGTCAGTGTCTATGGGGCCCAGGAAGACGGCATGGACCGTCACGCCTTGTCCCACCAGGAGCGCCCGCAGGGACTGCGTCATGTTCGCGGCGGCCGCCTTCGAAATGGAGTAAGCGGGTATGACTGGCAAGGCAGCGAGGGCCACCAACGAGAGATTGTTGACGATGGCTCCTTTCGAACGGCGCAGCATTGGCAAGAACGCCTGGGTCACGCCATGCATGCCGAAGAAGTTGACCGCGAGGCTCTGTTCGAGCGCGGCACGATCGGTCAAGTCGTCGTACAGCGCAATGCCGGCGTTATTGATGAGGACGTCGAGAGATTCGACTCTCTCTGCAGCTGCCTGAATCTGCGCAGTGTTGGTCACGTCCAGCGTGAGGGTCGTTACGCGACTTTCGGTGTTTTCTAGTGCGCCGCTGCGAGTGCCCGCATAAACGGTCTTCGCTCCGCGTCTGAGTGCCTCGGCCACGAGCGCCCGACCGATGCCCCGATTGGCGCCCGTGATCAAGATGGTCTTGTTCTGAATGTTCATACCGTTTCTCCTTTGGAACTTTTTCGTTGAGTTTCTGTTTCTAGCTGCCTGTCGTGGCCTGTCGTTGCACTGGAGACGACAGGCCCAGTTGTCGTTGACACTTGCGAACGATGAGGGGTTAAACAGCTACTTTGGGCCAGTAGGGCCGATCGACATCGGCTAAGTAGCCGGTTTCATAGCGATCATGGTGGCGGAGCCAGGCCATCGTGAACGGCAAGCTGTCTTCATCGCGGCCTTTGGGAACGAGATCGAGATAGTTGTATGTGTTGATCGTATTCTCGCTCCCGCGAGCGTAGGCGGAATAAGTGTGGAAGATGTTGCCATCTTTGTCCTTGTAGAAGACGCTGACGCCGGGCGCTTCCGCACTGGGGAATGGCACGAGATCGTAGTTGTATTCGACTTTGCCTGTGGCCAGTTGCTCCGGAGTGAATGAGGCCTGGAAGTCATAGTTGAACTCGGTTTCGTAGGACGACACCCATGGGAACTTCCAGCCCATCCTCTTCTTAAAGGCTTCGATTTTGGAAATCGGCGCCCGGGAAACAGCGGCAAAGGAAACGTCGCGTTGCGCCAGATGCACAAGTGCGCCGTCCGTGTGATCCATGTTTAAGGAGCAACTGGGGCAGCCCTCCTGCCACTCCGGGCCAAACATGAAGTGGTACACGACCAGCTGGCTTCGACCGTCGAAGAGGTCGGCTAGCGTTTTCTTGCCGCTTGGCGAATCGAAGACATAGTTCTTTTCGACTTTGACCCAGGGAAGCTGGCGGCGTTCGGCGGCAATGGCGTCGCGCTGGCGTGTGAGCTGCTTCTCTTTGGCCAGGAGCTTTTTGCGAGCCACGAGCCATTCTTCTCGGGAAACTACTTTCGGGTTATCGACTGTGCGTGTTGACATTTTCATTGCTCCTTTTCATTTGTGTTTGGAATCGTTTCTGCTGTGTGGTTCTTTTTGCGCGAGACTTTAACGGCGAGTGCGGCCGCCAGCCCGCCGGCCGAGACCGTTTTGGCCACCACTAGTCCGAGAGTTGCCAGACAGAATGGGCACATTGTTCACCTCTCAGGCGGCGAAGTTTTGATCGTTAAGCCGCTTCTATGGAGATGACGGGTGAGGTGGGGTGATTTCTACAGGGCCGAAGAAAGAAATCAGCCCCGTTTTTTGAGCAGGAACTGCCTTATAGCTGGATCTTCAGCCAGGCCGATGGCTCGGTCGTAAGCGTCTGAAGCGTCAGCAGTTCTTCCCAGGCGTTGTAGCAGATGCGCGCGAACCGCCCAATAGGGTTGATAAGCAGAGACTACATTCCGATCGAGTGCATCCAGAACTGCGAGGCCCTGTTCGGGTCCACTTGCTTCGGCAAGAGCGGCGGCATATCCAGTTTGCCGGCCGATTGTCGGCGATATGCGGATCAGCTGTGCGTAGAACTGAACAATCGCTTTCCACTCAACACGGCGGCCGCGTGCCCGTTCAGCATGTACCGACTGAATTGCCGCTTCCAGTTGAAAACGTCCTGGGCGCCCATATTTGGACGCCTCTGCGAGATAGCGCTCCGCCTCTTCTATTACAGGGAGCGACCACAGTTTCGGATCCTGCTCGGAAAGAGGAACGTAACGGCCATCTTGATCGCGCCGGGCGGCGCGCCGCGCTTCACAGTGGAGCATGAGCGCCAACAATCCTTGAACCTCTGCTTCGCCAGGCATTTGCTCAAGAAGAACTCTCGCGAGCCAGATGGCTTCTTCGGCGAGACCGCGGCCGTGCTGATCGGCGCCCGCCATGTCGTCCCAGCCAATGCCAAACGCAGCGTAAATCGCTTCAAGGACCGCATCCAGCCGCCGCCGGAGTGCACCTCGCTCCGGCACTTCGAAACGGATACCGCCGTCACGGATCTTGGTCTTGGCACGCACCAAACGCTGTCCCATAGTTTTGGGTGAAACCAGGAAAGCACCGGAGATGCGGACGGCATCGAGGCCCAGAACGGTTTGCAGCATGAGAGGCGTATGCATAGCAGGATCAATCGCCGGGTGCGCGCAGACGAAGAGCAGTTTGAGTCGCTCGTCGGGATAGTTCGTTTCCAAAGGGTCCTTCGCTGAGTTTTGGGTAAGGAGCAGGAGGTTAGGTTCGCTGTCTAACACTACTCGTTGATGACGGAAGAAATCGATGATCGAGTTGCGCGCTGTCGTGAGCAACCAAGCTTCAGGATTTTGGGGCACGCCGTCTCGTGGCCACACGGTCAGCGCCTTGAGCAAAGCCTCGCTCAGTGCATCTTCGGCGCCCGCCAAGTCCTGGGTGTGCACGGAGAGATAGGCCACAAGGCGCCCGTATGACTCGCGTGCCACTCGCTCGACCGTTCGTTCAACCTTCTCTCCATCACTTCCACTCATTCCACGATCCTGCGCCTGGTTTCGGGAGCGAGCGGACGCACCTCGACCGCACCGTACGAGGCAGCCGGGCAGCGCGCTGCCCACTCGAGGGCTGCGTCAAGGGATGGCACCTCTATGATCGTGAATCCTCCCAGCTGTTCTTTGGTGTCAGCATACGGACCGTCCTGCACGCCGCGCTTTCCGTCCTTAATTTTTATCGTGGTTCCCGTTTCCGGTACCTCCAGCGGATCGCCTCCGACGAACACGTCTGACTCGACGAGAGCCTTATGGTAGGCGCGCCAGGCGCCGGTGTAGGCGTCACTTCTATCGCCTTTCCGTGACGCGAAAGCGTCCGGCGACTCGTAGATCAACAATGCGAATTTCATCATCTTTCTCCTTGTGGAAGACAGTTTTACATGTACCTGATCGTATGACGTACGGGAAGCCGAGATTTCGACAGGCGGATTATGAAGAATCTGACGATAGATAGAGTGTTGTCAGCTATCCGGAAGGAATCCAGATTGTGAGCTGCGGATCGGTAGCGAGAAGTCGGCTAGGGCATAGAATTTCATGACAGAGCCTATTTACGACGGAGGGTCCGGTTCCAGTCCGATTCGATCGTTAAGCGCATTCTGGAACCGCTGTTTGCACCCGACGTATCGCTCCGTACTCTAGATCGAGACGTAACCCAGCAAAAGGCGTATGCAGCGACCTTTCAATCTCTAGCTCAATACAATCTCCGCCCAGTAAATTAGTCCGCCGGGAGGCTTCACAAGAAGAGGCTGATGATCGTCAACTAGCGGCCGAAGTCCTAGTTCGCCTTTTTCTGATCGTATTCCGGCAGGTCTTCTGACACGGCAAGAATGCATGATCGGCCGTCGAAGTGGATCCTGTCGGCGGAGTAAGCCGTAAGCTTCACCTCGCCCGACTTGGTGCGAAGCCACGTGATCACGTTTCGAACCGGGATGCCTCGATGGAGCTGTTCGATCATCAACATCCGGTTGGCTGGATCGCACCACATCCCCAGCTCGTGCACCGTACGACCAAGCAGTTCTTCGCGCGAATAGCCGTATCGGCGCTCAAACGCCGAATTGATGTCTACGAATCGTCCTTCTTTCAAGGTTGTGATGGAGAAGGGAATTGGGCTGCAAAGAAAGACTTTCCGAAACTTGTCCTCGGAGACTTGGCGATCCCCGTGCACCTCTGCGAGTGCGGTTTCCGCCTCGCGCAGGTCAACTAGTCGTTTTTCCAGCTCGGACGCGTACATATCGGCCCGCGCGAAAAGCCTGGCATTTTGAATAGCGGCCGCGGCAGGAATTGACAGCAACTCGGCACGCCGGAGATGTTCCTGGGTATAACGATTCGGATCCGTGTGGCCAATGGACAAAAATCCCAGATACTCGTCGGACGCTAGCAACGGGACCGAGAGCCAGGAGCGCAAATCGGTGTGGCCCTTGAAGGTTTGCCATTCCTTTTCTTGTTTTGTGTCGGGAATCAGCACGCTCTTCCGGTCTTCGAGCACTCGCTTCAAGAATGGGGATTCATCAGCAGTCAGCGTCAGCGGATATCCAGGATGATACTTTGGCGATGTTTTAGGGGCCTCAGGAATCTGTCTTTCACCCAGCGCCAGAACATGTGGGCCACCCTCTGGGACGAGGACCCGGGCGCAAGTGTATAGAATCAACTCCTCGAGTGAGCGCAGTAATGCCTGCATGACGAAATCCATGCGCAGGTCCTGCGTCAGTGCCAGAGTTGCCTTGCGCAACGCATCGGCTTCCGCCCGCGCCGCTTCAGCGATTGCCAAGTTTTCGACGACCTGATCCTCCGCGTGCTTCTGTTCGGTAATCTCCTGCGCGGTGCCAACCAGCCGAAAAATCTTACCTTCCACATTTCGAACAGGGAATCCACGCACATGAACCCAGCGAACCTCCCCGTGCGTACACACGATGCGAAACCTTTCGTTGAATTGTCCGGTTCGAGTAGCCTCGTCCAGTTTCGCGAGCACGTGCGTGCGATCGTCCGGATGAATCAGTTCCTCATAAGAAGTGGGATTTTCGAGCAACGAGGAACACGATCGTCCCGTGATCGTCTCGTAGGCCTCGTTCACGAACAGAGCTTTCTTGCTTTCTGCGTCGATCATCCAGAAGATCTCGCGAATATTGCTCGCCATCTGCCGGAACCGCTCTTCGCTTTGCCGGTATTCTCGCAATGCCCGAATCAAGAAGTAGGTGCCAAAGAAGGTTGCGGCAAAGAACGATATAGCCACGACGCCCATCAAGAAGCGCGGGACATCCGCCCCTTGGAGCTTGGTGCGAACCACCAGGAGGAGGAGAACGGCTGCGATTGAGATCAGAATTGCCGAGGAAGACCAACGACCAAGCTGTGATACCCGCTTTGGACCGTTTTCCGGACGCAGACGCTCGAGTTGCTCCATCGAAATGCTGCCGGGATGATATTAGGCATTCGCCGCCCTTGGGCGATGATAGCCAAAGGGCAACTATATCTGAAGTTTCAAGCGAAAGTGAGCAACTGTCGGTTTACTCGACTAGGGTGAGCTCAAGGAAATCCGACACGTTGAGGAGCCGTAGCATGAACGGGACGAACCCGGGCATAGCCTTTGCTGCTCGTCGTGAAAGAATTGGGGATGGGAGAGCTGCAGCCAGCGGTGCTCGGAGGCACTGACTGCCGTTAATCTTGAGAGCTAGGCTACACTGCGCAGACCGGAAGGTCGCCCTGCGTGAGTTTTCTTGTGTTCGTAGAACGCCTCCACAGCCTTGTCGCGCACATCCTGCCATCGAAATAATTCGCGCAACTTTTCGCGTACGGTGTTGAACCTTCCGTCTACAACAGAATAGATTTCAAGGACAGTGAGCCGATATGCACGCTCCAATCTTGCGCAGTCGGGACACAACAAAGAGGGCTCCATGGCCGGTATTTTAGCAACGATCCTGTCGGATTGGGGATCTACCTGCGGGGACGAGTTTCCAGCCAATACAGTTTCGCGACCTTGTTGCTAGCATTCCTTAGCCACGTCTCAATTTCTTTCGCGTGAAAAGGTTGATCGCCCGGGTCGAGGTCGCGGTTGAGCAATTCTGTAATTTCTTCAGCCGTGCTCGGCTTCTTGATCTTGTTCAATGCCCGAAGGACATGCTCGCCCAGGCGGCGGTCGGCATTTGGAACTTGACGCATTTGCAGCTCTTGGGCTTGAGGCTGGATCTGTTAAGAGTTGCTCATTTTGTGTTCAATCTTGGCTGCAAGCAAGAACAGCGGGTCACGACGAACCGGTTGGTACCAGCTGGAGAATCAATCTGCGAATTTCCTCAGGCTCGTGCTCTCCCGTAGCACCCGCCAAAGTATATGACCGTTCAAAGCCGTTTGGTCCCTCAACTCTCATCTCCCAGTTCTCGGTCGCCCGCGATCCGGCGATGGACACCCGCCATTCTCCTAATTTGTCACTGAGTGCGTGCTCGATACTCGCAACAACTTCCCTGGATAGCTGAGCATCACCTAAGTTCTGCAGGTCGATTGTTACTCCCATTGCTTTGCATTTTACCGAAGAGCCGGCTGCCCATTTACCAGTGGAAACCGCTCAAAGCTGCGCAGAATCGACCCGTCGAGTAGTCCTTCAAAAGCATATCCACAATTCCTGTTGAAAACGCGAGGTAGCGACGAAGACGATCGGAGCCGGACACGCACACCGAAGGTCCGGTGGAAGTCGCAAATGCGAAGAGTGGGACGAGGCGCTCTGGGAAATGGTAAAGGCTGCGACATTGGTTATGGTCCAGCCATCGGCTCCTGCGAGGAAGCCAACGGCGTGGATACATGCACCGTCGCAGCCCTTGATGTAATCACTGCTTTCGCAGTTCCAAACCCCAACTGCTCCTCGCAGAATCAGTCGGTTTTTTCGGGTCTGGCTGCTCTTCAGGTTACCCTGCCGAGCAAATCACTCAGCTTACTTCGGGCGGGCAAGTTTTATTTCGCCAATCCTTTCAGCCGTCGACGTGAGTCAAACTAAACAGTTGCTTCAGCGATGTCAACGCAATTCTCAGCATAATCACGAAATATCTGTGAATGTAATTGTGGAAAACGAGGCCGTTGAGCCAGCGCGGCTCCGAAACAATCGCGTCCTCAAAACGTTCTCATCAGGAGGCATCAGTACGACGGCTGAAGCGTCATTCCTTAGATTCCGACGCAACCCTTCAACTTCCAATCCCAGCGCGCCCGATCGGGTGAACTACAGAACTTTCTGCACTTCGGTTCCCCGCTCAACCATTCCGCATTTCACTTTTGGGGCGAACACGCTGCTGCCGTGACGGCGGCCAGGTGCACGTGAATCTCGGCAGTCCTAATGCCGAGATGCGCTTTTGCTACGAGCACAGCGATTGGACGGGACCGTTCTCGAACGTTCAGTTCTCCCGCAAGACGCAGCTTGCGATGGCTGGTTCGCATTGAAGGTTCCTCTGGTTGCGTGTTAATCAAGAGCGAAGGTTTGAGGCCGGAACGTGACGAGACTGCAGTTTCTGGCCCCGAAGTTGATGGTAGTTTATGAGAGGCTGTTGGTCATCGTTCGTGGCAGCCCTCGGTGATTCCTGAGCAGAACTGATGTACACGGCAGAAGTCGTCATTATCGGCGGGGGAATTGTCGGCTCAAGCATTGCCTATCACTTGACTGCCGCCGGATGCAAACGTGTTCTGGTGATTGAGCGAGAGTCTTCACAGGGCAAAGGGTCCACAGGGAAGAGCATGGGAGGGGTGCGCGCCCAGTTCTCCACTCCGGTAAACATTCGGATGTCGCTGTATTCCATTCCTTTTTATGCCGACTTTGATGAAAGGCTGGGTTATCCCGGTGGTTACCGGGCGCAAGGATATCTGTTTTGTGCCACCAGTAATAAGCACATGGCCTACCTGCGGACGAATTATGAATGTCAGGTTCGCCTCGGACTCAAAGAAGCGCGGCTGATTACACACGACGAGATCCGTGACATGTTTCCTCAACTTCGCTCTGACGACATTGTGGGCGGAGCATTTTGTTCGACCGACGGGTTCGTAGATCCTTACAGCGCAATGATGGGATTCATGACCAGGGCCTGCGACCACGGCGCCGAGTTATGGAAGAACACGGAGGTGACTGGTATCCAGCGCGATGCTCACGGCATCGCCGGCGTTGAAACCAACCGAGGTCCGGTGAATACACGAAAAGTGGTGAACTGCGCCGGTGCATGGGCCGCGAGCATTGCAAACATGGTTGGCCTTGACTTGCCGGTCGAGCCGCTGCGGCGAATGCTGGTGCCAACCGAGCCATTCGATCGGTTCCCTCACAGCGCACCTATGGTTATCGATATGTCAAACGGATTCCACTTCCGGCCCGAAGGGTTGGGATTTCTGCTGGCGTGGAACGATCCTGAGGAAACATCTGGATACCAGACTGATTTTGATCCCAGCTTCATTGAAAAGATTCTGACACGCGCCGCAGATCGTGTTCCAGTCTTTGAGAACCTTCCGGTCAATCCCAAACGCTCGTGGGCAGGTCTCTACGAGATGACACCCGATCATCACCCCGTTCTCGGTCCGGTGCCGGAGGTGCCGGGTTTTTTCCTGGCTAACGGCTTCAGCGGGCACGGCGTGATGCACGCGCCAGCGACAGGACAAATCCTTTCGGATTTGATTCTGCACGGCACGACCGAGCTCATTGATGCGTCCCTTCTGGATCTGGCACGTTTTGCGGAAAGCAGGATGATCCAAGAAACCGCGGTGCTGTAATTTTGCCGCATAGTGGAGAACGGGAAGCTTGTGCGGACTTGGGGTATCCAGCGCGACATCACCGATCGCAAGCGGGCGGAAGAGGCGTTGCGGGAAAGTGAAGAACGCTTACGTCTGGCCACCCAAGCCGGAAGGGGACATTGCAACGATGTGGTAGTGCGCTCACCGGAATGTACCGACGGGATGCGCACTTTCTCTGAGCGACAGAGTGCAGGCCGATTCTTCTCTCTCTGTCAACGACGAACCATAGAAATCGGACTTCGCTCCACAGCCCTCGCAAATTCGAGTTCTTCAGGCGACATTTCGGGGCTGGTCGTAAATGAGGTCTGAAAGATTTCTTTCAGGACTTCCTTGGAACCGCGAGCTGCAGGTCCTCATGCTCAAACGCTGACCCCATGCGTTCGATCTCGTTTTTCGTCAGACCGTGCCGCGCGGCTTCGTCGCGCCACTTCGAGACCATCTTGCCGACTTGTGCCGCTATGTCGCGGGACTTGCTGGCGTCCAGTTCGAAATACCTGGCCACATCTAAAGCCAGCGCGAGGGAGGCCGTGTTATCGTCCTCGTTGATCGCCGTGGCGAGAATGCGCGGCTTGATGTCGGTCGGCACGGGGTTGAGATCGTAGGCCGGCGAAAGGCGCCAGCCCTCCTGCCCCGCGTAGAGAAAGCCATGGTTGCGCAGGTGGTCGTCGGTGTTCGAAATCAGGATGTTGAATACCAGCCGGCGCCACAGCGCCTCCATGTCGGCTTTCGGCGCCGCCCCATGCTGGCGGAGCGCGTCCACGATTTCCATGTAGCTTCGGGTTTCGTTGTCCTTTGATCCCAGCATGCTCATGGCGGAGAGGAAGGGAATGCGCCGCTTGCCCTCCCGGTCAAAGCGGCGCAGAAGAAGCACGGGTTTCCTGGATATGGTTTCGACGCGGCCCTCGGGCACCGCGATGCCGGCCTTCAGTGCCAGTGACAGCGCCACCGCTTCCCATACGACTGTGTTGATTTCATCATCCTTGCGCGGAAACTTCGCAATCGCAAGGTGTCCGTCCTTCTCGATCACCGACGCCTTCGGCCGAGCCCCGCCGAGCGACGATCCCGGCGCGAACAGCAGGCGCAGATCCTCTTCGGTATCCTTGTCCTCCATGACATGTTCGGCCGCCGAAAGCAGTTCCGGCAGTTTGACCAGAGGCGGGATGGGCTTGACGCCCTGCTCCCGGACGAACGGTCCGCCTTCGCGTTCGGCGAAGCGCAATGCGCCCTGGCGTGCCTCGTCGTCGACCAGCAGCAGAAAGTCGATTTCCTGCAGCGTGCGCGGCGCGTCGCCCTCGCGCTCCGCGCGCCTTCGTTCCATGCGGCGCATCAGCGCCCTGCCCCAACGGTCCGGCGCCGAGTCGCCGATCGCACCGAACATCGGCGTATCGGCCGGCGTGTGGAACGGTCCGGGGCCGAGGTGCAGTGCGGCCTCCAGAGAGAACCGCGCGGGATGCTGCAGCCAGCCGTCGTCGTATTCGAAGGTAGCGCTCTCCTTATTTTTGCGCAGGCGCGCCCACAGCCGCCCCATAAGATGGGGAATGCCGTCCAGGTCCACGTACACAAGGGTTTCCCTGTCCATCACTTGTCTTTCGAGCGTTTCTGCTTCCGTGCAACACGAATGCGTTGTGGCAGATGTTCCTCTTCGAGCTGCAGGCCCACAGTGTCGTTTTTCGGAGCGACCAGATCGGCCAGGCGGTCCGCCATCCCCAATACAAAAAGGACCGTGGCGTATATCCCGATCGCGACGCCGGGATCGCCTTTTTCAATCTTTACCAATGTCGTGCGGCTTATCGACGCACGCTGCGCCGCGATAGCCGCCGGGATGCGCCGCCGCCGCCGGGCATCACGAATGTCGTGGCCGAGCTTTCGCAGCGCGCTTCTTACAGGTATTGGCAATACCACGGATAATCGGCTGGTCCTCATGTGTAGTGTCCATAGTTATGTTCGTTAACATATTTAATGTACATTATTATGAACGTTATGTCAATGTCCGCCCCAAGGCTTGTGGGACGTCTGTCGGCTTTCCTTTATATAGTGGATGACTAGTGCGTTTTGGTTAGCTTTGGGATGTTTGTGTGCTTGCTGGCGGGCCCCTTAAATGAGAACTTAGCAGGTTTTCGAAGCTCGCAACGACTCAACTCGCCTTTTTCATGGGCAATCTGGAATAGAAAAATCCCGGCATATTCCGCTGTAAATTTACTCGACAGGAGTCGCAGATACCGATTTCCAGTTGTGGGCTGAAACCCGACTTCTTAGTTCCTACAGATAGTCTCACTCGAACGGTCTCTTGATTCGGACAAATTTCCCCGAAGGCATGACCGCAAAAAACAGCGGTACACATGCAATGCTTCTTATTCATCAGGCAACCTTTCCGAATGCTCGGATATGACCGGCGTCTGAGGATAAAGGGAAAAAAGTAAATCAGCGCATTCGGCCAGAATCATGTTCCATTTTCGTAACAAATATCGAGTACTCGCTAGGAATCTGAATTGTAATGCCAGAATGTCATAAAGGCTGAACAACAGGGAGCTGCCTTCTTTCATCCATTTGTCCCCTCGAAGAAGGCTGCTCCCTTGCCGTTTGAGGAGAACTAATGACGAGTTCTGGCGGCATGAACATTTTGCTTTTGACGGCTGACCCGTTGCTTTCCAGTGCCTTTACCGACGAATCCCGAGAGATTGGTACTGATGCGCAATCCGTAGGCGATTCCGATGGCTTTTCACAGCAGTTGAGCAGTATGAAATACGAAGGTTTGGTTTTAGATTTTGACACGGTTCCGGCGGCAATTCCTGTCCTCGCTAGAGTGCGAGAGAGCCGTCCGAACAAGGACGCGGTGGTATTTGCCGTCGCGACTGGTGCCGACAGGCGAGACCGAGCACTTCAAGATGGCGCACACTTTCTGCTACAACGGCCAATCGACAGCACAGAAATTAAGCGAACGTTACATACTGCCTATGATCTTATGCGCGGGGAGCGCAGACGCTACTTCCGATGTGCCGCTGAGTTGCCAGTTGAGTTGATGTTCATCACTTCAGGGCAGAGTCTTCAATGCGTGACAATGAATGTTAGCAGCAATGGCATGGCGGTGAAAACTCCAGTTCCCCTGAGACTTGCCGAAACGATGGACATCGCCCTTCTGCTGCCAGAGGCAGGTACAGTACGAGCCGCAGGAATCGTCATTTGGGACGATAAACATGGGAAATGCGGTCTGAAGGTGCAATGCAGCGGACCCGAAATGCGGAAGAAACTAGATTCCTGGCTCGACTCTCAGTTCGCCGCTGTGAGGTAAAAATCCCCGGTGTGTTTGTCCGACAGCAGCCGGGGACTCGGTTCCTTACGAAGCCGCCCTCCATGACCGAGGGGATCACAGAAAGCGGCTCCTTCCGTGGAAAACAATTACTGACAGAACTTTCACACGGTTTTGCTGAAAGGTAATGACTACTTCAATCCTGTTACGGAATCAGAACAATCCACTCCACCACTCTCAATCGAAAGTCATATCTCAATAAAACTCAGGGGATATTACAGAAACCAATCGTGTTTCACCACTGTTGCGCCAGCGTTATCATGGCCCCCGAACACGAGGATCCTAATCGGCGCGCCAACGAGTCGCGAGTGGCCGTAGCAAAACCTGAGAGTGCAACGTGTCCCAATTCAAAAAAGTGGAGAGCGCAAGTGCCTAAAAAGATTGGCCCCTCAGGTAGGACTCGAATCCGCGTGAAAACGTAACTTCAACAACATGCAGCGCAGCAGATGGCACCTTAGACACTGTTTTCGATGTAATCCAGCGCGAACGGCACGGAAATGGCACGGACCCATTGCCCGCACGGTTTTACGCCTTCAAATCATACTTCCGCTGGTCTGCTTGAGTTCGTCTTCTGCCAGCTCACTTCCGACAATCCTTATTTATGGGTCCGATGTTTTGTGACAGAAGCGGAACCGCTCCCATCAGCACAGCATTGTTCCCAAGCTCAGCTGCGCGGACCTGAACTTTGCCCCAGGGTGTCCACGCATACTTGTGCACATATGACTCGATGTAAGGAATGATAACGTCTCCGCTCTTCATTACACCGCCGCCGATCAAAATCATCTCCGGATCGTATGCATGAACCAAACCGACGGCATCGGCCGCCCAGACATTCAAACATCGATCGCGGATCGCAACGGAGACCTTGTCTCCACGTGCAGCTTCTTCAAAAAGCTCCTTGAATCCGACGTTCGAATATCGCGACAACGCGCTATCCGCAGCTCCGGGCCAATCCTTTATTATCAAGGGAAGTGACCACCCGCTCGCTTCCGCTTCCGCACATCCAATCGCCCCACAGGTGCATGCCCGGCCATTGAACCAGGCCTCGTAACGCATATGTGCCCTGCTTTTAACATGCAGATCGATGTTCCTCGGCCTCGAAATCCGAGACCAATTATTTCCATCGGGGCAGGAGGAATTGTGCGGGACGCGCACTTGCCGGCCTACAAGAAAGCAGGTTTCCCGGTCGTAGCTATTGTCGATCTGGACAAGAGTAAAGCCGAGAATTTGTCCATGCCCGTGACGGTTGTTTATCGTTTTGTCGCTGGTTTTTTTGGGCGTTCATGTAGATAGCCGTGAAGTCGCCAATCAAGTATTTGGAATTCAACAGAAGCCCGACTCGAAAAGCGCGGACGGGTACGGGGTCAGCGGAAAAGGCCGGTGTTGAAGAAATTCTCAGTTTACAAGGTCGAGGGCGCCGCTATATGGTTTTGAAGTTCCTGCCCGACAACTTATCCCAGGATGCTGCGTCCGTGAAAACCGCTTCCCGCGCGAGGCCTCGGCGCTCAACCGCTCGAATTCAATGACCTGGAACTACGCTTCCGGAACCTGAGTTCCGTGCTGGAAATGGTATTGCAAAATCTTGGCGGCCATCGCTGGCGGCATTGCTGGTTCCGGAGCATCCATAGTACGTACAATCTCGCCACGACAAATAACTTCCGCGGCGGACAATCCCGCGATTTCTGCAGGAAGGACAAGGTTAATTTCTAGCTGCACGTTGGTCGGAATGACTTGCTCCGCTCGGAATAACATTCCTGAACGGCTTATATTTTCGGTTTTGCCTGTACGCCAATCGTTTTCACCGATCTGGCGATATCGCAACGGTACTTCAATCCTGAAACGCTGGGCGCGCAACGCTTGTTCCCGGTCTTGCGTTACTTGAGTCTGGATTGCCCCTGGCGAAGTATCGAGCACTCGGCGCACTGTAGCTTTGAGCGTCGGCAGAGTAAATGGTTTCTGTAAGAGAGTGATGCCGGCGTCGACCGTCCCGTTATGCCCTATGACATTTTCTGTGTACCCTGACATGTAGAGTACTTTCATTTCCTGGCGCCGTGGCGAAATATGCGTGACAAGCTCGCGTCCATTCATGCCAGGCATGATGACGTCCGTGAGCAAAAGGTGGATCGCGCCAGGGTGAGAATTGGCGAGCTGAATTGCGGCTGCTCCGTCGGCTGCATCGAGCACCGTGTAGCCTTCACTTTCCAGATATAACCTCCCCATATTTCGAAGATTGTCTTCGTCTTCGACCAACAATATGGTTTCATTTCCTCTTTGAACTTTGGCAGCTATTGACGGATGAACAACGACAGCTTCTCCGGTGTCGGTGATACGCGGCAGATATATTTTGAAAGATGTTCCTTTGCCTGGCTCGCTGCAAACCCAGATGTAGCCGCCGCTTTGCTTGATGATTCCATAGGCGGTGGACAGTCCCAAGCCCGTCCCTTTCGGACCTTTGGTGGTGAAGAAGGGTTCAAAGATGTGGCTTTGCGTCTCCGAATCCATGCCCATTCCGGTGTCCCTTACACACAGCAGCACGTATTCGCCGGGTTCGACAACGCCGTGGAGGCGGGCGTGGGTCTCATCTAGCGATACATTGGAAGTTTCAATGGTGAGATTGCCTCCGTGAGGCATTGAATCGCGAGCGTTGACCGCAAGATTCATGATGACTTGTTCGATCTGACCCGGGTCAGCTTTGACCATGCCGAGGTCGGCACCCGGGAACACCGCCAACTCAACGTCCTCCCCGATGACGCGATTCAGCATCCGGAAATTTTCAGTTACGATTGCGTTCAGGTCAAGGACCTTGGGAGTGAGCATTTGCTTCCTGCTGAAAGCAAGAAGCTGGCGTGTGAGGCTCGTAGCCCGATTTGCGGCGTTGGCGATCTCTTGCGCGGGTACTCTAAGCTGCGGATCTGGACCGAGACGTTCCAGCAGGAATTCACAGTATCCCGAAATCACCATCAAAAGGTTGTTGAAGTCATGAGCGATACCGCCGGCAAGTCGGCCGATCGCCTCCATCTTTTGGTACTGACGAAGCTGCTGCTCCAAAGCGCGTTGTTCCGTGACGTCTTCGGCGTAGAGTTCATAAAAGAGGGCCTCGCGATCTCCACGAACTGAACGTCCAGAAAGGCGCACCCCCACCAGGGTTCTGTCTTTGCGTGACCACTCGGCTAGCAGGCCGTTAAATGGACGCATTAGTCGGAAGTTATCTGCCACGGTGAACCATTGTTGAGAATCTGGGTAGAAGCCCGCCAGATTTCGGCCCAGGAGCTCCGTGGCGAATTCGTAGCCTAAAATGCTTATCAATGCTGGATTGATGTCCAGCAGATTCCCGGTTGAGTCGCAGCGACATATACCGTAGGGCGCGTTTGTAACCAATGAGCGGAAGTTGATCTCTGACCGGCGCAATCCTTCTTCAGCAGACCGCAGCGCCGCATTGAATGAACAAATCAGCAGAGCTACAAAAACAAATAACGCGAGATGTATCAGTGCCTTGCGATAGTCAGACGACGAATGTACGCCGGCCAGGGAAAAGTATGCGCTGACAATGGAAGCGAAGGCGGTCGCCAGGAGGCCGGGCTTCCAGCCTCCGTACCATGCGCTCACCATAATCGCGACGGAGAAGACTACAAGGCGGCTCTCGACAACGACATCCGAAAGCAAAAAGGCAGGAATCAGTGCCAGAATAAGATCGACACTCAAAATGGCGACTGCATAACGAAGAATTGGGGCCTGATTCGCAGGGACGAAACTCCTGCGCTGAAGGGGGAGCTTCACTCGCATGGTAATTTCGAATCTAGTTCCGAAATGGGATTACATCGAGTTACGGTTGTTCATAATGACAGGCATATGGGCAGTGGCCTTTTTCTCGGATTTCGGCTTTTTTGTTTGTCTTATTTCTCATCAAGGAGCACGAAATGGAAGTTGAGGCGGTGAACGCCGAGACTTGCGCCCGGGAATCAGATGTTTTGTGTACTTGCACGACCGCGCACGAGCCCTTGTTCGATGGTCGCCTGCTGCGGCCGGGCACACATCTGAACCTGGTGGGCACATTTCAGAATCGCACCCGCGAAGTAGATGATGAAACAGGCGGCTGCACCTCGACAGTACCGTCAGCTTTTGCTCCAAATGGGTCATGAAAGAGCCGAATGCACGGGAACGAGTTGCTCCAAGAGTTCCACGCGCGCTTTGGGCGAGGCAACCGAACCGTGCCGGGTGCAACATGCCGCTTTGCTTCGCTCATCCGCTTGCAAGCCGTCACAAGCCGCTCCGCGATGTCCGCGAAAGCTCGAATTGCGACACCTCTGTCCCCCCGGGGATGAGCACTCTTGCTCAGACGAATGCCACGTGGAGTGCTAAAGTTGGAGTGTGCTTCCAGCCGAATTGCCGAGCAGCCCAAAAGTCGCTTGCCGCTTTGCAGAACCTAGCCATGGCGAAGCGAATTGCACCGATACGGGTTATGTCTTTTTTTCTGTTGGCTGCCTGCGGGGCCTTGTGCCAGAGCGAATGTCCTTCCGCTGACTTGCTTCAGGGGTTAGAGTTTGACGGCTCAGACTCACACGAACTGCAGCGCCAGGAGATACATATGTGGGAATCGCTTCCTGATGCTCCGTCAGTGCCACCTCCAACTCAAGCAGAAAAATTTCGCACGTTCGTCTATGAAGCGCGTTCGCCTCTGACACTTGGTGCGGTTGGCGTCACCGCGCGCGTAATGCGCGAAACAGAACTGGGACGCCCCACTCCCGGACCGCAGCCTAGCCTGACCGCTCTGTATAAAGCGGTGCTCATTCAAAAAGAGTCCAGCGCCTTCTTTGGTAAGTACCTGTATCCGTCACTTCTCAAGCAAGACCCGCGTTATTACCCATCGAGGAGCCGCAGCTTTCTGGGCCGGGCCACGTACGCAGCTTCGCGCATTTTTATTACGCGTAACGACGCTGGAGAGAGGACACTGAACACGTCGTATTTCCTCGGGGTGCTGACTTCGGTCGCGATCGCCACTGCTTACCGTCCATATTGGACGCGCTCCACTTCGGGGACGTTCAAAACTTTTGGCTCGACGATTGGCAGTGACGCCGGGATTAACCTCTTCCACGAGTTTGGGCCCGACATCCGGCAAATGGTGAAGAGGCGCGCGCCGAAGTTCGTCTCCAGGATCGAAGAGGGCGTCACCAACGACCAGACCCTGAGGGACGTCGTCACTACCCCGACAAGATAATGTCCTGTCGCCCAGTCCCTTTCACCACTGACCGGGGGACCGCGGCCGGAACCCCTTTTTTCAGTGCATCGACCGCCGGAGAACGGAGGCCTGCGCTCCAATCCTACCGTTGGCTAAGAGGAACGAGACGACAACAAGGTCGCCTCACAATCAAAGCCACTAGGGATTGCGTCTAGAAACGTGTCAGCAATCGAACAAGGAGTGGTTCTTTCTCCCTCTCTTTCTCCGCGTGCTGCACGGCTGGCTCCATATCCAGGACGGTCGAGAGCTGTTCTGAGCCTGGGACAACAAGGACGTCAAAGATCAGACCGGCAGGCAGATCGCCCAATGTAATTTGCCTGCCGTCCGAGAACTCAAAGACGTCCTGCTTCGGCCGTTTCAACATTTTGAAAACCGCCTCGGCCTCGGTGCTGAGGTGGAGCGACGCTTGCTGACTTTCGGAGAACCGAAACAGGACCCTGGTCCGATCTATCAGGCAAACCGGACAAGGCCTTGGGGCGTCGAGCTCGGTTTCCCGAACTACCCAATTCGAATGCCAATTCATTTCCTTGATTCCAAGGCGCTGTCCAGTCTTGGCCTCTTCTATCTGGTTCGCATACTCAGTCGAAAACCAACACATACATTCATCCTCCAATCTTGGAAATTGAGCCAGCCATCGAGTCTTTGGAAATGCGCGGATGGCC
>WNFR01001787.1_pt1 | contig 23020 bp, 22 predicted proteins | sample 5400221 | NCBI WGS metagenome assembly WNFR01 (sample SAMN13153357, study PRJNA577476) | soil metagenome | isolation source: 40 cm soil under Madrone tree | place: USA:California | collected 2016-06-14 | reverse complement strand
GACGATCGCAACTGGCTGCAAAACGAAATTGTGTGGGCGGGTGCGCCGAGTTATCGCAAGTGTCCACCCGCGGAAGTGTTGACGCGCGAGGAGTGTGCCGATTTGCTTGCGCCGCTGATCGATCAAGCGTCCTCGCACGTTGTTGCGGCATGACGTGAAATAGTCGCCACCCGCCGGTTCACGATCCGCCGAAATGCTCGACGCTATAATGCGTCGAGCGGGAATTGTGAACCGTAAGTTTCCATTGCAACATTTAGTAGACTGGATTTTGCTCACCATAAAACCGCATTCAGGAAATCAACGCAATGGCATTTTCGTTTCTGTCGCCTGCCGACGAGCTGCAAATACGCAATCTCATTGCGCGCTATGCGTTGCACACTGACGCGGGCGATGCCAAAGAGTTCGCAAACCTCTACACCCTCGATGGTAGCTGGACGCGTGAGAATTCTCCGCCGGTGGCGCTGGGAGGGTCGGGGCTCCCTCGGCAAACCTTCACCGGACGCGAAGCGCTCGCCGAATTGATAGTGACCTCGGCCATCAATCGATTTCAGCGCAAAGCGCGGCACCAGATGACGGATATATTAGTAGAGCCTGGCGCGTCTGCAAAGGAAGCGAACATCGTATTTCGGGCGCTCGTTACGAACTGGATGGACGGACCGGGAAAGATCGCCATGTCCGTTCACTACCGTGGAACGTGTGTGCTGACGGATGAGGGGTGGCGGTTCAAGGACGTCAGTGCACGCGTTCTGCCCGAATAGCCGACCTCTTTACGGCAAGAGTGTAAGCGGCATGCTAACGCGGCGGCTCGCGACCGAAATGAAATTGACCGATGCGGTATAGCATATTGGGTCGTACCGGCTTGAGAGTGTCGGCGGTGGCGCTCGGAACCGGAAATTTCGGAACAGGATGGGGACACGGCGCCAACCCCGCCGAAGCTCAAGCCATCTTCGATGCCTATCGCGCGGCCGGCGGCAATTTTGTAGACACCGCCAATATCTATCAAGGCGGCGAGTCGGAGGTCCTCGTTGGCAAGTTGATTGCGTCCGAACGGCACGACATCGTGCTCGCCACAAAATTCGGTTTGAGCGGAGGTCAAGAAAGTGGTCTTCAGGCGACCGGCAATAGCCGGAAGACCCTAGTGCAATCGGTTGAGGGCAGTCTAAGGCGTCTCGCGACAGACCGCGTCGAGCTGCTGTGGGTCCACAGCCCCGACGGGGTAACTCCGATTGACGAGATCGCCCGTGCGCTCGACGATCTCGTGCGGTCCGGCAAGGCGCTCCATGTTGGGCTATCGAATTTCCCGGCGTGGCGCGTTGCAACGGCCGCGACGATTGCCGAATTTCGTGGCTGGGCGCCAGTTCAGGCGCTGCAGACCGAATATAGTCTGGTCGAGCGTACAGCAGAACGGGAGCTGTTGCCGATGTCGGCCGGGTTCTCGATGGCCACGCTGGGGTGGTCACCGCTCGGCGGCGGCCTGCTCACGGGAAAGTATCGCCGTGGAGAAACTGGTCGCCGGGAACATTTGAAGACGGCGATTCATGACGAGAGCGATCCACGTACCACGACAATACTCGATACACTCCTGGCGATTGCCGCAGAGGCAAACGTAACTCCCAGTCAGGTCGCAATCGCCTGGGTACTAGCGAAGCGCGTAATGCCCATCCTGGGTCCGCGTACGCTGGGGCAATTCAATGACAATCTGGGCGCCCTCCGTATCGTACTTGATCGCGCGCAAATCATGCGACTCGATAACGCGAGCGCACCCACACTGGGATCGCCACACGAGAAGTTTCAGCTGTCAGCAGTCAAGGACAACCTGTCCGCAAACAAGGCCGATCAAATCGCCTGGCCCGACACCGCGTTACGTTGAAGGGTCTGCGATCCCACTTTCTCCCTTCGGGACGAACGCCTTGAATGCGCTGACACTCGTTGATAAGTCAACGGTGTTGACGTAACTCCCAAATACCGAGTCTGTGTGCGGCGACGGTCCCTCGCTCTAGGGACAGAACCCATCGCCGCGCTCTCGTATGCTGGTGTTGCTTGGGAATTGCCAGCGTCGGGAGATGTACCGTGCGGTAGCGCCGATCAACGTCGCGGATTGCTACCAACTATTTCCGATGATCGCGCCCTGCGGAACTGCGACGAGACCACGGTTCACGAGCCAATACATAAAGGAACTCCCCATGCCAACCGCCAACATCACACAGGCTCCCATTAGGAGCCCTGATCGGTTTTTCATCGGCGGACAATGGGTCATACCCTCGAGCGATGCGAAAATCGATATCATCGCCCCCGCCACCGAGGAAGTGTATTTTAGTGTCGCCGAGGCGAAGGAAGCCGATGTCAACCGCGCGGTCTCGGCCGCACGGGAGGCGTTCGATAGAGGACCGTGGCCGCGCATGTCGCCGCACGAGCGCGCCGTCTATCTCCGGGCGATCGAGCTGAAGCTGAAGGCGCGTGCCAGTGATGTGGCGCTGGTTTGGCCCAACGAGATGGGCATCATGCATCCGATGGCGATCGACTATGCCAAAGCGATTCCGGAGGCATACGGCTATTACGCCGGACTCGCCGAAACGTTCCCCTGGGAGCAGCCCCATGTGCCGGGCGGTGGCGGCAAAATCGGGCTGTTGGTTCGCGAACCAGTCGGTGTCGTCGCCGCGATCATTCCCTGGAACGGCCCCATCCTGCTCATCGCACACAAGCTTGCGCCAGCACTTCTGGCCGGCTGTACCGTAGTCATCAAGGCCTCACCCGAGGCGCCGGGCGCTGCCTACATCATGGCCGAAATCGCCGAAGCCGTGGGACTGCCTAAGGGTGTCGTCAACGTCATCACAGCGGACCGCGCCGTTTCGGAGATGGTGGTAAGGCACCCCGGTGTCGACAAGATCAGTTTTACCGGCTCGAGTGCCGCGGGCAAGCGCATTGCCTCGCTTTGCGGCGAGCGAATCGCTCGTTACACACTGGAGCTCGGTGGCAAGTCCGCTGCGGTGATCCTGGATGACTACGACATTGAAACGGCAGCCGACTCGATTTCCGGGGCGGCCTGCGCCCTGTCGGGCCAGATCTGCTCTTCGCTGACTCGGATTATCGTCCGGAAGGATCGCCATGACCGAATGGTCGATGCGCTCAGCGCGAATTTCCGCAAGGTCCGCGTCGGGGATCCCTTCGATCCGGCGATCACCATGGGTCCAGTGGCTATGCGGCGGCAACGCGACCGCATCGAGATGCTGATTAAGCTGGGAATTCAGGAAGGCGCGACGCTAGCGGCCGGCGGGGGGCGACCCTCGCATCTCAAGCGCGGTTATTACATCGAGCCCACGATATTTGGGAATGTTGACAATCGTTCAACACTCGCTCGTGAGGAGATTTTCGGCCCGGTGCTAAGTGTGATAGCGGCCGACAGCGAAGCCCATGCCATTGAGCTGGCGAACGACACCGTTTATGGGCTCAACAATTCGGTTTTCACAAACGACGTCGACCGGGCTTACGGGGCCGCGCGACAGCTGCGCTCCGGGATGGTCGGCCACAACGTCTTTCGTACCGAGTTCTCAATTGCGTTTGGCGGATTCAAGGAATCTGGCGTGGGACGTGAGGGGGGCGTCGAGGGCCTTTATCCGTACACAGAAGCTAAGACGATTATCCTAAATGAAACGCCCAGTCACGTCGCTGGCTGACACCAAACGTATCGACGTGCCGCTGAAATCGCATCAGTTACAAACCGCCGCGGGAGATGCCGGTGTCCCTAACGCACGGGACACCGGCAGGTAGCGGACCGTGATACGGTCCTTTCGATTTGCTGCAATAGGTTGCCCCAGGCGGGAACAGGGAGAAGCACACGTGGCTCTCGGACTAGAACAGACTCGGTCGATCACGCCGGGATTCCTACGTTGGTGAAGATTCACATTGTTGCGCGGGCCGTGCTTGCTGCTATGGTCATCCTCTGTGCGGATATGTCCAGCGCGCAAGAATCTATGGCGACGGATAAGGCTCCGATCGCCGGCGGCCGACAGTTGTTTTTGGGCAAATGTGCCGCGTGCCATGGGCCCAACGGAAAGGCTGAGGTAGAAGCGATGGCGAGCGCTGCCGATCTGACTCGACCGCAGTTCTTCACTCGTGGAAGCGGCGACGCGCAGATTTTCAACAGCATTGCGAACGGTGTCGGCAACAGCATGCCGCCGTTTAAGAGTGAGCTGACTGACCCTGATATTTGGAAAATCATTGCATTCATCCGAAGCATCGCCGCGCGAACGTCCACGACTGCGGCACCGTGATTGAGTCGCCGTGCTACGCGTAATTGCTACATGGAAGGAGACAGGCCGATGAATGTTCCGAGTGATGTCCGTGTCGTAGTTGACTATTACGCCACCCGTGGTCTCCTGCGTAATGTGCGCGCGACATCCACCGGGGGGCGGACGACGCTCTTCCAATTTACGTGGCACTACAACCGCACCTTCGATCTTCTCCTCGATTTGGCGGCTTCGCGGCTGGTGTTCGCTGCCGCCTTCCCGAATGTGTCGCCCTCCTCGGCAATCTGTCACGAATTGTCGCAGTACGTGGAAGCGATAATGGCTGACGACGTGCCTGTCCACCGACGTGTTGACAGCCGCAAGACTGTTGTGTCGGCGGCGCATTCCGGTACTGACATGGCGATTGTGGCAAGTGTCGTGGACGGGGATTTTGACTATGCAACGCGAAGACTCATCCAAGTCGTCAACGAGATCTATTTCGACTTCCTACCCAAGAGTTCCCACTACGCCTATCAGCTCGAGTCGCTCGGACTGGATCCAGGCGCGATCACCTGTGCGTGAATCGAAAAAGCACCTGCGAATAGAAGCAACAAGCCGCTTGCGGCAGCAGCGGCCGATAATACGGGGACAGGCAGATGAGCAATAATGAGCAAAATCGTGGCAAGCCACTCGCATCGCGGCGTGATTTTGTAAAAGCCATACCGATCGCCGGCCTTGCCGCAGCTAGCATGGCGAGAAGCACGCATGCACAAAGCGCCGATACGGGGAAAATCCAATCCATCCAGATTCCGTCGGATTTGGTCAATTCGATAGCCGCACCACTCCGGGTGGGCTCTTACGAAGGCAAGGGCCAGACCGGGGCGGAAATATTTGCCGGAATGTGCAAAGCCGAGAATCTCGCAGCCATGTTCTGCTGTCCCGGAAACTACACTGTTATTAACGCGATTGCTTCGGCCGGCGTGCTTTGTTACGGAGGTCGCTCGGAGGGAGCAATGGCGTCGGCGGCAGATGGATTCTCCCGAGTCACCGGCGAAGTCGTCGCCTGTTCCGGAACTGAAGGTCCCGGACTGACCGACATGATCCAGTCCATCTATACCGCTTCCGCCGCGCACACACCACTTCTGGTTCTCGCGAGCAATATGACGATTGCTCAAGAGGACAGCCAATCGTTCATACAACAGGTGTCGCAACAGGAGCTGACCACAGGCATCAAGAAGTATGGCAAGCGACTCACTGCGCCCAGTCGTGTCCACGAATACGGCGCGTACGCCTTTCGCGAGCTCAAGTCCGGCGTGCCCGCCCCGGTCCATTTGGACTTTCCCGGAGAAGTAGCTCGGGCCCGTTTCACCGATCCGAGTGACCTAACGGAGAACTACGACAAGACCAAGTATCGGACCGACTCTCGAGCGGCGCCGTCGGAACACGACATCGCAAAAGCTATCGACATGATCGTCAAAGCCGAACGGCCGCTTCTGATTGCGGGTCAGGGCATCTTCCAGCGCAGGGCCTGGGAGCCGCTGCTCGCCGCGGCTGAAAGGCAAGAATTTGCCGTGTGCACCTCCGGGCCTAGTCGCGGTCATTTTCCCGACGACCACCGCCTATCGGCGAGCCTGTCGCCGAAAGCTGTTCTGAGCGCCGATTTAGTAGTCTTCGTCGGCCAATATCAGATGCCCACTCGCACCGACTACCTATTGCACCAGGACGTGGTTACGATCCGCGTGCATCCGTCTCAGGAGGATCTCGGGCGCAACTGGCCCCTGGACCTGGGGATCGTCAGCGACGAACTCATATTCATGGAGGCGCTCGCCTCTCGCCTGCCGCGCAAGAAACGTCCCAACTGGGTGGCGGAACTCGCAAGCGCTCGACAGGATAACCAAAAGCAGATGGACGACTATTATGCGCTGGGTCTCAAATATGGAGCCAGCACGGGCAAACTTCACCCCGCCGTGATCGGCCGCGAGCTATATGATTTTTTCTACGCCGGCGCCATCGACCCCAAGCAAACAGCCCATTGCTGGGGCGGACTCACAAATTTGCGATTTTTGCCGCCTTACCTGCGGGCCAATCGCCCGGGTCAGGGCGTGTGCTCGTATTATCAAAGCGGAACGATTGGCTCCGAAATCAATCACGGTATTGGCATCGCTGCAGCAGCCAAAGAAGGCTACGGTATCCAGAATGCCTACAGAGGCGCACCCGTTTTGGCAGTCGGCACCGATGGCGCCATCGCCTATGCGCTGATGGAGCTTGAAACCGCCGCAAAGTACCGCCTGCCCCTGATCTGCGTCATCTACAACAACGACAGTTGGGGCGTATGGACGCTCGCGGAAAATGACCCGCGGGCACTCCACATGTATCTCTTCCAGAAGAACCTCCGCTACGATAAAGCAGCCGAGGCGCTCGGCTGCGAGGGCGCTTACGTCCAAACGCCCGAACAACTTAGGGCTGCATTGAAAAAGGCTTACGACGTAGCCGGTAGAGAAGGACTGCCGACGCTCATCAACGCGCAAGGCATCAAGGAATTCAGCTCCGCCAGTCTCTATCCGCCAGGCGTCAACATCGTCCAAGGTCCCAACATCGCGGCAATTTCCCACTGAACAAGGATTCTAGAATATCCCACGGGTAAGCCGCCCAGGCTGCGCGCTACTGCATCCGTAACCCACCGTTCACATCCATGACGGCGCCGGTCACAAAACCAGCGTCCCTCGATACGAGATACATCGTAGCAGCGGCAACCTCATCCGGCGTACCTATTCGTGCGAGCGGAACACGGCTCATTCCCGTATAGCCGCTGTCCGATCCACCGCGCGCTTCCGTAGCTGCGCGCAGCATCGGCGTATCGATCGGACCTGGCGCAATACTATTCACGGTAATGCCGAGGGGCGCGAGTTCGCGGGCGGCTGCCTTGACCAACGTAAGCACGGACCCCTTTGATGAGAAATACGCGGCGCTGCCCTGATAGCCGCCGATCTGCGCGCCAGCCGACGAGACCAGGATGATCCGCCCGTGGGTCACCGGCCTGCTGCGCCGGCGCCGCGCCATCTCGCGCGTCACGAGAAAGGAGCCGGTCGAGTTGATGGCGAAGACCCGATCCCATTCGGTCACCGTCAGACCCGCCAGCGAAAAATCCCCGCTCCCCGCTCGTAGCACGCCGGCAAAATTCGCGACGATCGCGATCGACGCGATGTCGCTCTCGATCCGGTCAAAGGCGCTGATAACGCTGCGTTCGTCTGAAATGTCGAGGGCAAATCCGCTGTGCCCCGCCCCGGGCAGTCGTGCCGCGACCGTCTGGGCCGCGTCACCATCAATATCGGCCACGGCCACGCGTACCCCGCTCGCTGCCATACGCAACGCTGAGGCAAGACCGAGACCGCCCGCGCCGCCCGTCACCAAAGCAAGCCTATTCTCGCCATCCATGACACGCCTCCTTCATTCGCTGGTGAGTGATACGCAGATCATAGATCAGTTCGGCGAATCAACGGTCCCTATATGTGGGGACGTCCTACTCGGTATAATCAGGGATTCGTAGCTCATAGTGAGACACATGGACCTGGCTGGAACTTCGAGCGTATTCTCCATGAATCGAGACAAGCTTCGGATGGCCTGGTTGCTCACATTCATTGGCGCGTTTTCTCACGCGTCAGGTGCAACAGCGACCGGCACGATTGCGGGTATCGCAGATCCCGGAGCAGAAATCGTCGTCACCAATCTTGACAATGGACAGACCATCACAACATTTGCGCGCGAGGACGGGGTTTATCGGGTCGAGCGCCTCAAGCCGGGTCGCTACCAAGTCGAAGAAATGGCACCGCACGCGCAATCTCGAACGCTGTTAGTATCGGCCGGCACTGATGCGCGGGTCGATCTGCTGTTCCTCAAGCCCGAGCCGCCGTAAGGCCTAGCCGCGCGATGCCACATCAGCGGGGGTTACCGGCGGGCGTGGCATCAGGTGAGCGATGCGACCAAGTCTGCCATTGATCGAACCGGATCTCGTCCGTCCCACGCTTCCGCCTCCGCACGCATTTTGTTCATCACGCCGGTCCACGAGCCGATGTCCGCAACCTCCACGTAGGCGTCAGGCAGAAAATCCGCGTGGAAGTAGCTGAAGCGTGCGCCTCCGATATTGCCATCAAGCGCTACCTTGAAACCCTGCGCAAGCCACCGCGCCATATCGACATCATAGTCGTAACTCCAGGCACACAGATGATGAACACCCTCACCATAACGGTCCAAATGGTCCTTGTAAGGAGAGGGCTCGGGATTGTGCTGCTGAATGAGTTCAAACTGCATCCCACCGGAATATCCAAGGGCAATGCTCAGGTCGATGTTGGTCTCTTTGCCGCCGACGCGGAAATATTCCAGTGGTAAATGGTCGTAGCGGTAAAAGGGACCAATGCCCAATTTGCCCCAGCGATCGAGCGACTCATCGAGACTGCGAACAACATGACCTATCTGGCGGATTATTCCGAATGTCTTGCTCATGGTGTCCCCTCATCGTGTTTGGCGATTCAAGCATGCAGTTATAGATGTTTCGTAGTTTGTATTTGATCCCCCGCAAACGGGACAGGACCAATCAAGCCGCCAAAGCCGCCTCCACTCGGTCCGGCGCCCGCGCCACCTCGAGCCTAAAAAGTGTCCGTGGCTCTGGCAAGCGCTTGCGGAGGCTCATATGTTGCCCCTCTTCGCGCCAATTGACCAAATGAGCCATAGTTCAATCGATTGCACGCGAACGGTTGTCCCCGCACCGTGGGACCGACTGCACGTCGCTTTCGCCTATGCTTGCAAGGTAAATCGCAAAGGAGCGCGAGTCACGGACGGCACCAGGTTCCCTGTCGTTTCGTTCGGATTTTACTCATGCATACGATGACCGGCCTTTCCCAACCGCTCTCAGGGCTTCGTGTTCTAGAGATCGGGCATTTCGTGGCGGCTCCATTTTGCACCCGCCTGCTGGCGGATTTGGGCGCGGATGTAATTAAGATCGAACCGCCGGGAGGCGATCCAGTCCGCCAATGGGGCGAGCAGGTCAAAGGACGATCGCTCTGGTGGTCAATCCACGGTAGGAACAAGCGTAGTCTGGGACTGAATCTCAAGTCCGCGGAAGCGCGCAACATCGTGTTGGACCTGATTCGCGGTTGCGACGCCCTGGTCGAAAATCTCCGACCAGGCCAGCTCGAACGGCTGAAGCTCGGCCCCGAGGTCTTGCATTGCGCAAGACCGGGGCTCGTCATCGCCCACATCTCAGGTTACGGACAAACCGGGCCCTATCGCGACCGCGCGGCCTTCGGCGTCATTGGCGAGGCGATTGGCGGCCTTCGCTATCTCACCAACCACGCGCCAGGCACGAACGGCCTTCCGCCGGTCCGCGTGGGCGTAAGTATCGGAGACTCAATCGCCGGCCTTTACGCAGCGTTTGGGGTGATGACCGCCCTGTGGCAGCGCGACCGGACGGGTGGCGACGGCGGAACGCGCAGCGTCGACGTGGCGCTTACCGAGAGCGTGTTCAGCATGATGGAGGGTATCCTTCCCGAATATGGCGCACTCGGCAAGATCAAACAGCCCACTGGCGGCGCCATTGCCACGGCCGCTCCCTCAAACGCTTACCCGACGAGCGATGACGGTTGGGTACTGATCGCCGCCAATTCGGAGCCTCTCTTCGCAAGGCTCGCTGCGCTGATGGAGCAGCCGGCGCTTTCGGCTGATCCGAGATTCATCGGCAACCGCGCGCGCGTACAAAACGTTGGCTTACTGGACAAGCTCATCGCGGACTGGACGCGGGTGCGCACGGCGAAGCAACTGGAAGAACTTCTAAATGCGGCCGACATCCCGAACTCGCGGGCGTACACTGCGGCGGATGTAGCCACGGACCCACAATATCTCTTCCGGGGCATGGTACGCCCGGTCGACGATCCGGCGCTCGGGCAAGTCTTGCATAGCGGCATTGTCCCGCACATCCCAGAAAGCCCCGGCGCGATCCGCTGGCCCGGCCCCGATGTCGGGCAGCACACTGATGAGATTCTGAGCGAGCTATGTGGCTTTGATCGAGCTGCAATCGCTAGATTGAGAGCGGAAGGCACGATTGTTTGAGGAAAATAGAGAACCCGAAGATCGTACCCTATTCAATGTAGCGGCAGGACTGGAGAGGCCGAGCGGTATCGTGGGCGTACCTGTCAGGCGGTAGCAACGGTCAGTAAACCAAGTTCGGCGCTCATGAGATCGCGCATGATGAACTTCTGCGCCTTTCCCGTAACCGTCAAGGGGAAGGCGTCCACAAACTTGATATAGCGAGGAATTTTCTGATGAGCGATCCTGCCGGCGCAGTACGCTCTGATGTCGTGGTCTGTCAATTGGGATTCATCCTGAAGAATGATCCAGGCACATAGTTCCTCGCCATACTTTAAATCGGGCACACCAAAAACCTGGACGTCTCGAACGAGCGGGTGACGATAGAGAAATTCCTCGATCTCGCGCGGATACAGATTCTCCCCGCCACGGATGACCATATCCTTCAATCGGCCGACAATATTGCAAAAACCCTCCGCATCGATGGTCGCCAGATCACCGCTATGCATCCAGCCTTGCGTATCCCTCACGGTAGCCGTCTGGTCGGGACGCCCCCAATAGCCGATCATCACCGAATAGCCGTGCGTGCAAAGTTCGCCGGGTGTTCCGCGGGGAACGGTATTGCCCTCTGCGTCGATGATCTTGACCTCGACATGCGGGTGTACCTGCCCCACCGTCGAAACGCGCCGTTCCAGCGGATCTGTGGTCGCGCTTTGAAAGCTGACGGGACTAGTCTCCGTCATGCCGTAACAGATCGTCACCTCTGACATGTGCATTTGACTAGCAACACGTCGCATGACTTCTATTGGACATGGTGACCCTGCCATAATGCCGGTCCGCAGACTGGCTAGGTCGAACTCCCTAAATCTCGGATGTTCCAGTTGAGCAATAAACATCGTCGGCACGCCGTAGAGGGCTGTGCACCGTTCCGTTGCGACCGCTTCCAGAGTCGCCCGCGCATCGAATCCCTCCCCCGGATACACCATGGCGGCGCCGTGAGTGAGACAGGCGAGATTGCCCATCGACAAACCAAAACAATGGTACAGCGGCACCGGAATACACAGTCGATCGTCGGGACCCAGGGCGATCCCCTTGCCGACAAAGTAACCATTGTTGAGCAGATTGTGGTGGGACAGTGTTACGCCTTTCGGAGTGCCGGTCGTGCCGCTCGTGAACTGAATGTTGATGGCATCATGGGCATTGAGGACCAGCGAAAGAGCGGATAGATCGGATTTATCAGCCCTTACGCCCATGGCTTCAATCGTCGCGAATGCGACCGCACCAGCAATGGGATCTGGCCCCATCTGGATAACCCACCTAAGATCGGGCAACCGGGCGGAGCGAATTCCCGCAACGCCGCCCGATGCCATCTCCGGCACCAATGACTGGACCATTCCCAGGTAGTTACTTGTCTTGAAAGCTGGCGCCAACACCAGCGCCGCGCAGCCTGAGTCGGTCAGCGCAAATTCCAGTTCTGACGTCCGATAAGCCGGATTAATCGTAACCAGAATCAAACCCGCTTTGGCAGCCGCGAATTGACTCAGCGCCCATTCAATCCGGTTCAAAGACCACACGCCGATACGATCGCCCGCCTTGAGGCCTAGCGCCAGGAGCCCCGCGGCAAGCTGGTCGGATCGCTCCCGGAGCTCCTGCCACGTCAGGCGGACGTTCTGCCCACGGTCAATCAATGCGATTCTGTCTGCCCATCGTTGAGCGGCCAGATCAAGCGCCCGGCCGATCGTGATATCCAATAACGGAACGTCGGTAGAACCAATGACGTGGCTGAGCATAAAGATAGCTCCCCTCCTTTTTACTCTTACGAACTCAGGGTGTAGGCAATACCGGCGTTGGAGCAATCCCGTGGGCAAAAGCGTTCGACTAGGCCGGGCGTCAAATCTACGATTTAAGGGCAATACTCGCAGTCCCACGTTGGGGGGGCAGCGTTACCGATCCTATCGCCTTAGCCTTGCGGTTTATCTCACCCACATGTCCCGTAAGCTGTAGGAACTCGACGTCCGGCGCAATCTGACCGGCAAAGTCTTATGAGAAAGATAGAATTCACCGTCTTCGGCGGACCGGATGTTCTGCGTGTCATCGAGTGCGAACGCCCTACCCCCGAGTCTGGCCAAGTGACAATTGACGTCACACATATCGGCGTCGGGCTGGTGGATGCGCTACTCCGGGCCGGTCTCGTTGCTCTACCCCTGCCGTTCACCCCGGGACTAGAGGTTGCCGGGCACATTGCGGATGTCGGACCGGGCGTCGCGGGACTTCAAATCGGTCAGCCTGTCGTGGCGCTTCTCCTTCTGAATTTTGGCGGGTACGCCACGACGGTGGCTGCACCAGCTACGTCTGTGATCCCGCTGCATGGCACGCATGTCGACCTTCAAACAGCCGCTGCCTGCATCGTCAATTTCACGACGGCATACATTCTGTTCGGCCAAATTGCACCTGTCGGACCGGGTAGCCGGATACTAGTCCATGGTGCCTCCGGCGGCCTGGGTACTGCGTGCGTGAAGATGGCTCGGGCACTCGGCGTGTCCGACATCGTCGCGACCACCACCTCACCGGCTAAGGCAATCTACCTGACAGACATCGGCGCATCCGCCGTTCTTGCTGCTTCGAATCTTAAAGACGGACCTGGACCGAGCGGAACGGATGGCGCTTTCGACGTCATCCTTGACCCCGTGGGCGGTGAGGTCCGGCAGCTGAGTTTGGCTGTACTCAAGCCGAGAGGAAAACTACTGGTCGTGGGCGGCGCGGAAAACTCCGCCGATATCTTGCTGTCCTCCACTGCCATCTGGCTCAATAACGCCGAGGTCATCGGCGTCAATATTGGCGCAATGTCAGCAGCGGATCCGGCACGCGTCACCGCGGCAGGTCGCGCCGTGATTGAAATGTTCGGGGATGGTCGCCTAACCCTCGGTGCTGTGCAGGTGCTTCCCTTTACGAGCGCGGCCGAAGCCCACCGGCGTCTCGAGGCGAAGGAAGTCGTCGGGAAACTCCTGTTGGCGACCTAACTTGCCCGGCCGGTTATAACGGAAGCGGGTGCGGGACTTCGTTTCCAGCCTGTCAGATCTTTCTTTCGGTCCAGATTCATTGCCGACTACAGGCTGGGCCGGCCCATGTTCCGAGCGCTGTTAGAGCTTAAGTACGATCTTTCCGAAATGTGAGTTCGACGCCATGTATGCATGGGCCGCCGCCGCCTCATCAAGCGGGAAAGTGCGGTCCACCGGAAGCCTGATCCTGCCCGACACGATCGCTTCCCAGAGATCCGCGCGCATCACTCTGACGATCTCGCGAACTTCCGCAAGATTGCGTGTGCGAAAGGTCGTGCCCATATAGTTGAGTCGCTTGAGGGAGTGCAGGTCCAGATCGAATTCGGTCTTGACGCCCCCGAGTCGGCCAACATTGACCATCCGACCCAGAACTGCGGCGGCTTTCATGCTGCCGTTTACCGTCGCGCCGGATACCATGTCGATAATCACGTTAGCACCTTGACCGTCCGTGGCCCTAAGAACCTGATCGACCCAACCTGGATCGCTCGGATCGATGACAAGATCAGCCCCAAACTCGGCAAGCCGCTTCGAGCGAGGTGCTGAGGTCGACGTCGCAATCACCATGCGTGCGCCCACCATCTTCGCGATCTGGAGGGCGGCGAGACCGACCGCCGAACTTGCACCTTGTACGAGCACGGCCTCGCCGGAGCTCAGGCGGCCGTTGGTGATGACGGCATCATGCGCCGTCATGAGCACGAGCGGGAGTGCCGCTGCGTGCTCAATGGCAAGATTACTTCCGTCCAGCGAAATTGCTCGTCCCATGTCGGCCACCGCATATTCCGCGTAGCCGCCGGTACCCGAGCACATCACGAACTCGCCAGGCTTGAAGGCCGTCACGCCAGCACCGACCGCGACGATCTCGCCCGCCCACTCCATGCCGATGGGTTTTCCCCAGCTATCCTTGCTCGCAACGCCGGCGCCCTTGGCCGCGTTGAGATCGGCGCGATTCATCCCGGCCGCCAACACACGAACTAGCAATTGCTCGCTGGCAGGCTGCGGTCTGGGTAACGACTTTATGGTCAGACCATTTTCGCTAGCGACGCCCGCCTTCATCATCTCAGCCATAATTGTCTCCCCGGACTTACTCGAAGATCTCGGCGTAACACGAAGAACTCACAAAGACATCAGCATTTCGCACGCCCCGTACACTACAACTTCATTCAGCACCGCGACTCCCATAACGCTGTCGCTGCTTTCGAATCAGCTCAATCATAACCTCGCGAAAGTCTTGACCTTCTGCTATTGCCTTGGCCTTTGTTTCGGTCCACATTTTCAAATCCGCATGCCCTTGCTCGGTATGCATGTTCCATTCTGGGTCGACCGGCAGCGTGATCTCAAGACGGAGTCCATTGGGGTCATGAAAGTAGATGCTGAGAATGAGTCCCTTATGATCGACCGGGCCGATCACGTCGACGCCATTCTTTACGAGCCACTCTTTCCACTGAAGCAGCTCTTCACGGCTCCCCGCCTGCAGCGCGAGGTGGTCGAATACGTCATAGGCTGGGTGCGGCAGGGGCGCGCGGCCCGGCAAGCCAGGGACCTCGAAGAATGCGATTGTCGATCCGTCTTGCATCCGAAAGAAAATATGGAAATAGGGGAAATCGTCACCCGTTGAGGGCACTTTGTCGTCATAGACGGTACTGGCTAGTTCCATACCCATGACTCCAATATAGAAGTCCGCTGTCGCGCCGACGTCGTGGGTGACCCAGGCGAGATGATTTAGCATGACGGGTACGAGGTTCGGATTGCCCGGTCGTAACTTCCGAGCGGGCGTGGGACCTGCAGCGTTGGGCATGAGCCTTTCTCTCCGTGCGTCTTAGGACCGGTGATCGCCAATCGTGGGGCCGCAGAAATCAGGGTTGGCGGCCAAACAAGGTGAGCATAAGATAGTTCTGAGGCGAATCGCTGCCCCCCCGTCCGGGGACGCGCTTGCGGACGGTTCGGTCGCTGTCCCCGCGACGGGGACATACATGGCAATTGCACACTCTATATTGGAGCGCTAAATGTACGCTCACAAACGGATGCGTCAATGAACACGACTAACATTCCGTCGACCTCGGGACCATGTCCGTTTTCGACGGGTCGCACACCGTCCTTGATGTTCAGCGACGGCTTGTATGAAGGCTTGGCGGAGGCCCGGCGCGCCCAACCCGTCTTCTACTCGCACGAGGTCGGCCATTGGGTTGTCACGCGTTACAATGATGTGCTCACCGTGCTGCAGGACACAGGGCACTTCTCCGCCAGAAACGCCGCGGTTCCCGTGACTCCACTCCACGCCGACGCGCGACGCATTTTGACCGAGGGTGAATTCTCACCGGAAACTACAGTCGCCAGTATCGATCCACCGCAGCACACGCGATTACGCACCGCCTACAACACGCAACTCAATACAGCGGTCGCCAAACTGCTGGAAGGCGATATCCGGCGAATCGTCGCGGCCGATATTCAAAAGCTAGAAGGCCGCCGCCGGGTCGATCTGTTGGCCGACTTCACCTATGAACTCCCGGCGCGGGTTATCTTTCTTCTCTTGGGCATACCGGACGAAGACGTGCCAATCGTGAAGCAACTGGCGACGGGCCGCTTTCAGATCGATTTCGCCCCATCTACCCGCGAGCAGCAGATCGCCGCGTCAACGAACTTGCTTGGCCTCTGGAATTACACCTGCCGACTGGTGCAACGACGAATCCGCACGCCCAGTAACGATTTTGTGGGCGGCTTGCTTGCGCTGCGCAACGGCGACGATGGAGTGTTGACCATCAATGAGATCAACACCATAGCGTATGGCCTGGTCTTTGCGGGCCATGAGACTACGACAAATCAGCTCACTAATACGGTGCGCGAAATGCTGCTAGCGCGCGCCAATTGGGAAGCGATTTGTGCCGATCCAACACTCGTTCCGAACGCGATTGAGGAAGGCCTTCGCTATTGTGGAACGGTCATAGGCTGGCGCCGTACGGCCAAGGAAGATCACGAACTTAGCGGTGTGACCGTCCCGAAAGATGCACCGATTCTTCTCTCTTTGGCCGCCGCCAATCGCGATCCTGCAATATTTGAGGATCCTGAGCGTTTCAACGTACATCGCAAAAACGCGCGGCGGCACCTGACGCTGGGTGCTGGGCCACACTTTTGTTTGGGAGCTCCTCTCACACGACTGGAAATGAAAATATCACTTGAAGCTCTCTCTCAACGCTACCCTAGCATGCGACTCGTAGACGGCCCTTCGCCTCCGCATTATCGGACCTTTATCATGCGGGTGCCTGAGCAGTTGATGGTTGACCTCGAGGCCTGAGACACGGGACGCTACATCGCCTACTACCTTCGTCAGTGCAAACATGCACGTCGTTCCACGCGTGACACCGCGCGCTACCGCGCCCCCAGCGTCACCACTGTCTCCTTCTGCAAATCCCCGTATTGAACGCTGGAGAATATCATAAGCGCGATGGACCCGACCCATAGAAGCTTCGTGTAATTTACCCGTATGGCCATTGATAGCCGCGCTTAGTGCCAACGAGCGTTCAGCGTTACGCCGTAGGTTGCCGGCATGCCCGCATCCCGGTATAGCGTGTCTACACCCACAAAGGCGTCTACCGCGTAGAACTTATTTGTGACGTTTTTTCCAAAGAAGGTAAGACGCCAAGCACCACCCGCTGTCTCGATACCTGCTCGGAGGTCCAACAGCGTGTAGGAATTCAATTCGAAATCGGGTGCCGGAACAGCCGCCGAATCGAATGTGGAATTGGAGCTTCCGTGATGCGTCAAAGAAATACCTGCGAATGCTTTGATAGATCCGTTCAAAGACCGCTCGTATTGTGCGTCGGCCAGGACGCTAACCTTCGGTGTCAGGGGCAAATTGGCGCCGTTGATGTCTCCATAGGCGCCCGCCTGATTGTATGTGAAGAACGAACTGGTAACCTTGGAGTCGAGATAAGTTGCGGCGATGCTCAAATTTAGACCGTCGACTGGAGCGACAGTAAGCTCGCTCTGTAAGCCAAGTACTCGAGATCTCGGGATGTTCACCAACTCTTCGAGAAGCCCAAAGGTGGGATCCAGCACTCTGCTGCGCAGCTGCTTATTCGTATAGGAATAATAGAACGCGGACCCGTCAAGATGAGCTCGACGATCAAAGAATGGTGCTTTGAACCCGACCTCAAAGGCGTCGAGCTTCTCCTGTTTGGCCGGTGTAAATTGAGTGGTCTGGGAGGCGGCAGTTGGCGAGATTATTCCCGACTTGTACCCTCGGCTCGCGCTGACGTAGAGAAGCGTGCCCCCATCGAACTTGTAGTCGAGGCCGCCGTGCCAGGACAGGCTTTTCTCGTTTAAGCCGTTGCGGACCTCCGACGGACTCAAGTCGGGGGGCGGCGTCAAAGATACGCAACCTCCAGGCGCAATCGCGACTACCGGCGTGGTTTTGGCTCCGACCGAAGCAAAGACCTCCTGAAGTGTTGTAAAGAGATTAGATAGCGCAGCGGCGTCTCGAGAGGGATTCCAGTCATACACACAGGTGTTTGCGTGACGTATCGAGTCCGTTCCGCGAAGACCCACGTGTGCTGTGAAACGCTCGTTGAGTTGGTAGTCAAGATTGCCGAAAACCGCATAGTCGTTTACATCCGTTATCGTTTTTCCCGCCGGGAACTCGAACGCAGAGATAGACGGTATCGGCTTATCATTAGTATCGTTTGTGGTAAATAAGAGCGCATCGTCAATATGCATGTAGTCAAAGTACACGCCCGCAGTCCAGACAAACGGACCCTGTTTGCCCAACAGTCTGATCTCCTGGTTAAAGGCTTCGACGCTTCCTACGGCGCGGGCCAAAAACGACGGGCCGCCCAAGCTCTCGGCACCGGTTGGCCCATCAATACCGCTTAGATCTGACAACTTATCCTGCTTCACGTTCTGATAGCTTGTAAGTGCAGTTAGAGTGATATTTGAGGTGAAGTCATAGTCGGTTCGCACTGAGATCTGAAAAAATGGATCTTTGGAGCGCAATCCAACTCCGGCTGGCCAATCCGCGGCCCGCGGATCATTGGGAGCAATGGGAGCCGCCAACAGTTGGGGGCTTGCAAGTGCTGGAAACGGCGGAACGGCCTTGACTAGTTGGTGGGCCTGGGTATCCGAATTATCATAGAAGCCAGATAGGCCGACTTCAAACTTCAATCGATCGCTAGGATGCCAGTCTAGCAGCAGCCGTCCTTGAAAGACTCGCGTATCACCAAGTTGGTCGCCCGGCCGCGTTTGACTATATTGCCAGGCTCCGCCGCTGACCGATCCAACGGCGAGGCGCGCGTTGACGCTTTCGGTGAGCGGTCCGCTCACGAAGCCGTCGACGGAAGTCTTATTGAATCGCTCGTAGGTGGCGTTTGCGCCGGATTGAAACGAAGAGGTTGGTTTTGCCGTTACATAGTTTATGGCGCCCCCCGTAGAATTTTGACCAAATAGCGTGCCCTGAGGCCCGTACAAAACCTCTACGCGTTCTAAGTCGAGAGGTGAGACTTCGGTCATGACCGGTGATGTCAGCGGAATCTGATCCACATAAACAGTTACCGCGGGTGATGAAGCTAAGCCAGATTCGTAGAGCCCCACGCCGCGCAGGACGTAGACCGGTTCTTGGTAGGGCGATGGCGTGTAGTTAAGACCAGGCGTAACTCTAACGAGATCCGCGGTACTGGTAATGCCGCGCTCAATCAACGTATCGCCGGTTGCAGCAGTTATTGTCATTCCGACAGAGTTAATGGATTGACTGCGCTTTGTGGCAGTAACCACGATCTCGTCAATTTTGCCAGAACTCCCGCTTGTGGCCTCGTTGTTGTCAGCGATCGCGACATCAGTCTCATCATTGGCCGCTGCGGCGGCAAGAGTGCCGGCGAAAGACGCACAGGCGACTGTTAAGCACAGCAGAAACATCTTAAATACTTGCACGGACGCCCTCCCCAGAGACTAAAATTCCTTTTATCTACGATAACTTTGCCCCATCCTTCAAGATGCGGTATCCCTACCGCGGGGGACACGGAGCGTGGTTTTAAATGGAAGGTCTCGACGAAGAACTGGCTGTCAATGCGGCGGAGCAAGCACAGGACTGCCACAGACAACGACGATGATCGCTATCGCGAAGCTGATCCTGCTGCCTTTGACGTAACGGGTGGGTGCTGTCTCCAGCCTGGCGACCTCGAAGGCCGGTTCGCGGAAACGAACAGACAGGTCATCGGCGCAGTGATTCTCTCGCCGGTGCAAAGGATGAGTCTTGCAGCACCTCGAGGATGGCATTGCTGGCCGTGTGCGCGGCGGGAAAGCCGGCATAGGCGGCCGCCTGGATCGTCGCCTCCTCGATCTGGCGGACAGCTAGACCGTTCGTCAGGCCAATGCGGATATGGTTCTTGAGTTCTTCCGTTTGTCGCAGGGCAATCAGGATTCCGATCGTCACGAGGCTGCGTTGGTTGGCGTCAAGGACGTCACGCGACCAGATCTGGCCAAAAACGAACTCCATCGACATCGCCGTCATGGTCGATCCGACGTCGCCAGAGTCGACCGTTTGCCGCATCGCATCGGCGCGCTCCGTGCCGCGCAGCCCGGCATAGATCGCGAGGCCGTCTAAGACACCCTGGCGCGTGGAAGCGAGTTCGTCCGCCATGTGAGTGCCTGACCCCGACACCAAGGACCGCTTTGGCCTCGAGGAAGGCTTCGAGGCCGAATACGCCGTATTCTCGCCCAATGCCGGATTGCTTGTATCCACCGAACGGCGCCAGCGGATCATGCGGTGCGCCGTTGATCACCACACGGCCGGTCTGTAGTCGCGCGGCGATCGCCCGCGCATGGGCCGGATCGGACGAGAACACATACGAAGAGAGGCCGTAATCGGTGTCGTTGGCGATGGCGATCGCTTCGTCCTCATCGCGATAGGTGAGAATGCACAGCACCGGCCCGAAGATCTCCTCGCGGGCGATGGTCATCTCATTGGTGACATCAGTGAACAGCGTGGGCCTGACGAAATATCCCCCGAGCCCATCGGGATGGCCCTCTCCGCCGGCGACTAGAGTCGCGCCCGCCTCTATCCCAAGACGGATGTAGCGCTGCACCCGTCTTATTGTCTTGCACTCACCATGGGACCGATCGCGGTGGCAGGGTCGCGCAGGTCCCCGACCTTCGTCGCCGCCATCGCCGTCTTCGCCAGGGGCAGGACGTCGGACAGCCGCGCCTCTGGCACGAGAATGCGTGTGCCTGCGAGGCAGGCCTGGCCGCTGTTCTGGAAGCCCGCCGTGATGGCCATCCGCACAGCCGCTTCGAGATCGGCGTCTTCCAAAATGAGGCTCGGCGACTTGCCGCCGAGTTCCAGAGTGACCCGCTTCACCGTGTCTGCGGCCGCTTTCATGATCGCCTTGCCTACGGCGGTGGATCCGGTGAACGAGATCTTGGCGATGTCCGGGCTTGTAGTGAGTTCCGCGCCCACCACTTCGCCGCGGCCCGTCACGATGTTGAACAAGCCAGGCGCAGCGCCTGCCGCGTGCAACGCCTCGGTGACGATCTCGGTCTGCAACGCGCTCATCTCGCTCGGCTTGATTACCGCCGTGCAGCCCGCCGCAAGGGCATAGGCGAGCTTGTTACAGATGAACCCGGCATTGGCGTTCCAGGGCGTAGTCAGCCCAGCCACCCCGACGGGCTCCATGACAACTTCGGAACCTCCAGCCGGGCGGGTGAAGCTATAGGCCTCCAGCGTCTTCGCCGCATTGAGGAAGGACTCCGCAGCGTAGCGTGCGGTCCACCGGGCCCGCGCCACCGGCGCGCCATACTCGAGGATCGTTGCCTCTTCGAGATCAGCGCCTCGGGACAGCACGGCGTCGTGGAGATTGCGCAGCAACTCGAGCCGTTCTGCTTTGCCGGTGCTGGCATACGACGGCAATGCGCGCTTGGCCGCTTGGATCGCCCGTCGCGCGTCTTCGGCGTTCGCCAGTCGAACCTGTCCGATCACCTCGCCACGCGCCGGATCGAATAGATCGAACATCTCCGTGCCGTGCGGTTTCACAAAAACGCCGTCGATATAAATCCGTTCGACTATCCGCATAACGCATCCTCTCACTCGATCACTTTGCAGCCAGGAGGTTAACTCGTTAGCCTTGCCGTGATAAGCTGGACAATTCGTGACAGCGCAATCACTGGCAGTAACGACACTATGTTGCCCACCGACAGCTCCTACGCGATGTTCCGGATCCTCAAGAACGCACAACTCGTGATGTACCCTGATTCGAATCATGGGGCGATCTTCCAGTATCATGACCAGTTTGTGACCGAAGCGAACAATTTCCTGAAGCGCTAAAGCACGGCGGCGTGATCGTGTACGATGAGATCACGTCGACGGTGGCGCCACGGTGCCTTTCTTCTTTACGTCGGAAGTCTCCTTAGTCGTGCCCATTGAATTTGAAAAGTTATCGGGGGCGTACCTGTATTTCTGATGAACATTCAGCTGATCACCGCTCCACAGACGACGCAAGTGACGTTTGGCGCCATCCCGACGCATAGCTTCTCAGCCGCACTCAGGCGTTCGTCGCGTACTACTCAATTAATTGCTCTATTCTTGACTGATCGTTCCATAATAGCTTACTATCACGAGCGTGGCGAGACCAAAAGAATTTGTTGAGGAGCAGGCGCTGGACGCAGCGATCGACGTATTCCGGGAGCATGGGTTCGATGGCACTTCGGCCGAAATGCTCGTGCGTGCGTTGGGGATTGGTCGGCAGAGTCTCTACGATACCTTCGGTGACAAGTGGCAAATCTATCTTTCTTCGGTGCGCCGCTACGTCGGTGCCGAGACGCGCGCTCATGTTCTTGCACTTCGAAGCGGCCCGCAGGCCATTGATGGCATCCGGGCCATGATCGATCGCGTGGTTGCCGATGCCGCCCAGAGTTGCCTGGGCGTCAACTCAATCTGCGAGTTCGGGCGTGGCCGCCCGGAACTGGCTGATATCCACGATGCTGCGGCACATTCGATCAGCGGCACATTCGATCAGCACCGCTGTCGTTACACGCGTTCGCGAAGCGCAGACTGAAGGCGATGTTGCGCCTGAGCTCGATCCGAAAGATGCGGCGCGATTCCTATCGGCGAGCTTCGCCGGAATCCGGGTTGCGGCGCGCGGTGGCGCGAATGCCAAAGAGCTGCGCGCCCTCGGGCGCCTGGCGTTGTGTGTGAAGTTGCAGATGCGTCGCGACGCCCTGGGTCTCGAATTCATCGAGCAGCCATAGCACACCGTGGCAATCAACGCTCTCAGCTCTGGCCAATTCTCGAAGCGGCCCGTCGCCCGTCAGCAGCGTCCACCCGTTCATCTTGGCCAACGCCAGTGCGAAGCTATCGGGTACTGTCAACTGCCGCTGCGCTTGTCGGTGACGCATGGCCATGGCAACCCCCTCGCCGTCGAGCGATTCGACCCTCAGTCCCAGTCGCAGGAGTTCGTCCCCCACCGTATTGACGCAGCTCGCGCTCGTACAGCACGTCGGGGACGGCGAAGGTGGCCGACAATTTGAAGGCGCACTCAATCAGCTCGCCACGCTCAAGATCAATCAAGACCGAAGTATCGGACACCAGAATCGTCATGCTTCTTCAAGCGAAAGAAACCGCAGCCTCGGGATGATCGAGCCGATCATTGAGCCGTCGGACACTAATTCCCAGCAATT
>WNFR01001696.1_pt1 | contig 23020 bp, 27 predicted proteins | sample 5400221 | NCBI WGS metagenome assembly WNFR01 (sample SAMN13153357, study PRJNA577476) | soil metagenome | isolation source: 40 cm soil under Madrone tree | place: USA:California | collected 2016-06-14 | reverse complement strand
CGGCCGCAGCCGCGGCACGCTGCGCAAGTTCAAGTTGTGCCGCATCTGTTTCCGTGAGCTTGCGCTGCGCGGGGAAATTCCCGGCGTGCGCAAAGCCAGCTGGTAAAGGACACGAGATGAGCGTCATTGATCCCGTCGCTGATATGCTGACCCGGGTGCGCAACGCCTGCATGGCGGGCCACCGCCGGGTCGACATGCCGGTGTCGAAGCTGAAGGTCGCGATCGCCACGATTCTCCGCGACAACCACTACGTCCAGGACTTCAAGGTGCTGGACGATGGGCAACACGGCCTGCTGCGCCTCTACTTGAAGTATCACAACGACGCGCCCGTCATCCGCGAGCTGCACCGCGTGTCGTCGCCGGGACTCCGGCGCTACGTCAAGGCGCGCGAGATCCCGCGCATCAAGAACGGCCTCGGCATGGCGATCCTGAGCACGCCGCAGGGACTCATGACCGACCGCGAAGCGCGCACCGCCCGGGTGGGCGGCGAAGTGCTCGCGGTGGTCTGGTAGGAGACGAGCGATGTCACGTATCGGCAGGAAGCCCGTGCCGCTGCCCAAAGGCGTCACCGCGCAAATCGACGGGCACAAGATCACGGTGAAGGGCCCGAAGGGCGAGATCAGCCGCACGCTGCACGAGGACATGCTGCTGACGCTCGAGGACGGCACCGTCGTCGTGAAGCGTCCGTCCGACGAAGCGCAGCACAAGGCGCTGCACGGTCTCACGCGCACGCTCATCGCCAACATGGTCGAGGGCGTGACGGCGGGGTTCGCGAAGTCGCTCGAGATCCAGGGCGTCGGCTACAAGGCCGAGCCGAAGCCGTTCGGCGTGCAGCTGGTGGTCGGATTCTCGCATCCCGTGCCGTATCACGCGCCCCAAGGCATCAAGATCACGGTGACCAACAACGTCCTCGTGAAGATCGAGGGCATCGACAAGGAACTCGTGGGTCAGGTGGCCGCGGAGCTGCGCAACGTACGGCCGCCCGAGCCCTACAAGGGCAAAGGCATCCGCTACGCGGGCGAGCAGGTCCGCCGCAAGGCGGGCAAGACAGCCCAGGCGGCGAAATAAGCCATGCGATCCATCCGGAAGATCAAAACATCGGCGGATCAGCGCTATCGCCGCCACCTCCGCGTCCGCAAGAAGGTCGAGGGCACGCCGGAGCGGCCGCGGCTCGTCGTATTTCGTTCGTCCAAGCACATCTACGCGCAGCTCGTAGATGACGAGCGTGGCCTCACGATCGCCGGCGTCGCCGACACGTCCGAGGGCATGCAGATCGAAGGCAAGGGCAAGGTGGCACGGAGCTTTGCGGTCGGGAAGCTCATCGCCGCCAAGGCCAAAGAGAAGGGGATCGCCAAGGTCGTGTTCGACCGCGGCGGTTATCAGTATCACGGGCGCGTGAAGGCCGTGGCCGACGGCGCCCGCAAAGGAGGATTGGAGTTCTAATGGCAACGGATCAAGAGAACCAGGAAGCCCCGAAGACCGAGAGCGCGCCGGCTCCGGAAGCCACGGTCGCTCCGGTCGCTCCGGTCGCTCCGGCCGCTGCGGCTGCTCCGGCGGCGCCGGCAGAGGAGCATCGGCCCCCGCGCGGCCCGCGCGGCGGCGGGGGCGGGGGCGGGGGCGGTCGCGGTGGTCGCGGCAGAGGCCGCGGTGGCGAGAGGCGCGACGGTGGCGACCGCGGCCGCGAGGGCGACGGCATGATCGAGAACGTCGTCGCGATCAATCGCGTGGCGAAAGTCGTGAAGGGCGGCCGCCGCTTCAGCTTCAACGCCCTGGTCGCTGTCGGCGACGGCAAGGGACAGGTCGGGATCGCGACCGGCAAAGCGAACGAGGTCAGCGAAGCGGTGCGGAAGGCGGTCGAGGCTGCGCGCCGCCGCATGTCCGAAGTGCCGCTCACCGGCGGCACCATTCCGCACGAGATCATCGGCAAACACGGCGCGGGTCGCGTGCTGCTCAAGCCGGCCGCCTCGGGAACGGGCGTGATCGCGGGCGGGCCGGTGCGCGCGGTGCTGGAGTGCGCCGGGATCCGGGACATCCTGACCAAGAGCCTGGGCTCGACGAATCCGCACAACATGGTGCGCGCGACGATCGATGGGCTGAAACGGCTGACCACGGCGCGCCGCGTCGCGCGGGAGCGCGGCGTGGAGCTCGACGCCATCCATTACCGTGCCCGCCAGGAAAGTGTGGTCGCGCGTGGGTAGGCTGCCCCCGACGCGGAAATACCGCAAACGCAAATCGGGGCGGGACCCGGTCCTGCCACCGGCCGGGAAGGGCAAGCTCCGCATCAAACAGGTGCGATCGGGCAACGGCCACTCTTATCGGATGAAGCGGACGCTCGAGGCATTGGGCCTCAAGCATCATCAGGATGAAGTCGTGCACGCGGATCATCCCGCGCTGCGCGGCATGCTCCAACAGGTGCGCCACCTCGTGGAGGTGACGCCGGACGCTAGCCCCGGGGCCGCGCCCCGGGGAGGAAAGAAGCAAGATGCCAAAGCCGAAGCCTAAAGCGACGCGGAGGCCTCGGGCGAGGCCCAAGCCCCGAGCCCCGAGCCCCGAGTCCCAAGTGACGCGGCTCGCGCTCCACGACCTGAAGCCCCCCGTGGGCTCGCATCGCGCGCGCATCCGTAAGGGCCGCGGGCCCGGCTCGGGTATCGGCAAGACGGCCGGCCGCGGCGGCAAAGGCCAGACCGCGCGCCAGGGCGGCAAGGTGCGCCCGGGATTCGAGGGCGGGCAGATGCCGCTCATCCGGCGCATTCCCAAGCGCGGCTTCACGAATCCGTTCAAGCAGCCGGCGCAGGTGGTGAACGTGCGCCACCTCGTCCTCCTGGCGGAGGGTGTCGAGGTGACGCCGGAAACGCTGTTCGGCGCCGGGCTGGTGCGCCGTCCCGACCATCCGATCAAGCTGCTCGGGACCGGTGAGGTCGCAGGGCGGAAGTTCGTGGTGAAAGGCGTCGCGGTGTCCGCGAGCGCCAAAGTCAAGATCGAGCAGGCGGGCGGAACGATCGCGTGAGTAATCCGATTCCCAATCTGTTCAAGGTCCCGGAGCTCAAGGAAAAGCTCCTCTTCACCTTTCTCTGCCTCGTGATTTACCGCATCGGGGCGCACATCGCGACGCCAGGCGTGAACGTCGACGCCCTCGCGAACTTCCTGAGCACCCGTGGGAGCGGCACGCTCCTCGGCCTCTACGATCTGTTTTCAGGCGGCGGCCTCAGGCGAGCCACGGTCTTTGCGCTCGGGATCATGCCCTACATCTCGGCCAGCATCGTGTTCCAGCTGGCGGGACCGGTGTTCCCCGTCATCGAGAAGATGCAGCGCGATGAAGAGGGCAAGAAGACGCTGACGCAGTGGACCCGCTACCTGACGGTCGTGCTCTGCTTTTTCCAGGCATACGGGTTCGCGGTCTTCACGGAATCGCTGCCCAATGCCGTCGCCAGTCCGGGGTTCGCATTCCGGATGACCACGGTCCTGACGTTGACGACCGGTGGCGTGTTCGTCATGTGGCTGGGCGAGCAGATCACGGAGCGCGGCATCGGGAACGGGATGAGCCTGCTCATCTTCTTCTCGATCATCGAACGCATACTGCCGGAGACGGTAAACACCTTCGAGGCGCTGAAGACCGGTACGCTCAGCTTCCCGGTGCTGATCATCGTGTTGATCATGATGCTGCTCGTCGTCGCGGGGACGGTCGCCATTACGGTGGCGGCGCGGCGCATCCCGGTCCAGATCCCGCGCAAGGTGATGGGCCGAGGACGCATTCGCGAAGGGCAGAAGACCTTCATTCCGCTGCGCATCAACAGCGCCGGCGTGATGCCGATCATCTTCGCGCAGTCGCTGATCATCGTGCCCGGCACGGTGGCGACGTTCAGCGGCGTCCCGTGGCTCAAGACCTTCGCCGAGTATTTCAACACGACGTCGGTGTGGTACATCGTCTCGAACGCGGTGCTGATCGTGTTCTTCGCCTACTTCTACACGTCCATCATCTTCAACCCCGTGGACCTGGCGGAGAACCTCAAGAAGCAGGGCGCGTTTATCCCCGGCGTGAAGCCGGGCGCGGCGACGGCCGATTACATCGACGAGGTGCTCACGCGCATCACACTGCCGGGCGCGCTGTTCCTCACGTTCGTCGCGCTGCTGCCGATCGTAATCTCCAACACGCTGAACATGCCGTTCGGGTTCGGCGGCACGGCGCTGCTCATCGTCGTGGGCGTGGCGCTCGATACGGTGCAGCAGGTGCAGCAACATCTGTTGCTGCGCCAGTATGACGGTTTCATGAAGGGTGGTGGCTCGGGCGGCGGGGGCACCTCGCGGGTTCGCTTCCGCCGCTAGTGCCTGCACGGTAAGTGTTCATCCTCATCCTGGGGGCGCCAGGCTCGGGCAAGGGGACGCAAGGGAAAATCCTCGCCGAGCGGTTGGGCCTGCCCAAGATCACCACGGGCGACCTCATTCGCACGGCCATGAAGCAGGGCACGCCCCTCGGCATCGAAGCCAGGAAGTACTATGACGAAGGCAAGCTCGTACCCGACAGCGTCGTCCTGGGAATGATCAAGGACGAGCTGGACCGCCCCGAAGCGAAAACCGGCGCCATCCTCGACGGCTTCCCGCGGACCGCCGCGCAGGCCGAGCTGGTCGATCGGACCTTTGGTCAGCGCGGCCAGCGCCTGAATCACATCCTCCTAATGGACGTCACCGAAGACGAGCTGGTGCGGCGCATGTCCGCGAGGGCGCAGGTCGAGGGACGCCCGGACGACACGCCTGAAGCCATCGCGACGCGTCTCCAGATCTACCAGCGCGACACCGCCCCGCTCATCGCGCATTATGCCCAGCGGGGCATCGTGCACCGCGTCCCCGGCACCGGGACGGTCGATCAGATTGCCGGGGAGATCAAGCGGATCATCGGGCGATGATCACCATCAAGTCGCCGCGCGAAATCGAGACGATGGCGGCAGCCGGCCGCATCGTCGCCGAGACGCTGGCGCTGGTCGGCCGAAGTATCCGGCCGGACCTCACCACCGAAGACCTCGACCGCCTCGCCGAGACGTTCATCCGCAGCCACCCCGGAGCGCAGCCCTCGTTCAAGGGCCTGTACGACTTTCCGGCCACCCTCTGCACATCGATCAATCACGAGATCGTCCACGGCATTCCGTCGCACAAGCGCGTGCTCCACGACGGCGATATCGTGAGCATCGACGTGGGCGTATGGCTCGAGGGGTTGCACGCCGATTCCGCGGCCACGTTCCCGGTTGGCGACATCAAACCGGAGACGGCTCGTTTGCTCGCGGTGACGCAGCAGGCGCTGGCGGCGGGCGTCGCGCAGGCCCGCGCGGGCAATCACGTCGGCGATATCGGTCATGCCGTACAGCAGGTGGCGGAGGATGCGGGGTACTCAGTGGTCCGCGAGCTGGTCGGCCACGGGATCGGCGCGGCCTTTCACGAGGAGCCGCAGGTGCCGAACTACGGCAAACCAAAGCGCGGCCCGCGACTCGCGCCCGGGATGACGATCGCGATCGAGCCGATGATCAATATCGGCGGCTCGGCGATCCGCACGCTGGACGACAAGTGGACCGTCGTGACGCAGGACGGCTCGCTGTCGGCGCATTTCGAGCATACCGTGGCCATCACCGACAACGGGCCGAGGATCCTCACCAGGGCCGATTGATGCGCGGTTAGCCGAGCCCCGACGCTTTGGCCCTCGCCTGCTCCGACATTCCCGCCAGGTTCGCGTTGACGTTCTCCGTCGCCCCGTCGATCGCGGTTCTCGCCAACATGCCGGCCACCCGCGCGTCGCTGACGGCGTTCTTGTTGCCGATGTGCTCGATGGTTTGGGCGAGCGCGAGCACGCGACGCCCGAGCTTCACGACTTCAGCGGGAGGACGCGCCGCCGCCAGCAGGGCGCCATCGATCGCTTGAGCGCGCTGAGGGTCGCGCTTCGGAATCTTGTATGCGCGGCTGACGCCTTCGTACGCGGCCGCGTCCTCATCCACCAGCCGTCGCAGCTCGGCGCGCAGCCGCTCGGCTTCGTCGAGAATGGCGCGGGCCTGCGCCTCGACCGCCGCGTAGGCTCTTCGCCCCACCGTCAGCCGCGCGACCATCGCCACGAGCGCCGCGGCGAGCGTTCCGGCCAGCGCGGCGGCGCTGCCGCCACCGGGCGTCGGGGCGCCTCCCGCGAGCCCATCGATCCAGCCGTCCAGGGACGGCCCGGCGGACGGGACGGCAGCAGGCAGCGCGGCGCGGATCTTCGTTTCCAGGATGTGATCCCCCGCGTTTGAAAGCCGCAGCACCGATTCCGCGGCGCCGATGAGCCCGCGCTCCGGAATGAGACCGACGATCTCGCTATACTGCACCCCCACACCTTGCTTCTCGGCACGGGCCTTGATCGCATTGAAGACCACGGCGGGCGAGGTGATGTCGATGTCCAGGAGGTTCATCGAGACCTGCGCCAGGCCATCCACGATGAAGCCGCTCGCCTGCACGCCCGGCAACCCGCCGCTCGAGGTGCGGATCTGTTTTGCGATCTCCTTGGCGACGGCAATCTCCTGCGTATCCAGATAGACATTGAATGCGACGAGAAACGGCCGCGCGCCGATCGCCGTCGCACCGGCCGTCGGATGACCTCGCGGGGGCCCGAAGTCCGGCTGCAGCGTCCGCTCGCGCAGCCCCTCGAACTCGCCCTTGCGGATGTCGGGCAGGCGCTCGTGCTCGGGTCGCGTCGCGGCCTTGGCGTACAGAAACACGGGGATTGCGAGCTCTTTGCCGACGCGCTCGCCCAGCGTACGGGCGAGCGCGACGCAATCGTCCATGCTGATTCCCGTAACGGGCACGAACGGCACGACGTCGGTCGCGCCCATGCGCGGATGCTCGCCGCTGTGCCTGGTCAGATCGATCCGCTTGGTGGCGACGCGCATCGCCGCGAACGCGGCTTCGACCACGGCGGCCGGATTGCCGACGAACGTGAACACGGACCGGTTGTGGGCCGTGTCGCTCTGGACGTCGAGCAATTGCACCCCCGCCACACCGGTGACGGCCGCGCGGAGCGCATCGATCGTTGCGGTGTCGCGGCCCTCGGAGAAATTGGGCACGCACTCGACCAGCGGAGCAGTCATCAGCTCTTCCTTAATAGATCGATGAGCCAGCGATGCATCGCGGCGTTGCCCGCCACGATGGACCCGTTCCCCTCGGTGCTCAGTACATCCGCTCCGCCGTCGGGCCGCGTGACCGTGCCGCCCGCTTCGCGAATGAGCAATGTGCCTGCCGCGATGTCCCACGGAGCGAGCTGCAGCTCCCAGAAGCCATCGAGACGTCCCGCGGCGACATCCGCCAGGTCGAGCGCGGCAGCTCCGGCACGACGGATGCCGCTCGCCGCCCCGCTCACGGCGGCGAACTGCGCCAGATAGACGTGCAGCAGGTTCAGCGCCTTGAACGGAAAACCCGTCCCGATGAGCGCATATCTCGGGTCCGTCACAGCCGAGACGCTGAGCCGCGTGTCTTCCTCGAACGCGCCGCCGCCGCGGATGGCCTTGTACGTGCGCTTGCGGCCCACGTCGTGGATGACGCCGGCCGCCAATTTCCCGTCCACCAGGCATCCGATGCTGACCGCGTATTGCGGATAGCCGTGCAGAAAGTTCGTCGTCCCATCCAGCGGATCGACGATCCACACGAGCTCGCCGCGCGCCATCCGTTCGGGAGACAGCTCCTCGCCCACGATGACTGACTCCGGCGCCTCGCGCGCGATCTCCTCGGCGATCAGCGCCTCGGCGACGCGATCGATCTCGGTCACGAAGTCGTGTTGGGATTTCTCCGTCCAGGTATGGACGGCCGGCCGCGCCGCGCCGCGGAGATAATCGGCGGCACGAAGCGCGGCGCGCTCGGCGAGCTTGACTAAGTCGTTGTATTCACGCACCTTGTGGCCCCGTGGCCTCCAAACGCGTCTTCAGCGGCATCCAGCCCTCCGGCGAGCTGCACATCGGCAACTACCTCGGCGCCGTGCAGAACTGGGTGCGGCTGCAAACCCAGTACGAATGCCTGTTTTGCGTTGTCGATCTGCATGCCATCACGCAGCCGTACGACCCCGGCACCCTCGCCTCACTGACTTTCGATATGGCGGTGAGTCTCTTCGCGGCCGGTCTGGATCCCGACAAGTGCATCGTCTTCGTGCAGTCGCACGTCGCCGAACACACCGAGCTCAACTGGCTGCTCACGACCGTGGCCCCGCTCGGCGAGCTCGAGCGCCAGACACAGTTCAAGGACAAGGCGCAGCGCCAGGAAGCAGTGGCGCTGGGCCTCTTGGCGTACCCCGTGCTGCAAGCGGCCGACGTGCTGCTGTACAAAGCTAGTCTCGTTCCGGTGGGAGAGGATCAGGTCCAGCATCTCGAGCTGATGCGGGAAATTGCGCGGCGTTGGAACGCCCGCTACGGCCACGACTTCTTCCCCGAGCCGCAGGCCTTGCTCACCCCGACCAAGAGGGTGTTGGGCCTCGACGGCAAAGCCAAGATGTCTAAAAGCTTGGGGAACACAATCGGGCTGTTCGAGTCCCCCGAGGCGATCTGGGAGAAGCTACGGCCGGCCGCCACCGATCCCGCGCGCAAGACCCGCAAGGATCCTGGCACGCCGGAGATCTGCAATATCTTCACCATACATCAGGGATTCTCGCCGCCCGACACCGTGGTGGAGGTCGCACAGAAGTGCCGCACCGCGGGGTGGGGCTGTCTCGACTGCAAGCGAGTACTGGCGGACAACATGATCAAAACGCTGGGGCCGATGCGCGAGCGCGCGGCGGCGCTGAAGGGCGATCCCGCGGGGGTGCTCGATCGGTTGCGCGACTGCGCCCATCGTGCCCGCGCGCTCGCGCAGCGCACGATCGCGGAGGTGCGTGACAAGATGGGGTTCCTCAAGAGTGTTTGAGCGGATCGTGGACATCTTCCGGCTCGAGCTGATGCTGCAGGTCGGCCTCGCGACCCTGCTCGGTGGCGCGATCGGTCTCGAGCGCGAGCTCGGCGGCAAACCTGCGGGTCTCCGCACCAACATCCTGATTTGTATCGGGTCGGTCCTCTACACCCATCTGTCCATTGCCATGCTCAGCGCGATTGCAGGTTCTGGAGGCACGGGCACCGATCCCACTCGCGTCGCGGGGCAGATCGTCACCGGCGTCGGATTCATCGGCGCAGGGACGATTCTGCACGCCCGCGGCGCGGTCGTGGGGCTCACCAGCGCAGCGACCATCTGGGTCGTTGCGGCGATCGGTGTGGCGTTGGGGAGCGGTTATTACCTCGAGGGCATCGCGACCACGGTTGTGGTCCTTGGGGTCCTCGGCGGGCTCGGTCGCGTCGAAAAGCTCGTGGAGCGTCAATCGACGCGGTCGACCATTTCGATTCATGCGCGGCCAGGTCCGACGGTGCTCGAGGATCTGGAGTCCCTCGTCCGGCGAGCGGGGCTCGAGGTCAACGCCGTTTCGAGCCGCCAGGAAAATGTCGACCTCGTCATCGACTTCGATCTTCGTGGGTCCAAGCGCCTGCACGATCAGGTCATGATCACTCTGCTGCACCACGACCACGTTCGCACGGTCTCCACAGGAGAGTGAGCGCTCCTCCGGTACGGCGTCTCGTCATCGATCTCGCGTCGCCGCGCGCCGCGTGGCGGATTCCGAAAACGAGCGTGGTCGAAATCAGGAACGCGATGGGCGCCGGATGGGACGTCCAGGAGATCAAGGCACCCGCGGTGTCCGACGGCGACGGTGGCTCGGGCTCCCCGGAGGCGATTGCCGCGGCGCAGGGGGCCGAGATCTATCTCGGCTTCGGAGTCCCCTCCGGCGTGGCGGCGGCCGCCAAGGACACATTGCGCTGGGCGCACACCGCCACCGCCGGCGTGGGGTCGAGCCTCGCCCACATGTCGGGGAGCCGCGTCCTGCTCACCAATTCCGCCGGTGTGCATGCGGAGCCGATGGCCGACTGGGTCGTCGCGGCGATCGCCTACTTCACGCGCGGCCTCGACCGCATGGTGTCCGCGCAGCGACAAGGTCGCTGGGCCAAGGAGGACTTCACCGATGGCGCGATCCCGATGCGCGAATTTCGCGAGCTGCGCCTCGGCGTGTTCGGGCTCGGCGGCATCGGCACCGCCGTCGCCCGGCGCGGGTTGGCGCTCGGCATGAAGGTGTCGGGGGTGCGGCGGCGGCCCGAGCGCGGCGGGCCCAAGGGCGTGGAGTGGGTCGGGAAACTGGACGATCTGCCGCGCCTGGCCTCCGGCAGCGATGTGCTGGTGGTTGCGGCGCCACATACAAAGGAAACCGTCGGTGCGGCCGATCGCCGCGTGCTCGAGCGGCTGCCGCACCAGGCGCTGGTCGTGAACGTCTCGCGCGGATCGCTGCTCGATGAGACGGCGTTGCTCGAGCTGCTGGAGCTGCGGCGGCTGCGAGGCGCGGCGCTCGACGTGTTCGCCACCGAGCCGCTGCCCGCCGGACACCCCTTCTGGACCCACCCGCGCGTGCTCGTGGCGCCGCATGTGAGCGCCGTGTCCGGCCGCTTCTGGGAACGGGAAACGGCTTTGATCGTGGAGAACATCAGGAGCTATCTTGCAGGTGCGCCCCTCACGAACCTCGTCGACCTGGAAGCCGGGTACTGAATGGAAAAGATCATCAAGGCCGCGGTGGATCGCGGGGCGTCCGATCTGCACATCAAAGCGGGCGACGTGTTCCGCGCCCGCATCAACGGGAAGCTGGTGCCGCTCACCAAGCAGCGGCTGACCCCCGATCAGACCAGGGCTATCGCGCAGCGCCTCATTGCCAACGACGACGATCGGGGCCGGATCGACAAGCTCCGCGACTACGATTGCTCGTGGGGCATGCCCGGAATCGGCCGCTTCCGCGTCAACATCCTGCGGCAGCGCTCCTCCTTCATGATCGTGATGCGCGTCATCCCGTTCGACGTCCCGACCTTCGAGTCGCTGAAGCTCCCGGCCGTGCTCGCCGAGGTGGCGAATGCCGAACGCGGGATGATCCTGGTGACGGGTGTGACAGGCTCGGGCAAGAGCTCGACGATGGCGGCGATCATCAACCATATCAACCAGAACCAGCATCGGCACATCCTTACGCTCGAAAACCCGATCGAATTCCTGCACCGCGACATCAACTGCTCGGTGACGCAGCGGGAGATCGGCGTGGACACCGACGACTTCCGTACCGGGCTGCGCGCGGCGCTGCGCCAGGACCCCGACGTGATCCTGATCGGCGAGATGCGCGAATCGGAGACGATCGATACCGCCATGAAGGCGGCCGAGACGGGACATTTGCTCGTCTCGACACTGCATACGCCCGACGCGGTCACGACGGTCAGTCGCGTCGTCTCGATGTTTCCCCCCGAGGAGCAGGAGATCGCGCGACTGCGGCTGTCCGAAGCGTTACATGCGGTGGTGTCGCAGCGCCTGCTGCCGCGGGCGGACGGGCACGGCCGCGCCGCGGCGCTCGAGGTGCTGCTGGCGACCGGGAACGTGCGCGACATGATTCGCGAGAAAGAGCGCACGCCCGCGCTGAACGACTACATCAAGGAATCGCGCGAGCAGTACGGTATGCAAACGTTCGATCAGCACCTCATGGATCTGGTGGCGGACGACGTGGTGACGTACGAGACAGCGCTTGCCGCTTCGTCCAATCCTTCCGACTTCCAGCTCCAGATGCGTACGCTGCGGCGCCGCTCGCGCGTCGCCCCGCCGACGCAACCCACGGCCGCACCGGCGGGCGCGCCGGCGGCCGACAAACCGGACGCACTTACGGACGATCTGTCGGGCATGCTCCCGCAATGAGCGACCCGAAGATCCCGCCGGCAGGAATCTTCCCGCCGGTAACGACGCCGTTCGACCCGACCACGGGCGACATCGCTCCGGTGCAATTCCGGGAAAACATCGAGCGGCTGCTGGCCGAGGGCGTGGACGGCATTGTCGTGTCCGGGTCGACGGGTGAGGCGCCGCTGCTCGAGCCGGAAGAGCAGCGACTCCTCGTTGGTCTCGCGCGCGAGACGCTGACCGACGGCAAGTGGCTCATCGCGGGCACCGGCGGGGAATCGACACGCCAGACGATTGCCCTGTCCCAGGCCGCGGGCGCCGCGGGTGCCAATGCCGTGCTGGTGCGCGCGCCGTCGTATTTCTCGGCCGCCCTGACGCCTGAGACGCTGGCGCTCCACTTCCGCGCCGTCGCGGACGCGAGTCCCGTGCCGGTATTGATCTACAACATCCCGAAGTACACCCACCTGCCGCTCGCGCCGGCATTGCTGCAGCAGCTCACGAGCCACGAGCGGATCATCGGCGTCAAAGATTCGTCCGGCGATCCGAAAAACCTGGCCGCATACCGTGCCGCCGTCCCCCGGTGGTCCGTCCTCGTCGGGTCGGCGTCGCTCCTCTTTACCGCTTTGGAGCTAGGCTGCCAGGGCGGCGTTGTGGGCGTGGCATGCTATGCGCCGAGCCTCTGCGTGCAGCTGGTACGAGAGTTCGAGCAGGGGGGGGGCCATCGCGCCGCGGCGCTCCAGCTCCAGGAGCGCATCACGCCGCTCGACAAGGAAATCGTGGGCAGGCTCGGGCCAGCCGGTGTGAAAGCCGCGATGGATGCCGTCGGGTTGTACGGTGGGCCGGTGCGGCCGCCGCTGCCGGCGCTCTCGCCCGCCGACCGCGAGCGCGTGAGCGCGCTCGTGCGCGGTGACTGACTACTCTGTGCTGTTCCGCGAGCTGGCTGTGCCGCGGCTCGTGGGGACACCCAATCACCAGAAGGTTCGCGAGGTCCTGAAGCGCGAGCTCGCCGCGCGCGGGTTTGCGGTCGAGGAGCATGCGTTTTCGGGACGACCAGCCCGGGCGCTGTTGGGAGTCTCGCGCACCATATCAGGGATCAACCTGATGGCTCGGCCCGTCGGCCCATCGGCCCATCGGCCCGTCTGGCTCGTCGCGCACTACGACTCCAAGGGCCAGCCCATCTCGATGTTCACGCGTCTGTTATGTGTCGTGACCGTGTTGGTCGCACTTCTGACGCTCTGGGTTTCTGCGATTCTCACCGATTCGTCTCGGTGGGCATTCCTCTTTTTTGTCGTGGTCCTGGCCGCGAGCTGGGTGCTGAATCGCGTGAATGACAATTCCCCCGGCGCGGTCGATAACGCGACCGCGCTGATCGCCGTGTTCATGACTCTCGATCAGCTGTCCCCCACCGCCGCGGTTGGTGTCGTCTTTCCCGACGCCGAGGAGTACGGATTGGTGGGCGCACGGGCGTTGGCGGCGGAGCACGGTAATCTCTTTGCGGAGGCCACGGTGATCAATCTCGATGGCCTCGATGACGTCGGCCGGCCGACGGCGTTCCTGCATCGGCCCGGCCCCATCGCCACAGCGGTGGCGGAGGCGCTCGAGGCTCGGCAGTGGCGCTGGTTGCCCGTCATTGTCGATGGCATCGCGCTGAAGCGCGTGAGTCGCGAGTGCGTCTCGATCTTGAAGGGCAACTGGCGCACGATGCGGGTCGTCCATCGCCCCGAGGATACCGCGGCGCGCGTCCGGCTGGATGGCGCGGCCATTGTTGCCGCGGGACTGGCGCGGGTGCTGCGCGCTCAATAGCTTCCCTCAGAGGATAGGGCAGGCCCCCGCTGGGGGCTTTTTTGTTGCCACCGAGGAGAGCTTCGAGTGTTCGGACCAAAGACGCAGTGTGTCGTCGTGGTCGGCGCCCAATGGGGTGACGAGGGCAAGGGCAAGATCGTCGACGTCCTGGCCGAGCGCGCCGATCTCGTGGTGCGCTACCAGGGCGGCGCGAATGCCGGGCACACGGTGGACACGGGTGAGGGCAAGTCGTTCGTCCTGCATCAGATCCCGTCGGGGATTCTTCAGGGCGCGGTGTGCGTCGTCGGCAACGGCGTGGTGCTGGATCCGGAGCAGTTGTTCGCCGAGCTCGATGCACTGGAAGGCCGCGGCGTGCGCACCGAGCACAAGCTCCATGTCTCCGACCGGGCGCACCTCACGCTGCCGTATCACAAGCTCCTGGATCGCGCTCGGGAGAAACAGGAGAAGATCGGGACGACGGGGCGGGGGATCGGTCCGACCTACGAGGACAAATACGGGCGGCGGGGCCTGCGGGTTGGGGATCTGCGCAACCTTGCCCGGGCAAAAGAGTTAGTGCGGGCGCGTGTTGCGGCAGCGAATCAAATGTTGGGAATGCTGGGAGCGGGGAGCGGGGAGCAGGCGAACGCAGAAGAACATTTGCTCCTCCTCGAGCGGCTTGCACCGCGGCTGTTACCACTGGCCGTTGATGCTGGACGTGTGGTGTGGGACGCGCTCCAGCGCGGCGAGTTGGTTCTGCTCGAGGGCGCGCAAGGAGCGCTGCTCGACGTCGACCATGGGACCTATCCCTACGTCACGTCGTCGAACACGACAGCCGGCGGCGCCGCGGTCGGGGTCGGCATCGGACCGACAGCGATCGACGCGGTGCTCGGCGTCGTCAAGGCGTACACGACGCGGGTGGGAAATGGGCCGCTGCCTACCGAGGCAGAGCCGGCCGTCGCGGAGCGGATACGGGAGCTCGGCGGGGAATTCGGCGCGACGACGGGAAGGCCGCGCCGCTGTGGATGGTTCGACGCCGTAGTCGTCAGGTACGCCGTGCGGGTGAATGGACTGACGGGGCTGGCGGTGACGAAACTGGACGTGCTGGACACGTTCGCCGAGATACCGGTCGGAGTCGGATACATGCTCGACGGCGAGATAATTGATAGCATGCCGGCGGATGTGGAGACGATTGGACGAGTGGAACCGATATACGAGAAGGTGACGGGCTGGCAAAAGCCGCTAAAGGACGTGAGAAGACTTGCCGATCTTCCTCCAGCGGCCAGAGCATACGTTGATCGACTACAAGACTTGGCTGGAGCTCCGGTGCGGTACGTGAGCATCGGGACGCGCAGGGATCAGATAATAGAAGTCTAGAGGCGCAGCAGACGCAGCAGACGCAACAGTGGGCGTCAGCGGGCAGAGAAAAGCTACAACTCGCGATGTTTCGATGATGTCGATCCAGTGTCGCTGATTACCTTCGCCGCATGTTGTTCAAGGATCTGAAGGCCTACCAACACCCGCGACGATTGTCGGTGTTGTCGCGATCCCTCATCAAGCGACTGCCTGATTCCGAACGCGATCTTGCGGATCAGTGGCGTCGTGCCTGTAATAGCATCGCGCTGAATCTGGCCGAAGGCGTGAGCCGTCGCGGTTCGAAGGAGTTCCGGCGCTTTACGGACATGGCGCGAGGATCGTTGGTCGAGGTCGAGGCCATCATCGACCTCGTCCAACATCTCGGCGTTTTCGAACCCAATGAGCTCGATGAGATCAGCGCTGCGCGCGACGAGTGCGCGCGCACGGTTTACGGTTTGCTCCGGAAACTTTCGACAGCCGCAGCCACCAGCTAATTCACTGATCACTACTGCTGCGCCTGCTGCGTCTCTCGCTGCTGTATTCTGCAGTTTTCAATGCAGAATACGGCAAGTACTTTCCCTAGGTCGTCTGTCTCTCAATTGGCGTGACAGCGCTTACAACTGGGCATCGTTTTTGCTCTTCCAGTCGAACAGAACTCTCGAAAAGGGCAAACCGCCGGCGACGGCGGGGCGCAAAGCTAGGGGTCTCCTCGGAGATAGCCCGGCTGCCAGAGTCAACGCTGCGCCGCCCGATTTGCGAGAAGTTGTTCGCTTCGCTCACATCGGGTTCTAGGGCGCACGGTGTGCGGCAGGCGATCACCCCCTGGGGAAACTCAGGGGGTTTCTCGTTTCTCTACCCTCAGCGTCTCGGCGTCTCGGCGTCTGTTATTGTTTGTCCAATGCCTCCCGTCATCCTCGTCGCGCCCGCCGCTTTCAAAGGCACGCTCGGCCCGCGCCAGGTCGCCGAAGCACTCGCGGCCGGCGTGCGCCGCGCCGTTCCGGGCGCGTCGGTGCTCGAATGTCCGGTCGCCGACGGCGGTAACGGCCTGCTCGATGTGGTCTTGCCGGCCGGGGCGCTACGCGAGCGGCTGTCCGTCACAGGCCCGATCGGCGACTCGGTCTCGGCGGAAATGGGTTGGATCGACGGCGAGACGGCGATCATCGAAAGCGCGTCGGCCTGTGGGCTGGCGCTGGTCGAGCCGGAAGACCGCGATCCAATGCGCACCACGACGCGCGGCGTCGGTGAGTTGATCTGGACCGCCGCCGACCGTGGCGCCAGGACAATCGTCGTCGGCCTGGGCGGCACCGCGACGGTGGACGGCGGAACCGGCGCCGCGCGCGGCTTCGGCTGGACGTTCGAGAACGCGGCAGGCGAGCAGCTTCCGGATGGAGGCGGTTCGCTGATCGAGCTGGCGTCATTCAGGTCGGGGTGGGGACTCGGCGCTCGTGTCTTGGCGCTGGCCGACGTCGCGACGCCGCTGCTGGGCACGAGCGGCGCCGCCCCGGTCTTCGGACCCCAAAAGGGCGCTCGCCCCGAGGAGATTCCGCTGCTCGCGGCCGGCCTTGCTCGCCTCGCGGAGCTGTGGTCGCAGGCCGGCCGACCCGAGCTTGGGACGATGCCGATGGGCGGCGCCGCGGGTGGCTTGGGGGCCGGCCTGGCATTCTTCGCCAAGGCGGAATTGACGGGCGGAGCCAGTTGGGTGCTGGAGCGCGCGGGCTTCGATGCGGCCTTGGCGAAGGCGGACCTCGTCATCACGGCCGAAGGGATCTTCGACAAGACGTCGCTGGTCGGAAAGGCACCTGGAGAAGTCGTGCGACGGGCCCAGGCGGCAAAGAAGAAGGTCGCCGTGGTCGCCGGGAGGGTCGAAGGGTTGATCGGGGTCCATACGGTTGGCGGCGCCGGAGATGGGCGCATGCTGGACGGCTCCGCGCTCGCTCAGATGGCCGAACAGGTCGCGCGTGAGGCCCTGCGTTTGTAACTTCCGGCTCCTTATGCCCCCCGCAACTGCAGACAAAACGATGGAGAAGCTCGTGTCGCTGGCAAAGCGGCGCGGCTTCGTGTTTCAATCCTCCGAGATCTACGGCGGCCTTGGGTCCGTGTGGGATTACGGGCCGCTCGGCGTCGAGCTGAAGAAAAACATCAAAGAGCGCTGGTGGCGGTCGATGGTGCACGAGCGCCAGGACATCGAAGGTCTCGATGCCGCCATCCTGATGCATCCCAAGGTTTGGGAGGCCTCGGGCCACGTCTCGGGGTTCACCGATCCGCTGGTGGATTGCAAGCACTGCAAGAATCGCTTTCGGGCTGACGATCCCAGAATCAAAGGCACGCCAGGCCAGCCGGACGCGCAGTGTCCCGTGTGCGGCAGCAAGGGCACGCTCACCGCGCCACGCCAGTTCAATCTGATGTTCAAGACGTTCATGGGGCCGGTCGAGGAACAGGCCGCGGTGATTTATCTGCGTCCCGAAACGGCCCAGGGCATTTACGTCAATTATCTCAACGTGCTGCAGTCCTCGCGGCAGAAGATTCCCTTCGGGATCGCGCAAGTGGGGAAGGCGTTCCGCAACGAGATCACGCCGGGCAACTTCATTTTCCGAACGCGCGAGTTCGAGCAGATGGAGATGCAGTTCTTCGTAAAGCCGGGGACCGAAACCGAGTGGTTCGAGTTCTGGCGGGCGGAGCGGATGAATTGGGTCAAGGGGCTCGGGATTCGGGACGAGAAACTACGTTGGCATCAACACGCCAAGGACGAGCTGGCGCACTACGCCACGGACGCCTTCGACATCCAGTATGAATTCCCGTTCGGGTGGCAGGAGTTCGAGGGGATTCACAACCGGACCGACTTCGATCTGTCGAACCATCAGAAGCACGCCGGGAAGAAGCTCGACTACCTCGATCCGAAGACCAACGAGCGCTTCACTCCGTACGTGGTCGAGACCTCGGCGGGCGCGGACCGCACGACCCTGGTCGTGCTGTGCGACGCCTATAGAGAGGAAGCGGTGCGCGGCGAGGAGGCGACCGAAGGCGGCGAGCAGCGCGTCGTGCTGAAGCTCAAGCCCTCGCTCGCCCCGCTCAAGGCGGCGGTGTTCCCGTTGGTGAACAAGGACGGTATGCCCGAGCTCGCGCACCGCATCCACGACGACCTGCGGCGCCACTTCAACGTCTTCTACGACGACGGCGGATCGATCGGCCGGCGCTACCGGCGGCAGGATGAAGCCGGCACTCCGTACGGGATCACGATCGACGGTCAGTCCACCCAGGATCACACGGTGACGGTGCGCGACCGCGACACGCTCAAGCAGGACCGCGTGGCGGCGGGGAAGCTCGTCGAGTACCTGACGCAGAAGCTGGCGGGGTGAAACGTGTGCTGGTGGAATGCCGCGACCTGTTTTTTCGCGGCAAGCTGCAGGCAATGCTGACGGCGTCAGGAGCGGCCGCGGTGCGCGCAGAACCGTACGATGTTGCCGTGATCGAGCTGGGGCGAGCCGACGCACCCCAGCGCATCACCGAGCTCGTGGCGCGCGGTGTTCCGGTACTGGCGTTTGGATCGCACGTCGATGCCGCGGCGTTGCGCGCCGCGCGGGATCTGGGGGCGCGCGCCGTGCCGAATTCCGAAGTGGAGACTGCGCTGCGCGCGCTGTTGTAGGTTCCAGGTCATGCCACGAGATCGAAAACGTGTCGATGTCCTGATCGTCGGCGCCGGTGCCGCCGGTCTCGCCGCAGCCCGCGATCTCTCGCACGCCGGTCTGACGGTCACGATCATCGAGGCGCGGCCGCGCGTCGGCGGCCGGATTCTCACGCTCCACGATCCACGCTCACCCGTCCCGCTGGAGCTCGGCGCCGAATTCATTCACGGCGCGTCGGCGGAAACACTTCCCCTCGCACAGGCGGCCGGGCTCGCGGTATTGGAGCTCCCCAACACCCATGAGCTCGCTGCCGGCGGCCGGTTCAAGCCGATGGGAATTTTGTGGGAGCTCGTCGATCGCATGAATCACGATCTCGCGCGTCGCCTGGCCAGCCGGGGGAAAGACTTCCCGGTGAGCGAGTATCTCGATTCGGCGCGCGTCCCGGCGGAACGCCGCGGACTGCTGCGGGACTTCGTGCAAGGGTTTTACGCCGCACACCCGGACCGGTTGAGTGCGCAGTCGCTCGCGGTCGAGATCGCCGGCGGTGAGGAACGGGACGAGGTCCAGGGCAAACAGTTCCGGATCGCGAACGGCGGCGACGCCCTGATGAAATGGTTGCGAGACGGATTGGATCCCGACCGCAGCGAGGTGCGTCTCAGCACGGTCGCGGAATCCGTGCAATGGAAGCGCGGTGCCGTCCGCATCGTGTGTCGCGGGGGCGGCGACCGAGCCGAATTGCCGACGCTGACAGCCCGTACGGCTCTGATCACCCTGCCGCTGGCCGTCCTCAAGGCCGGCGTCGTGCGCTTCGATCCCGCGCTCCCCGCGAAACAGCGCGCGCTGGAGGGTCTCGAGATGGGGCAGGTGTTCAAGATCGTCTTGCGATTCCGTGAGGCGTTCTGGCAGCGACCCGAATTTCTGAAGGAGCGGCGCGCGAAGGCCGGCTCGAACGGCGGTGGGCTGACCTTTCTTCACGCCCAGGGCGCCGAGGTTCCGACGTGGTGGACGACGCTTCCGGTGCGCGCGCCGGTGCTCACGGGATATGTGGGCGCCGTCGCGGCCGAACAGCTGCTCGCCGAGGAGCCGCCATCGCGGCTCGAGCGCAGTCTGGTGGCGCTCTCCGAGGTCCTCGCTGTGCCGCGGCGCGAGCTCGAGGAGCAGCTCGATGCGTCGGCCAGTCACGACTGGCGCGCCGATCCCTTCGCGCGCGGGGCCTACAGCTACATCGGCGTCGGCGGGAATGGCGCCCCGCGCGCCCTGGGCCGGCCGGTGGACGGGACGCTGTTCTTTGCGGGAGAGGCGACGAACGGTGCCGAGATCGGGACCGTGGCCGGGGCGTTGTCGAGCGGGCGCCGGGCCGCGCGCGAAGTGCTGCGCGAGCTGCAATAGTGGACCGTAAGCGCGAGCTTCGGCCGGAGGCTTCCGCGTGACGTTCCAACAGGCGCGGCGGGTGCTCCTGTCGTTCCCCGGCGTCGCGGAGGGCCCGTGCTATGGCACACCGGGGTTTCGGGTGCGCGGCAAATTCCTCGCCCGCTTGAAAGAAGACGGCACGACGTTGGTGGTGAAATGCGGCGATCAAGAGCGGGATTTTCGCATGGAAGCGGACCCCAAGACGTTCTTCATCACCGATCACTACCGCGGCTACCCGACGGTGCTGGTGCGGCTCGCGCGAGTCCGTGCCGGCGTGCTGCGCGAGGTGGTCGAGCAGGCGTGGCGCCTCAACGCGCCGAAGCGCGTACAGCAACGCCGCCTGAAGCCCTAGGAGGCGCTATCTTTTCTCCCATGATCCATACGACGACGCTCTCGCTTCCGCCGGCCGACGTGCTGGAGCGCGCGCAACGGTTTTTCGCCGACCGAGTACCGAACTCGGCCGCATTCCTCGAGAAGTCGGGACCGAGCTTCGTGACGTTGCGCGGGCAGGGCGGCGAAGAGATCGTGATCAGCGCGTGGGAAGACAAGGAACACGGTGTCACCCGCGTCCGCGCCTCGACGCTGTTCTTCGATCAGGCGCTCGACCGATTCCTCTCGACGCTGCCCCTCGCCTCACCGGTGGAGGTCGCATGACGGTGGGAGTGGGGGGGGAGGAGCGGTATGCCGTGCGCGTGATGGTGACGCCCGCCTGGGAGCAGGTCCCGGTCCAAGTCGACGACAGCACCACCGTCGCTCAGCTGAAGCACGAGGCGCTGCGCGCCGCGCTGAAGACGACGGCCGGCGAGGACGGGTTCGTGGTCAAGTTCCGCGGCGCCCCGGTGCTCGACGAGTCCATCACCCTGGGCCAGTTGGGCGTCGTTCCGAACGCCCCTCTCATCGTGCTGCCGGCGCGGCGGCAACCGGTCCGGTGACCACCGCAACCTTCACCCGGGCGGTCACGGTGTTCGCCGTCGGATTTCTCGCGCTCGACGCGGTGTTATTCGCGCTCGTCAACCGGTTCCTCTGGGCGGGGGTCTGCGCCGCGGCGACGGTGCTGGTCGTCCTGGGGTGGCGCCGCTATCGCCGCGCCATGACGGAGCTGGCTGACGCCCGAAAAGAGATGAAGCGCGAAGTGGAATCCATTCGCGAGCTGTTGCACAACCCCCCTCACCCCCCCAGTCGCCAGAACTAAGTGCCCGTTGCCGTTTCCTGGAATCCGGCCTGCCGGCACCACTACGGCGGCGCCGGACATCCCGAACGGCCGCAACGATTCGAAGCGGTGCTCGAGGCTCTTCGAAGGCCCGAGCTTGCGACGCTCATCTCGTGGGTCGAGGCGTCTGCGGCGACTCGGGAGGCAATCGCGCGCGTTCACCCCCCGGAGTACCTCGACATGCTCGAGGCGCTGGCGGCGCGGGGCGGCGGTGCGCTCGATGCCGACACGTTCCTCGGACCGCGGAGCCTGGAGAGCGTGCTGGCATCGGCGGGCGTCGCGCTCGCGGCCGTCGAGCAGGGGCTGAAAGCCGGCCGAGCGTTCGGTGTTACGCGTCCCCCCGGGCATCACGCGCTCGCCGCGCGCGGGATGGGATTTTGTTTCCTCAACAACGTGGTGCTGGCCGCGCGGCACGCGCAGGCGTTGGGTTGCGCGCGCGTCCTGATCGTGGATTGGGATGTGCATCACGGCAACGGCACCCAGGCGCTGGTCGAGCAGGATCCGTCGATCCGCTTCGTCTCGATGCACCAGTATCCGTGGTATCCGGGAACCGGGGCGGAGAACGAGCGCGGCGTCGGGAATGTGTTCAACGTGCCGCGGCCGGGTGGCTTGCCGCGCGCCGTCTATGTGCGCGACTTCCTCGCCGGCGTGGATGCGGCGCTCGCGCGGTGGAGCCCGGACATTCTCCTCATCTCCGCGGGCTTCGACTCGCTCGCGGGCGATCCACTCGGCGAGTTCACCCTGGAGCCCGACGACATCGTCCAATGGACGGACGCGCTGCGCGAGCGGATGGGAACGCGGCCCGTCGTCGGTGTGCTGGAGGGCGGCTACCGACTCGACCTCCTCGCGGCCGGTGTCGTCGCATTCGTGCGAGCGCTATCTTGAGGACGTGACTGCCCCTCCCCCAACCGTACCGGCGCAGCAGCCGCAGGCATCGAAGAACTGGCCGGCCAGCCTCTACCGGCGGCCTGACGGTGTGCTCGAACAGGACGTCTCCCCCGCGCGGATCCGGGAGACCCTCCAGGCGGGCGAAGGCGAGCTCTGGGTGGACATCGACAGCACCAACATGCACCAGCTCGCGCTGCTCGAAAAAGTGTTCGCGTTTCACCCACTGTCCATCGAGGACACGCTCTCACCGGGGACGCGGGTCAAGTTCGAGGAGTACGAGCGCTACGTCTTCGTCGTGATGGCGGTCATCCGCTTCGACGAAGGCACGCCGGAGCCGTACGATCTCGCTACGTCGAACCTGTATTTCTTCCTGGGGAAGAATTTCCTGGTGACGGTGCACGCCCTGCCATCGAAGAGCTGTGCCATCGTCCGCGAGCGCCTCGTGCGCAATCCCGAGCTGCTCGCGCGCGGGGTCGAGATGGTGATGCACAACATCATCGACCAGTCGGTGGACGCCTATTTCCCGATGGTCGAAGAGCTCAACACCATGGTGGACGGATTGGAAGAACGGCTCTTCGAGCGGTTCGACCCCGGCCTGATTCACGAGATCTTCAAGGCGAAGCGGGCGGCGTTTTCGCTGCGCCGCCACGTCGGCCCGCTGCGGGAAGTGCTCAACATCCTCACCAACCGGCCGTGCGGTTTCATTCGTCCCGAAACGCAGCTGTACTATCGCGACGTCTACGACCACACGATTCGCATCGTCGAGTCGATGGACACCGTGCGCGACCTGTTGGCCGGCGTCCTCGAGACGTATCTGTCGCAGACGTCGAACCGCCTGAACACCGTGATGAAGCAGCTCTCGATCGTGGCCACGATCGCGCTGCCGTTGATCGTCATCGCGGGAATCTTCGGCATGAACTTCAGCCAGATGCCCTTCACCCATAACCCGTACGGCTTCTACGGCGCGCTCGTCGTGATGGCGGTGACCTCC
>WNFR01004751.1_pt1 | contig 23022 bp, 22 predicted proteins | sample 5400221 | NCBI WGS metagenome assembly WNFR01 (sample SAMN13153357, study PRJNA577476) | soil metagenome | isolation source: 40 cm soil under Madrone tree | place: USA:California | collected 2016-06-14 | reverse complement strand
GTGCCCTTTTCAATCTGGTGGAGACGAGGAGGATCGAACTCCCGACCTTCGCATTGCGAACGCGACGCTCTCCCAGCTGAGCTACGTCCCCGAAATTCTCTAGTCCTGCTATGCACCCTTAACCAATGATGAGGAGACGAGGAGGTTGTGTCGGTCTCGCCTTAAGGCGATCCCGCCATCCCGAAACGCATGCGTTTCGGGACCGCCAACAAGCTTGGGCTTGTTGGCGTCCTGCGCGAGCAGTGCTCGCTGGTCGAACTCCCGACCTTCGCATTGCGAACGCGACGCTCTCCCAGCTGAGCTACGTCCCCTTCATTATCCGACCGGCACCTGAGGCGCCGAAATCACCGCGCTATTATACTGGAATCAAATTCCGGCAAAACGAGTCCCCACCCTATGAAGATCGAGCCGCCGCTGGGCTACGAGCAGATCACGCCGCTGCGAAAGAACCACAAAGTGGTCCTGCCGCGCATGGCGGAAGAGATACCCGCGGTCTTCCACCGGCTGCACGCGATGCCGATCAGCCTGGCCGAATTCGGTCCGGCCAGCCGCGACTATCCGATCGTCTTCGTCAGCGCCGATGAGGGCAAGACGTTCAGCGCAGTTGCCGTACTCGGCCTGCAGTCCATGCAGAATCTTTTCATCCTCACCGACGGCACCTGGGACCGGCGGGTTTATCTGCCCGCCTATGTGCGACGCTACCCTTTTTGCATGGCCAAAGTGACGCTGGACGGCGAAACGCAGAAGGAGCGCATCGTGTGCGTGGAGGCGAGCGCCGTTCAGGACGGCGGCGAGCCGCTGTACGACGAAGCCGGCAATACGCTTCCGCAATGGAGCGAACTGGAAAAGCTGATTTTCGACTATGAGAGCGACCTGTTGCGCGCAGAGGAGTTATGCAAGCTGCTGGCCGGCCTTGAATTGCTGGAGCCGTTCGCGATGAAAGCGGAGGTAGAAGGTTTCACCATGCAACTGGAAGGCATGCATCGCGTTGCGAGAAATGCGCTGGAATCGCTGGCGGACGACAAGCTGCGCCAGCTGCTCGTCGCAGGCGTGCTCGAAAAGATTTATTCGCACCTGCTGTCGCTGGACAACTTCCGGCGCCTGCTCAACCGCCGCAGCTTCTTTGCGGTCAGCCCGCCGACCAAACCGCGCGACCTCAACTAACCCTGTTTGTCCTGCGCCGGTTGGACCACGCAAGCAGCGCGATACCGCCGATAACCATCGGCAGGCTCAGCCACTGACCCATCGACAATCCCAGCGCAAGCAGTCCCAGGAAGCCGTCCGGCTCGCGGGTGAACTCGACCAGGAATCGCAGGGTCCCGTAACCGATCAGGAACACCCCGGAGACCGCGCCGACCGGACGCCAGCGCCTGGAGAACCACCACAGCAACGCGAACAGCACCAGGCCCTCGAGGATGAATTCGTAGAGCTGCGACGGATGGCGCGGCAGGTTGTCCACGTGCGGGAAAACCATCGCCCAGGGAACGTTGGCGGGCCGTCCCCATAGTTCCGCATTGATGAAGTTGCCGATCCTTCCTGCGCCCAGCCCGAGCGGAATAAGCGGCGCGATGAAGTCGGTCACCGCCAACCAGCTTTTGTGCCGGGAGCGCGCAAACCAGAGCATCGCGACCAGCACGCCCAGGAAGCCGCCGTGGAAGGACATGCCGCCTTCCCACAGGAAGAGGATGCGCACCGGATCGTACAGATACTCGGAGAACTTGTAGAACAGCACGTAGCCGAGCCGCCCGCCCAGCACCGCGCCGAGCACGCCGAGAAACAGGATGTCGTCGAGATCCCGGTTGGCCCAGCTCAGCCATGGCTGGGTCCTGATGCGATAACGCCCGAGCATCAGCACGATGACGAAGGCCAGCAGGTACATCAACCCGTACCAGCGCACCGACAGCGGGCCGAGATGCAGGGCTACGGGATCGAATTGCGGATGGATGAGCATGACGGCATGGGAGAAGTTGGCGAATTATACGTGAGCGATCTTCAACCCCGGCAGCTTCGCGACGGAAAAACCCAACCCAAGAATCTCGCGACCAAAATCAAAATCTCACCACGAAGGCACGAAGACACGAAGAAGAAATGATGTTGACGATTCTCTTCGTGTCTTCGTGCCTTCGTGGTGAGAAATCGGGTTTCGCCTGCGGCCGGATTTCAGGGAACCTCCACGTAGTACATGCGCTCCAGGATGATGCCGGTGCGCTGCTCCAGCAGCGGGGTGTAGCGTACCCGGTCGTAGTAGCGCGGTTTCGGCACCATTGCAGCGAGCCGCGCCGCCTGCTCGACGTCGAGATAGGCCGCGCTGGTGTCGTAGTAGTGACGTGCAGCGGCTTCGGCGCCGAACACGCCGTTTCCCCATTCGATGATGTTGAGATAAATCTCGAAAATGCGGCGCTTCGTCATTACCTTCTCGATCATGACGGTGATCAGCGCTTCCTGTGCCTTGCGCCACGGCGTGCGCTTGCCGGAAAGGAACAGGTTCTTGGCCAGTTGCTGGCTGATGGTCGAACCCCCGGCAACGATCTTTCCCTTGATGATGTTCTTTTCGTAGGCCTTCTGGATCGCCTCCCAGTCGAAGCCGTCGTGGTCGAGAAACTTGGCATCTTCGGCCGCGATCAGTGCGCGCTTGAGATTGATCGAGATGCGCTCGTAGGGAACCCATTGGTGGCGCAGCGCCGCCCCGGGGTTGTCCTCCTGCAGGACTTCCAGCCGTCGTTCCATGAACGCGCTGTTGGAAGGATTGAACCATATCCACCAGACCACGTTGCCGAAGATCCAGAACTGGTAGACGACGATCGCGGCGAGCACCAGAGCGATGCTCCGCCAGGTCCAGCGCAGCAGGCGCTTCATTGCTTTCGCAGCAGTTCGATGACCGGAGGGGTTTCGGGGCGCACGCCGCGCCACAGGAAGAATGACTCCGCGGCCTGCTCGACCAGCATGCCGAGACCGTCGGCAAGGCGCGCAGCGCCCTGAAACTGCGCAAACGCGAGAAAAGGCGTAAGTCCCTTGCCGTACATCATGTCGTAGGCAAGCGAGGCGTCGGCGAACACTCCCGCCGGCAACGGCGGCAGTTCGTCCTGCAGGCTGCTGGAAGTGGCGTTGATCAGCAGATCGAAGTGATGTCCCGCCAGTTCGTCGTAGCGCAATCCCGACAACACCGAGGACGCCGCCGATGGATGGTAGCGAAATGCCTCGGCGAGCTGCAGCGCCTTTTCCACCGTGCGGTTGGCGATTGTCAGGATTGCCGGCTGCTGCGCCAGCAGTGGCTGCAGCGCGCCCCGCGCCGCGCCTCCCGCACCCATCAGCAGCACCCGCTGGCCGGCGATGCTGAAACTGAGATTGCCGGTGATGTCGCGGATGAGGCCGGCGCCGTCGGTATTATCGGCGCGGATGCGCCCGCTGGCGAAGTTGAGGAAATTCGCCGCCTGCGCTTCCTTGGCGCGCTGCGATACTTCGTCGGCCAGGTCGAAGGCTGCAAGTTTGAAAGGCACAGTCACGTTTGCGCCCCTGCCGCCCGCAGCACGAAAGTTTTCCACGGTGCGGCGAAAGCCGTCGGGTGGCGCCAGCAGGCACGTGTATTCGATATCCTGTCCGGTCTGGCGGGCAAACGCCGCGTGAATCTGCGGTGACTTGCTGTGGGCAATCGGGCTGCCGATTACCGCGTAGCGGTCGGTCATGGAGAAGCGACGAGTTCGAGGTCGCTGCGGGTAAACATCCAGGTGCGCGATATGCTCAGTATGTCCCAGTCCTTGCGCACCACGGCCGGGAAGGGCGGGAACGGTCCGGCAAGTTCGACCACGCGCCTGGCCGCCGCGTCGAGCAAGCGATGGCCGGATGAGCGGTCGATCTCGACTTTCTCCACGCTGCCGTCCGCCTTGATGTGCACGGTCAGCAACAACGAGCCGTAGATCTTGCGCCGCTTCGCTTCCTCCGGGTAGTTGCTGGTGCCGACCAGTTCGATGCGCCGGCGCCACTTGTCCACGTATTCGGCGTAAACGACACCCTCGGTGCGCGACCCGATGGCTTTGCGGCGCGGCAGCTCCTGGTATTCCTTCATTTCCTTTTCGATCCTCGCCTCGAGTTGCACAATCAGCAGGCGCTGCTGCTGCAGTGCCGGGTCTTCGAGGCGCTCCTGCTGTTCGGCCGTGGGTGCAGGCCGGGTGTCTGTCGCGGATGGGTGGCTGCCTTGAGCCAGGCGCAGCAGCCGCTGCGCTTCCTCCTCGAGTCTCTGCACCCTATTCGCTGCCAACTGCACTTCCTGGGACGGTTCAAGGTTGTTCACCTTCGGCAGATTGGTGCTCGCCCTGGTTTTGGCCTCGGTATTGCCGCCGCCGTCGAGGCTGGCCTGGGCCAGCGCATCGGCCTTGAGCGGCTTCGAGGATGATTTCGCGTTGACCAGCACCACCTCCAGGTGGGGAACAAAATTCCTCCCGGCGAAATTCGGCGACGCGAACGTGATCAGCAGTAACACGGCGTGGAAGACGATGGAGAACGCCAGCGTAACCGGCAGGATGTCGCCGGTGGAGGGCGGCGGAAGGAGCGACAGGCCCGTGGCGAGGCCGCCTCGGGTGTCGAGCGTTCTGATCGAGATATCCGGCAAATCGCTAGGCGAAGTAGGGACGCTGCGCCAATTCTAAATAACTGCGGGGCAACTGTCAGCGCGCAATTTCATCCGTCTGCCGTTTGAACTCGCAATGCAGCGTCAATTCAATCAGGTCGATGTCGGAAATCGCCAGTTCCACCCGCTTTCCGGGTGCAAGCGGCGGTAACGACGGCACCCGGACTACCAGCGGGATGCGATCGATTCTTACCAGTTCCTCCCTGAGCACTTCCGCCTCCGCCGTTGCGGCGCCTTCCTGGATCAGCCAGCGCAAGCACCAGTAGCGCTCCATGTTGCGCTGAAACTCCGCATAGGATTCGTAGGCCAGCTCGAAGTCCCGGAGGATCACCAGCAGCCGCTCGTCCTTCGGCGGGTAAGGCGGCGTCTCGTGGCGATATAGCGCCAGTAACTGCCGCTGGTTCACCAGGTCCACGTAACGGCGCAGCGGCGAACTCGCCCAGATGTACTGGGAAACGCCCAGCCCTTGATGTGGGGCCGGCAGCGTCGACATCTTCACTTTGCCGTTTCCCTGCGCCCGGTACAGCGCCGGAATCTCGTTGACCGCGAGCTGCCGGCCCCATTCGGTGTTCACCAGTATCATCAGTTCGGAAACGACCCGGTCGGTGGGCGATCCGCGCTTACGCTCGAGGATGCGGACCCGGTCGTCGTCGACGTAGAAGTTGTAGTCCGAGCGCGTGAGCCCCGGTTCCTCTTTTCCGCGGCGTTGTTCCAGCCGGGTCGCAATCCGCCACAACAGCAGCAGTTCCGCGCCGAACGGGCAGTCCACTTGCCCCGCCGTCACCTGCTCCTGGTTGAACGCCAGCTCAAGGGTGTCGCTGCGCAGGTTTGCGGCGATCCCGACCCGTTCGACCGCGCTGCGGTTGCCGACGATTTCCAGTTCGGGCGTCACTTCCACGTACATCGACAGCGCCGGACGATCACGGCCCGCCGAAAGAGTGTACTGGTCGATCACCGAATCCGGCAGCATGGTGATCTTGTTTCCCGGGAAGTAGACGGTGGAAAGCCGCTTTGCCGCTTCGACATCCAGCGGCGATCCAACCGTAAACCCGAGCGCGGGCGCGGCGATGTGCACACCCACCTGCCAGTTGCCGTTCGCGAGCCTGGTGACCGAGAACGCATCGTCGATCTCCGTGGTGGTCGCATCGTCGATGCTGAACGCCGTTACTTCCGCGGTTTCCAATACGCCGGGATCGGCGGCCGTGAGCACCGTATCGAAGCCCGAACCCCTGGGAAAATATTCGAACAGGAAACGGCCGCAGTGATAGTCGTGGCTGGACGGCAGCGCACCGCATTTTTCCAGCAGCTTCGGAATCGCCAGCCGCTCCCGCACCGCGGCCTGGTCCAGCGCCTTGAATTCGATGGTGCTCCTGTCGGGCCGGTAAAGCAGTTCCTTCAGCATCGGCCGGAACTCCTCCGGCAATTCGAACCGGCCAAGTTGCTCAAGGTAGCGGGCCTGTTGCGCCGCCTGTTTTTGCTTACGCTCGATGCTGGCCAGCGCCGACTTCAACGCGTCCGGCGGTGCGCCCTTGTAACGGCCCTTGCCCTTCTTGTAGAAATGCGTCGGGGTAGCGTGCAGCCGCATCAGCAACCCGGCGCCTTCCTGCGCCTTGGGCTCGCGCCCGAAGTACTCGCGCCCCAGCTGCTCAAACGAGAACTCGGCCTCGCCGCAGCATTCCCAGAGAAACGCCGGATCGATTTCCTCGGAGACCTTGTGCGCCTCCGCCATGAACTGCGACAGCGTCAAGTGCTCGAAGCGGATCAGCACCGCCGCGGCCTTTACCTTGGCGCGCTTGCCGTGCAGGGTTTCGACCTGCAGCGAGCTGTTGTTGTCGGCGAGTACGGTGCCGGCCTTGAAGCCGCCGTCCTCTTCGAAGAAAACGTTCATGCGCTGCTGAGGCGTGAAGAGTGAGGTTGAGGGGGAAAAGCGAGCGCGCGATTATACGCGAGCTCCGCCGGGCCGTTGAACCACCTGAATCCAAATGCAACTGTTCACCACGAAGGCACGAAGACACGAAGACACGAAGAAGAGCGAAAACAAATGTGTGTAAAAGCTCCAATTGGCGGATACTCCATCAAAGTCGAAGCTGGCGGGAGAGGGTCACGAACAAGTCACCGCGCTTCTATCCCCGATTCGTTTAAGGATTCCTGTTCTTCTTCGTGTCTTCGTGCCTTCGTGGTGAGATTCTCGATTTTGTCGTTCGATGCCCCTCAGGAACGTCAGCAGGTCGCTAGGCTGCAAATTCCAGGACGATATCGAGGTAGTCGCCAAATTCCTTGAACCCGTGATCGCTGCCCTGCACGATGACCTGCCGGCAGCCGCGGTAATGATCGACCGCGATGCGCCAGTCGAGCAATTCATCTCCGGTGGTGTGCATCAACAGATAGCGGTCCAGCCGTGCCGGCTTCCGCACTTGCAATTCGGCGAGCTGCCCAAGGTGTTCCTCGGTGAGCACATACTCCTCGCCCGAGTAAAGATTCCTCTGCGGGCCGAGGTAGGCGCGCAGACCCTCCTGCGGCGTGATCGCCGGATTTACCAGCACAGAGCGCACGCCGGTTTTCTCGACGAGGGCCGTGGCGTAGAAACCGCCGAGCGAACTGCCGACGAGCGTGACCTCGTCTGCCGGCGCACGCGCAACTTCGCGCTCCAGCAGCGCCATCGCCTGTTTCGGCCAGTGCGGCAAGGCCGGGCAGACAAACTCCGCGCCGCGACCGAGCGCGGAAAGGCGCTCGCGCAGCTGATTGGATTTGTGTGATGCGGGGGAACTGTTGAATCCGTGGATATAGACGATCATGACGTTTGCGGAAGCGGACGCCCAAGTATTGTGCCCGAGCATCACATTACGCACAAAAAAACACCCGGCGCCGGCACGCGCCGGGCCCTGCCAGCCTGTGCTGCCGCTGCAGTTCTGCAATCACCCTGGTGGTACGCCGATTGCAAAGCGGTATGCTCTCGAAAGGGCCGCGATTCAACGAGTACACGAAGGGAGAATTTCGATGAGCGGAAGATGGATGGTTCTGGCGATCGCAGCCGGCGCGGCACTTGCGCTGCAGGCGGACGATGACGTCTTCCGGCGCGATCAACTGAGGCAGGTGCCGGCAAGGGTCTTCCCAGGGCGGGTCCATCTGTTGCCTGCCACGCTCGATACCGTGCAATGGGGCTGGTTCGACAACAGCGAACCGCCGGTACTCACGATCAAGCCGGGCGATACGGTGGTGATGGAAACCATGATGCACTCCCACAATCAGATCGTCCCGGGAGTGGAGATCGAGCAGATCAAGTCGTTGCGCGTCGACAACCCCGGACGCGGGCCGCACTCGGTAACCGGGCCGGTGTATATCGAAGGCGCCGAGCCCGGGGACGTGCTCAAGGTCCGCATCAACCGCATCGTGCCGCGTGCCTACGGCGCCAACTTCAATCTGCCTGGCATGCTCGGCCAGTTCCCGGGCGAGTTCCCGGAAGGCCAGGTGCGCTACTTTTATCTCGATACCCAGCGCATGGTGACCGAGTTCGCCGCGGGGATCGAAATCCCGCTGGCGCCTTTCCCCGGCATCCTCGGGGTGGCGCGCGCCGAACCGGGGCAGTACAGCACCGTGCCGCCCGGACCTTTCGGCGGAAACATGGACATCCGCGAGCTGAAGGAAGGTAGCACGCTGTACGTACCGGTGTTCGTCCCTGGCGCGCTGCTCTGGTCGGGGGATTCGCACGCCGCGCAGGGCAACGGCGAAATCAACCTGACTGCGCTCGAGACTGCATTCAAGGAACTGTCGCTCACCGTTGACGTGGTCAAGCGGAGGTCCCTCGAGTGGCCGCGCATCGAAACCCCAACGCACTGGATCACCATGGGTGCCGACCCGGACCTGAATCAGGCGCTGGCAATCCTGTTCGATGAAACCGCGAAGTTTCTCTCCGAACAGCGCGGCATCAGCACGGACGCCGCGCGCGGGCTCATTCCGCTGGTGTCCGACTGCAGGATTGCGGAAGTCGTCAACCACAGCAAAGCGCTCTACTGCATGAACGCGAAGGACTGGAGGACGGTGAAACTGCCGCCGCTTGCGGCGCGCGAGACGCCGCGCAATTTCATCACCGTGGGCGCAGACGCCGATCTGCAGAAGGCGATGGACACGGCCTCCATGAGCATGATCGAGGTGCTGCAACAGAAAAAGGGGTTGACGCGACTGGACGCCTACTCGCTTGCCAGCCTGACTATGGACTGCCGCTTAGGCAACCCTGCGGCGGAAGTGCAGCGCGTGCACTGCTTCGTACCGAAAAATCTCTGGATCGGCAAACGGTAGCCAGGGAAAAATCTTGAGCTATGGAGGACACAGAGGACACGGAGGAAGGTCAAAAAAAGGCGCAATGTAGATTTTCGGTCTGTTGACAACGTGACCACCGGCGCAAGGTTTTTACACTCTTCTACTTTTGCTTTTGTTTTTCCTCCGTGTCCTCTGTGTCCTCCGTGGTTGGCGCTGTATTTCCGGGCCCGCGATAGCCAGCTAGTGCCTGAGCGCTTCCAGAAGCATGGCGTGAATGCCGCCGAAGCCGCCGTTGCTCATTACCAGCACGTGGTCGCCCGGACGGCTGGCGGCGACGATCGCTTCCGTGAGCTTTCGCAGATCGTCGAAGCAGGCCGATCTTGCGCCGAGCGGCGCGAGTACCGGCGCGGCATCCCAGCCCAGCCCGTTGGTATAGCAGAACACCAGATCGGCCCCGGCGAGACTCCCCGCCAGCGCGTCCTTCATCACGCCCATCTTCATGGTGTTCGAGCGCGGTTCCAGGACGGCAAGGATGCGGGCGCCATTCACCTTGCTGCGCAGACCCGCGATGGTGGTCTCGATCGCGGTGGGATGGTGGGCGAAGTCGTCGTATATGGTGATGTCGTTGACTGTGCCGCGCACTTCCAGGCGGCGTTTCACGTTCCTGAACTCTGCCAGCGCCTCGATGCCTTTGGTGACCGGCACTCCGGCGTGGCGTGCCGCGGCAAGCGCCGCCAGCGCGTTGTGGCGGTTGTGCTCGCCCAGCAAACCCCAGTTCACTGTGCCGCGCGGTCCGCCCTCGAAGAACACGTCGAAGGCGTGCTCGTCGCGCGACCTGGCGACCCAGCCCTCGTCCACGCCCAGCAGTTCCACCTTGCTCCAGACGCCGCGTGCCAGGACGCGCTTCATGCTCTGCTCGCGGCCGTTGGCGATGATCAGGCCGTTGCCGGGGATGGTCCGCACCAGGTGGTGGAACTGGGTTTCGATCGCCGCCACGTCGGGAAAGATATCGGCGTGATCGAACTCGAGGTTGTTCAGGATCGCAGTACGCGGCATGTAGTGGATGAACTTGGAGCGTTTGTCGAAGAACGCGGTGTCGTATTCGTCCGCCTCGATGATAAAGAATGCCGAATCGGTGGCGCGCGCGGAAATCTCGAAATTGATCGGCACGCCGCCGATCAGGAATCCCGGATTGAGCCCGGCGTGCTCCAGGATCCACGCCAGCATCGACGTGGCGGTGGTCTTGCCGTGGGTGCCGGCGACCGCCAGTACCCACTTTCCCCGCAATACGTTCTCGTACAACCACTGCGGCCCGGAAGCGAACGCGAGTCCGCGGTTGAGGATTTCTTCCATCAACGGATTGCCGCGCGACACCACGTTGCCGATCACGAACAGATCGGGCTTGAGTTCGATCTGCGCCGGATCGAAGCCCTCGATCAGCTCGATGCCCTGCGCCTGCAACTGCGTGCTCATCGGCGGATAGACGTTCGCGTCGCAGCCGGTCACCTTGTGCCCCGCCTGCCTGGCGATCACCGCGATCCCGCCCATGAACGTGCCGCAGATGCCGAGTATGTGTATGTGCATTATGAATGTCTCACCACAGAGATGCAGAGGCACGGAGAAAAGCGAAACCGGTATGAACATCCGTTCTCGACGCCAGGCAGGTGACCAAACTAGTGAAACGACTGCCTTGTTCTTCCCTATTCTCGATCTCCTCTGTGACTCTGTGGTGGTTCGTCGTCAGTGTTCAGAATCAGCAAACGCCGCCCGCGCGGCGGCAGCAATTCTACCGCCCCGCTCGGGGGCGAAGTGGCCGGCCTCGGCTGCTTCGAGCGCAGCGGAGCAGCCGCGGATGTGTCGGCGCAACGCCTGCATCGCCCATGCGCCGAACCGGGTCCTCAGAGCAAGCGGCTCTTGTCGCCGCTCTTGAAACCGGCGATTGGCGGCTGAACGCCGCGGCCGAGCGCGATCACCTTGAACAGATCGCCCATTTCCGCCGGCGAGATCAGTTGCTGCACGCCGCCGGCCAGCGGCAGATAAGTCGCAGCCTGTTCGGCAGGCGTGCGAGCAAGCAGGTCGGCGATGCCGCAATTGATCAGGAACTGTGCCTGCGTGGTGTATCCGAGCACTTGCAGTCCGGATTCGATACCGGCTTCGGCCACCGAAGTAAAGTCCACGTGCGCAGTGATGTCCTGCAGCCCGGGAAAGAAGAAGGGATCGTCGTGCGCGCGATGGCGGTAGTGGCACATGAGCGTCCCCCTGTGGCGCTGCGGATGATAATACTCGCGGCGGCCGAAGCCGTAGTCCACGCACAACAGTACGCCTCGGTCGAGCGCGCCGGCCAGCGTGCGTACCAGCGCCGGCACAGCGACGGATACTTCGCTCTGGTACGGTACTTCGATCCGCAACGCCGATGCGGCATCCCGCGCCGCGCCCGGGCCCGGGCTGCGTTCCGCCCAGTCGATTCCTGCGCCTTTCCAGGTCACGCCGCGCTCGAGCACGCCTTCGTCGCGCCACGCGAACAGATGTACCGGCAGCGCATCCAGCACTTCGTTCGCCAGCATCACGCCGGTGAATCGCTGCGGCAACGACGCAATCCATTCGACCCTGTCGACAAGCCCGGGCAGTCGCTGCGTCAGCAGCCGGCGTTGCCGCCGTACCAGCTCCGGGCTGACTTCAAGAATCCGATACCGGTCCGGAAGGCGGTTGCACGCTTGCAACTCTTCCAGCAAGGACAGGGCCAGCACGCCCGATCCCGCACCCAGTTCCAGCACCCCGCCTCCGGTGTGCGCAAGGATCTCCGCGACCTGGCCCGCAAGCGTGCGTCCGAACAATGGGGACACTTCGGGCGCGGTTACGAAATCCCCCCCGGCTCCGAGTTTCGCGGTTCCGGCGACGTAATAACCCAGCCCCGGCGCGTATAGCGCCATCTCCATGTAGCGGGCGAAGGAGATCCAGCCGCCGTGTCTTTGGACTTCCGCGCGGATCTCATCGACCAGCCGATCGCTGTGACGGCGTGCGTCATCGGATGGGACGGGCAGTTCGGCGGCGGATCGGTTAAGCGGAACGGCTTGCACCGGGCGGGATCGAGGGGCGGTTAAGCTACAATCGCTATTCAACAACGCGCCAGACAACTATTCAAGATCGCACGGGGCAACCCGTGCAACTGCAGACCAGGATGGCTCAGGTCAAGCGCAAGCAACAGGTTGCATTAGTGACCGGTGCCGCCAGGCGGATCGGCCGCGCGATCGCGATCGGACTGGCCGATGACGGCTGGGACGTGGCGGTCCATTACCATCGGTCGAAGCACGACGCCGAAACGCTGGCGAACGAAATTGCGGCGCGAGGCGTGAAGGCGGTTGCGGTCGGCTGCGACCTCGAAGACGTGAACGCCTTGTCGAAACTCCTTCCCGAATGCGGCCGCCGGCTCGGGCCGGTCGGCTGCCTGGTGAACAACGCGGCGCGGTTCGAGTACGACAATATCGAAAGCCTGGACGCAAGGAAGTTTGAACGGCATGTGAACGTGAACCTGCGCGCACCCTTGCTGCTGGCACGGGATTTCGCAAAGCAACTGCCGGAGAGTGTGGTGGGCTGTATCGTCAACATGCTGGACCAGAAAGTGTTCAACCTGAACCCGGATTTCCTGTCCTACACCGTTGCCAAGATCGGCCTCGAAGGGGCGACCCGGGTGTTGGCGATGTCGATGGCGCCACGGGTGCGGGTATGCGGCATCGCCCCGGGTATCACGCTGGTGAGTGGCGAGCAAAGCGAGGAGGGCTTCGAACGCGCGCATAGCTTTGCGCCTCTGGGCCGCAGCTCCGACCTGGAGGACGTGGTGAATGCGGTAAGGTTCGTGGTGAGCGCAAAATCGCTGACGGGCGAAACCATCGTCGTCGACGGCGGCCAGCACCTGTGGCCGCGCCCGCGTGACGTCCAGTTCGAAGTGGCAAAGGGCTGACATGACGGCGGCGACGCTGCACCCGCGTTCGGCAGTGGATATGGCGGGCAAGTTGGGCCGGGCCCGCCGCATTTTCTTGAAGAACTTCGAGACCCGGATCTCGATGGGAATCCACGACTTCGAGAAGAAAGCCCGGCAGCGGGTAATGGTCAACGTGGATCTGTATCTCGAGCCGGATGCCAGGGTCGAGCGCGACCACATCAGCGAAACCGTGGACTATGATTTCCTGCGCCGCGAGATCGCCGCGCTGGCCGACAGCGGCCACTTTCACCTGCAGGAGACGTTTTGCGAGAGAATCCTGGCGATCTGCCTGGCCAAGCCGGGGGTGGTGGCGGTGCGGGTGTCCAGCGAGAAGCCGGACGTGTACCCCGACTGCGAATCGATCGGTTTCGAGATTTTCCGCGCGAAGCAGGAATAAATGGCAACACTGCAGAAACAGGTTTACGAAGGCAACAAGCTCGCCAAGCGGCTGCGCCGCCAGGTCGGTGAAGCCATTGCCGATTTCGGCATGATCCGCGCTGGCGACAAGGTCATGGTCTGCCTGTCGGGCGGCAAGGACAGCTACGCGCTGCTCGACATCCTGCTGTCGCTCAAGCAACACGCACCGATCGATTTCGAAATCGTCGCGGTCAACCTCGATCAGAAGCACCCGGGATTCCCCGCCGAGGTGCTGCCCGAGTACCTGACCGCGGTCGGCGTGCCGTTCCGGATCATCGAGCAGGACACCTACAGCGTGGTCAAGCGCGTCATCCCCGAGGGCAAGACCATGTGATGACGGCGCCCACATCGTCATTCGCCCGCTGGCCTACTGCAAGGAACAGGATCTGGAGGAATATGCGAAGATCCGCGCGTTCCCGATCATCCCCTGCAATCTCTGCGGCTCGCAGGAAAACCTGCAGCGCCAGGTGGTCAAGGACATGATGCGCGAGTGGCAAAAGAAATTCCCCGGCCGCCTGGAGACCATGTTCGCCAGCCTGCAGCGGGTCTCGCCCTCGCATCTTCTCGACGCGCAACAGTTCGATTTCAAGAACCTCAAGACCCAGTCGGACGCCTATCTCGACGGCGACATCGCCTTCGACGAGGAGGACCTCTCGGCAAAGCTTTTGCAGCTTCCGATCAGCAAGGCCGCGGAAAGCAAATGACCGTCGTCAATTTCACGCCGTGGTCGGCGCTGACCGGCGGCGCCCTGATCGGTCTGGCTGCCGCCGGCATGTGGTGGTTGCTCGGTCGCCTGGCCGGCGTCAGCGGCATCCTCGGCACGGCGTTGATTTCGCGCGGAGAGGATTTCACCTGGCGGGCGGCTTTCATTGCCGGACTGTTTCTCGCCGGAGTCGCCGCCGCCGTCTTGTTACCCGGCGAGGTGCAGTTTAACCTCGAAGCCGGTTACGGCCAGGTGCTGCTCGCCGGCGCCCTGGTGGGCCTCGGCACGCAGATGGGTAGCGGCTGCACCAGCGGTCATGGCGTGTGCGGCGTGTCGCGCCTGTCGCCGCGTTCAATCGTGGCGACGCTGCTGTTCATGGTGGCGGGGATGGTCACCGTTTATTTCTGGGTACACCAGCCGTGAGGCGCGCCATCGTCGCCTTCGTCTGCGGCCTGGTGTTTGGCGCCGGGCTGATTATTTCGCAGATGAGTAATCCGGCAAAGGTGATCGGCTTTCTCGATGTCACCGGCAATTGGGACCCGAGTCTGGCGCTGGTAATGGCCGGCGCGATCGCGGTGTTCGGCGTGCTGTATCGCCTGGCGTTGCGCCAGGGGACGCCGCTGCTTGCCCCCCAGTTCACTCTTCCGGAGAAGGACAGCCTAGATGCGCCCCTGATGGTCGGCGCGCTCATCTTCGGCGTCGGCTGGGGGCTGGGCGGGTTCTGTCCGGGTCCGGCTATAGTAAGCGCTGCCTTCGGCGATGCGCGAGTCTGGGTCTTCCTTGCGGTTATGATCGCCGGCATGCTTCTTTACCGCATCGGGCTGCGCCGGACCCACGACTGAGCCGTTCGGCCTGCTCAATTCCTGCGCAACCTAGCTTGGCCCGTGCGCCGGGACCTTGCTACACTGCGCGTCTTTCTGCGCCAGGTTTTCTTGCACCGAGCGCGGGCTATGAATCCAACTCTCCTGCCGGGGAAACCATGTCCAGCCAGGACTACGCACCGAAGAAGAAGATTTCTTCCTTCTATCCGCCGCAACGCCATCTGATGGGACCGGGACCCTCGGAAATCCATCCACGGGTGTTTTCGGCGATGGGCAAGCCGACTATCGGCTATCTCGATCCCGTGTTCGTGGAAATGATGGAGGAGCTGAAGGAGTCCCTGCGCTACGCCTTTCAGACCAACAACGCGCTGACCTTCCCGGTTTCCGGCCCTGGATCGGTGGGGATGGAAATGTGCTTCGTCAATATGATCAATCCCGGCGACAAGGTCATCGTCTGCCGCAACGGCGTGTTCGGCGGCCGCATGATCGAGAACGTCCAGCGCTGCGGCGGCATGGCTGTGGTGGTGGAAGACCGTTGGGGCACGCCGGTGGATCCGCAAAAAGTCGAGGACGCGTTCAAGGCCAACGCGGATGCCAAAATCCTCGCCTTCGTGCACGCCGAAACCTCGACCGGCGTGCAATCGGACGCCAGGACGCTCGCCGAACTCGCCCGCAAACACGGCGCGCTCACCATCATGGACGCGGTTACCTCGCTCGGCGGCACTCCGGTACTGACCGACGAATGGGGAATCGATGCGATCTATTCCGCCAGCCAGAAGTGCCTGTCCTGCACGCCGGGGCTATCGCCAATCAGCTTCAGCGACCGCGTGGTCGAGATGGTGAAGAACCGCAAGGAAAAGGTGCACAGCTGGTTCATGGATGTGAACCTCCTGCTCGGCTACTGGGGCGCGACCAATCGCACCTATCACCACACTGCGCCGACCAATTCGCTGTACGCGCTGCACGAAGCGCTGCTGATGTTGCGCGAGGAAGGCCTGGAGAACGCATGGGCGCGCCACCAGCGCAATCACAAGGCGCTCAAGGCCGGCCTGGAGATGCTGGGATTGAACTACCTGGTCGAAGAACCCTACCGCCTGCCGCAGATGAACGCAGTGACCGTGCTGCCGGGAGTTGATGAAAGGGAAGTACGCCGCCGGCTGCTGCTGGATTACAACCTGGAGATCGGCGCCGGCCTGGGCGATCTCGCCGGCAAGATCTGGCGCTTCGGCATCATGGGTTACTCCTGCAAGATGGAGAACGTGATGCTGTCGCTATGCGCGCTGGAAACGGTGTTTGCGGATCTCGGCTTGAAAGTGGAATTCGGCGCCGCCGAGGCTGCCGCTTACCACGCCTACGCGGCGCTTCCGAACAAAGTGCAGTCGGTGCGCGCCGTCGCCGCCTGAAATAAACCTTTTCACCGCAAAGACGCAAAGAACGCAAAGAAACAGCGGACAACGAAAAAAAGAGCTGTGCATTTTGTTCGACACATGGATAGCCGATACTGACGACCAAGACGGGTTTTGCCAAATGCACGTTCTCCCCGTCCATTTTCTGCATTTCTTTGCGATCTTTGCGTCTTTGCGGTGAAAACGCCTTTCCCGCTACTCAGGATTCTAGTGTCGCCTGGTGATCATGCTGATTTTGCACCTCACGCCTTTCGCTTCACGCCTCACCTATAAGCCAAGGCGCTGCCAGATCGTGGTGGTCGCGTCGGCCTGGTTCATCGTGTAAAAGTGCAACCCCGGCGCGCCCGAGGCAAGCAGCTTCTCGCATAACGCCGTGACCACGTCCAGGCCGAAGGCGCGGATCGAGGCGGTATCGTCGCGGAAACTCTCGAGCTTGATGCGCATCCAGCGCGGGATCTCCGCACCGCAGGCGTCGGAAAATCTCGCCAGTTGCGAAAAATTTCCGATCGGCATGATGCCGGGAACGATGGGGACCGTGATGCCCGCGGCCGTGCATTCGTCGACAAAACGGAAATAGGCGTCGATATTGTAGAAATACTGCGTGATCGCCGAGTTGGCGCCGGCGTCCACCTTGCGCTTGAAGTTCTTCATCTCGTCGGCGGCGTTGCGTGTCTGCGGGTGGTACTCGGGGTAGCAGGCCACTTCTATCTGGAACCAGTCGCCGGTGGTCTCGCGAATGAATGCCACCAGGTCATTCGCATATCTCAACTCGCCGCTGGAGGCGATGCCCGAGGGCAGGTCACCGCGCAGGGCCACGACGTGGCGGATACCGTTGTCCTTGTAGCGCGCCAGGACTGCGGCAATTTCGGTTTTGCTGGAGGCCACGCAGGACAGGTGCGGCGCCGCGTCCTGGCCCGCCGCGCGGATCTCGAGCACGGTTTCGAGCGTGCCTTGCTGGGTGGAACCTCCAGCGCCGAAGGTCACCGAGAAAAAACGCGGATTGAGCTTCGCCAGCTCCCGCCACGTGGCGCGCAGCTTTTCCTTTCCCTCCGGCGTCTTCGGCGGGAAGAATTCGAAACTGAAAGTCGGTGACGGGTGACGAGTGACGAGTGACATGACAGATCCTTATCTCTCGAGCGATTTCATGAGCGCAGAGATGGAGCGCAGCAGTCCTGAAACAGCGGCGAGAATGTCATCGTCTTGCACCAGATATCCCAAATCTCTCGCAATGAGGACCTGGGTTTCCACTTCGGCGAGAGAACCTCGGGCCACAGAGAGGAATTGCGCGAACTCCCGCTTGCTTCTGCGCGCAGCTCCTTCCGCGATATTGGAGGGCACCGATACAGCCGCCCGTCTCAATTGCGAACTCAATCCGAACTGCTCGTCGGCCGGAAAGCTTTGGGTAACGAGGTAGACAACCCGTACCAGCGCCATCGCATCTTGCCATACACGCAAATCGCGATGGCCTGTCGGTTTCAACTGCCTTTCCCCGTCACCCGTCACCTGTCACCTGTCACCCGTTACTAAGCGGCTGCGCCGCTCAGTAACGGTAGTGCTCCGGCTTGTACGGGCCTTCCCTCCTGACGCCGATATAGCGCGCCTGCGCATCGGTCAGTTCGGTGAGTTGCGCCGCCAGTTTCCGCAGTTGCAGCCGCGCAACCTTCTCGTCGAGATGCTTGGGCAGGACGTACACGCCCACCCGGTACTTGTCGGGATTGTTGAACAGCTCGATCTGCGCGATGGTCTGGTTGGCGAATGACGAGGACATCACGTAGCTCGGATGCCCTGTGGCGCAGCCGAGATTTACCAGCCGCCCTTCGGCCAGCAGGATGATGCGTTTGCCGTCCGGGAATATGACGTGGTCCACCTGCGGCTTGATGTTCTCCCAGGTGTACTTCTTGAGCGCGGCAACATCGATTTCGTTATCGAAATGGCCGATGTTGCAAACGATCGCCTGGTTCTTCATCTTCTTCATGTGATCATGGGTGATCACATGGAAATTGCCGGTGGCGGTGACGAAGATGTCGCCCTGGTCCGCGGCGTAGTCCATGGTCACCACGCGATAGCCTTCCATAGCTGCCTGCAGCGCGCAGATCGGATCGATTTCCGTCACCCACACCTGCGCCGAAAGCGCCCGCAACGCCTGCGCCGAGCCCTTGCCCACGTCGCCGTAGCCCGCGACCACCGCGATCTTGCCGGCGATCATGACGTCGGTGGCGCGCTTGATGCCGTCAACCAGCGACTCCCGGCAGCCGTAGAGATTGTCGAACTTGGACTTGGTGACGGAATCGTTGACATTTATCGCCGGGAACTTGAGGAGCCCGTCCTTGGCCATCTGGTACAGGCGCTTGACGCCCGTAGTGGTCTCCTCGGTCACGCCCTTGATGTGCACGAGCCGCGTGGAATACCACTTCGGGTCCCGGGCGAGCCTGGCCTTGATGGCGGCGAACAGGAATGTCTCTTCCTCGCTGCCCGGATTCTTCAGCACCGATGAATCGGTCTCGGCGCGCGTGCCCAGGTGCAGAAGCAGCGTCGCGTCGCCGCCGTCGTCGAGGATCATGTTCGAAAAACCGCCGTCCGGCCATTCGAAAATTTGGTGGGTGTAGTCCCAGTACTCCGCCAGCGATTCGCCCTTGTAGGCAAACACCGGCGTACCGGTCGCGGCGATGGCCGCGGCCGCGTGGTCCTGGGTCGAGTAGATATTGCACGAGGCCCAGCGCACCCGGGCACCCAGCGCCTGCAGCGTCTCGATCAGCACCGCTGTCTGGATGGTCATGTGCAGCGAGCCGGTGATGCGCGCACCGCGCAGCGGCTGGGTCGAGGCGTACTCCTCGCGGATCGCCATCAGACCGGGCATCTCGGTTTCGGCAATGCGGATTTCCTTGCGGCCCCAGTCGGCGAGCGACAGGTCGGCGACGTGGAAATCGGCGGACTTCATGGAATTCGGGACGGCAGACATCGACACTCTCCCAGTCAAAACGGAGCGCCGAAATGACAACGGCGCTCCAAACCAATCAAAGGTTTGTGAGCGCCGTTAATTCCTTGCCGAGCCTGGCCTGTCCTCGTGGGGCGGGTCGCAACGCTCCTCAGCAGGGCAAATTATAGGCCGGCAGCGGTTACATGAAAAGTGCCCCTTTGGGACGCTGCGATCAAGCATGCAGAACCCCGAAGGCAGAAGGGACCACATCGGGCGATCCCTTTTTTTGATCCTCGTTCCAGCCTTCCTTTGCGTCCTTGGCGTTCCTTTGCGTCCTTTGCGTCAACGCTTCTATAGCGGCCGGGCAGGCCGCTGCGGCTGTGCATGCAGAACCCGGAAAAACAAAAGGGACCGCACTGTGCGATCCCTTAGTTTCTTATCCCGATCCAGCCCTTCTCCCCGTCTACTGCGTCAGCGCTCCTAAGGCGGCCGGTCAGGCCGCTGCAGTCTGTTTCAACCCCGCATCCGCTTTCAGGGTCTCCACTTTGTCCAGATTCTCCCAGGTGAACTCCGGCTCGTCGCGGCCGAAATGCCCGTAGGCGGCGGTCTTTTCGTAGATCGGGCGCAGCAGATCGAGCATCTGGATGATCGCTCTGGGACGCAGGTCGAAATGCTTGGCGATCAATTGGCCGATCCTCTCGTCGGATATTTTTCCGGTGCCGAAGGTGGTGACCATCACGCTGGTGGGTTTCGCCACCCCGATCGCGTAGGACACCTGGACTTCGCACTTGCTGGCCAGCCCCGCCGCAACGACGTTCTTCGCGACATAACGCGCCGCGTATGCGGCCGAGCGGTCGACTTTGGACGGATCCTTCCCGGAGAATGCGCCGCCGCCGTGATGTGCGGCGCCGCCGTAACTGTCCACGATGATCTTGCGGCCGGTCAGTCCACAATCCCCCTGCGGTCCGCCGACCACGAAGCGGCCGGTCGGGTTCACCAGATAGTTGATCTTGCCCTTGACCAGATTCTTGGGTAGCACCGGCTTGATGATATTTTCCACCACTGCTTCGCGGATATCTTCGAGCGAAACGTCGGGGGAATGCTGCGTGGACAGCACCACGGTATCGATCGAGTCGGGCTTGCCGTTCACGTAGCGGATTGTCACCTGCGACTTGGCGTCGGGACGCAGCCACGGCAGACGGCCGTCGCGGCGCAACTCCGACTGGCGCTCCACCAGCCGGTGCGCAAGGTGGATCGCCTGCGGCATCAGCACCGGGGTTTCGTCGCAGGCGTACCCGAACATCAGGCCTTGGTCGCCGGCCCCCTGATTGAGCGGATCGTCATGGGCCTTGTCCACGCCCTGCTTGATGTCAGGGCTTTGCTTGTCGTACGCCACAAGCACCGCGCATCCCTTGTAGTCGATGCCGTAGTCGGTGTTGTCGTAGCCGATACGCTTGATAGCGTCGCGCGCAACCTGCTGGAAATCCACCACCGCATTGGTGGTGATCTCGCCGGCCATCACCACCAGACCGGTATTGACCAGCGTCTCCGCCGCCACTCGGGCATGCTTGTCCTGGGTTAAGATGGCGTCCAGAACTGCATCGGAAATCTGGTCGGCCACTTTGTCGGGATGACCTTCGGATACCGACTCGGACGTAAACAGGAAGTCGCTCATTCGTAAGCCTTGCATTCGATCCGGGAAGGTTGTCAGGATAGCAAAAACACGCCAAAAGAACAAAGCGAGAAACCGAATAAGTTCATGCTCATAAGGTTAATGCGGCTGCTTGCCAGAGCGCCGCTGTCCTGGATTCACTCGGCGGGTGCCGCAATCGGTTGGATCGTCTATCTCCTTTCTCCCTCGTACGCTGCGCGTCTGCGCGAGAACCTGCTGCAGAGCGGCGTCTGGCGCGATGAAGCCGAGTATCAGCGCCTGCTCCACCAGAACATTGCCGAATCCGGCAAGGCCGGAACCGAGCTGATGCCCGTATGGTTTCGTCCAGCTTCTGAAGCGCGCAAATTGGTCGTGTCCGTTCAGTCGCTAGCGCTGGTCGAGGAAGCGGAACGGCGCGGCAACGGGATCATCTATCTGACGCCGCATCTCGGTTGTTTCGACGTTGCCGCCTCGTGGCTGGCACAACGCAGTCCAATCACCGTGCTGTACCGGCCGCCGAAGATACAAAGCTTGCAGCCGCTCATCGAAGTCGGGCGCGGCCGCGACGGCGTGCACCTGGCACCGGTCAGTCTCAGCGGCGTGCGCCGACTGCTCAAGGCCCTCAGGCGCAACGAAGCGGTCGGCATCCTACCCGATCAGGTGCCCGGAGTTGGCGAAGGCGCGTGGGCGGAATTCTTCGGGCGACCCGCATTTACGATGACCCTGGTCGGGCGGCTCGTCGAAGCCACCGGCGCAACCGTCATCATGACCGCCGCGGAACGGCTGCCGAATGGCCGCGGCTATTCACTCGATTTCATCCTCGTCGAAGATGACCTGTCGGGCCAGCAGGGCGTGCGTCATCTCAATGCCGCGATCGAGCAGCGGGTCCGGCGCTGCCCCGCGCAGTACCTGTGGAGCTACAACCGTTATAAGGTGCCGGCCGGTGCCCCACCTCCTGACGCAGGCGCTGCTGCGAAAGGCGCGCTGCACTGATGCTGACTCGCCTTGCCATTGGCGTGTTCTGGCTGCTGCATTTTCTGCCCCTCGCAGTTCTGGCGCGTATCGGGGCGGTCGCCGGTCTCGCATTCATGGTCTTCGGTCGCGAGCGACGGGAAGTGGCGCGAACCAATCTGGCGCTGTGTTTTCCGGGATGGGACAAAGCACGCCGCAAGGCCGTGTTGCGGGCTCATTTCCGTGCTCTCGGCAGAAGTTTTGTCGAGGCGGGTATCGTCTGGTGGGGTTCTGAAAAGCGCATCCGGCGCATCGTGCGCATCGAGGGCGAGGAGTACGTACGCGCCCAGGGCGACCGGCGCGTCATCTTCCTGGTGCCGCATTTCGCCGGCATCGAGATGGAAGGACTGCGCATGTCGATGGACTACAAGGGCATGGCGGTTTACAGCCACCAGAAGAACCGCGTCTTCGATGAATTCCTCGTGCGCGTGCGCAGCCGTTTTCCGGGCACGCGCATGGCGGCGCGGCAGGAGGGTGTCAAGACGCTGCTGCGCGGGTTCAAGGACGGTCTGGGCCTGCAACTTTCGCCCGACCTCGATCTAGGTCCGCGCGACGCCCTATTCGTGCCGTTCTTCGGCGTACAGGCGGCAACCGTCACGGCACTGTCGCGGCTCGCGCGGCTTGCCAATGCCGTCATCGTGCCGGTGGTGGTGCGTCAGTTGCCCGGCGGCGAAGGCTACCTGTTGCGCATGTATCCGGCCTGGGAGAATTATCCCGGCGCAAGCGTGGAAGCCGACACACGCCACATGAATGCATTCATCGAACAGAGGATCCTGGAGATGCCCGAGCAGTACTACTGGGTGCACAAGCGGTTCAAGACGCGCCCGGAAGGCGAACCGAGGATCTATTGAGATGAATCAACGTGCTCGGTACGGCTTCGACGTTTCCGGATTGTGATGCCCGCGGCTCCGGACGACTGCCGCATTGCTCCGCTCGTGATTGCGGATATCGAACCGCTCACCGCGCTGGCGCGCGAAATCTGGCACCAGCACTATCCCGGTATCATCACGGTCAAGCAGATAGAATACATGCTCGAGCAGCGGTACTCGCCTGATACGATTCGTGCCGAGATCGAGAACGGTGCGGTCCGGTGGGTCAAACTGCTGGTGAATGGTGAACTCGGCGGATTCGCCTCTTACGAGGGAGACCGCGCGCAGCGCGCACTGAAGCTCGACAAACTTTACGTGCACGGCTTGTTCCGCGGCAGGCGTTGTGGCGCGGCGCTGGTCCGGCACG
>WNFR01011215.1_pt1 | contig 23024 bp, 22 predicted proteins | sample 5400221 | NCBI WGS metagenome assembly WNFR01 (sample SAMN13153357, study PRJNA577476) | soil metagenome | isolation source: 40 cm soil under Madrone tree | place: USA:California | collected 2016-06-14 | reverse complement strand
TCCATGCGAATAATGTTGTCGACGTGCTCGGCCGTTTCTTGAACATGGGTGTCGAGCCCTACAACTTCGTGTCGGCGTTGAACTGCATTCTGGCGCAACGCTGGATTTGACCGACCGGATCCGCGAGATGATTCTGGATCGAAAGCCGACGTCGGAGATCCGGCGCGCCGCCCGCGAAGACGGCATGCGGTTCCTGCGCGAATCGGCGCTCGACAAGGTGCGGGCGGGGATGACTACGCTGAAGGAGATCAACAAGGTCACGTTCATTGAGACGTTCCGCTAGGGCTGGTTACGGTCCCGATTGCCCAGTGGTCCATGCCCCGGCACCCTCCGAGGTAACTGTGCTGCCCATCAAGGTAGGCGATATTATCAGGAGTAATAGGGGCACGAACCCTGAGGCAGAAGTGATTTCGATTCCGCAATGACGACAGGCTCAACCAAATACGGCGCTCGACCACCCCTGGCTTGCGAGATAGCAGCCGACCGTGTTCTCGCGGGCCGATCCGCCGATGCCGGACGCATGGTGGAGATGTGTTCCGCCCAAGAACTGGCTCCCGGCTCCCTCGTCCCGGATCTCATCGAATCCAATCTGCGGGACGGCACGGCCATCCGCCAGGCAATTGAAAGCGCGCTCGGCGGAATCAGCGGACGCTCGCGTGACGTGGTCGCCATTCTTCCCGATACCGCGGTGCGCGTCGTACTTCTCGATTTCGAAACCCTCCCTTCGAAAACGGAGGAGGCCGAAGCGGTGGTTCGCTTCCGCCTGAAAAAATCTCTTCCTTTCAATCTCGACGACGCCCGTGTCTCGTATCACGCGCAAACCGGCGGTACCGGGTTACGCGCAATCGCTGCCGTAGTCCTCAACAGCGTTCTACAGGAATACGAATCCGCCTTTCGCGATGCCGGCTACAATCCGGGCGTCGTCATGCCATCGATGCTGGCTGCTCTGGGCGCAGCGGATGCCGAGAAACCGACGCTGGTGGTGAAAGTGGACGCGCGTTCCATCGGCATTGCGATTCTCGATCAGGAACAGGTGCTCCTGTTCCGCACGCTCGAAAATGTCCGCGGCGTCACTATTAGCGGAGAACAGTTGGCCGAGGAAGTGTATCCGTCGGTAGTGTTCTTCCAGGACACTTACAACCTCAATATCGACCGAATCTACGTAGCCGGATTGCCCGAAACCGTCGGTGCCGCGCCCGCACTCAAGGCGCAGACCGGAGCGACCGTGGCAGAACTCGTAGCCGCGTCGCAGATCGGCGCGTCGACCGGCTCCGTTCCGCGCTGGCGGATGGCCGGAGTAGTAGGAGCCCTGATCGCTTAATCATGCGTCTCGACATCAATCTCGCAACCCGTCCCTACGAAGATGCCCGCCAATTTTGGTCGCGCTGGGGCTTGGGCGTGGGACTACTCGGACTCGCGACCCTCGTTCTGGTCAGCTTTGCCGTGCACGGGTGGGTCAAGGCAGGTAGAGATCGGCAGACCATCCGGCATCTGCAACAGCAGATCGCGGAACGGGACCGCGAACGCGCCCAGGCGCAAATGTTTCTCGAACTGGAGATCAACCGCAGCACTCGCGACCAGTCGCAGTTTTTGAATGGACTGATCCAGCGCAAAGCCTTCTCCTGGACGCACGTGTTTGAAGACCTGGAGCGCGTGATGCCGAACAGTTTGCACGTGGTCTCGCTCAAACCGGAATTGAATGAGCAGAACCAATTGGAACTGGAGATGAAAGTTGCCGCCGATAATCGCGCCGGCGCGGTCGATCTGGTCCATCGCATGGAAGGATCCAGACACTTCCAAAGGACGCAACTCGTTCAGGAGGGATCCGTCGAAAATGGCCAGGGCGTCTCGGCGACGATTTCGGCCGTCTACATTCCCGACGCGGCGGACAGGAGCGGAAAGTAATGCCTGAGCTACAGGGTTCACGCCGAAAACTTCAAATCGCGATTGCGGCCATGGTAGTTGCCGATCTGATCGCTGTCGGCGTTTTGTTTTCGCCTCTCGTCGGCTCGGCGGAGTCGCGTCGCATCAGCATGAGCGAGCTTTCGGTCGACCTGCAGAAAAAAACGCGCGAAGTCCAACCGCTCATTGGCCTCGACAAAAAGATTGTGGTAGCCAAAAGTCAGATCGGCCAGTTTTATCAGGACCGATTTGCGAAGCGCGATTCCGATCTTGCATCCGAACTGGGAAAACTGGCTTCCGAAAACGGCGTCCGGATCATGCAGGCGAAATATAAGCAGGAGGACCCAACCACCGCAGGTGTTGTTCCGGTCGAAATTGAAGGCAATTTCTCGGGCGACTATCTGCAACTGGTCCGCTTTATCAATGCAGTCGAGCGGTCCAAGCAATTCTTTACCGTCGATAGCGTTAGCCTCGCGGGCGAGAGTACCGGCCCCGTCAAGCTCGATGTCAAGATGCACAGCTTTTTGCGTACAGGTATTTAAGTGGAATTGGGAATCAAAAACCGGACGCAAGTCGTCGCGCTGGCGGTACTAGGTGTGGTGGCCCTGGTCATGGTCGGCCGCGCACTCTGGCCGTCCGCGACTCCTGCTACTACCGCTAGCTCCCAGGCGTCCTCTGGGGGTGCAGGTAAGCCGGCGCTTCGACGGACGGCATCCGGAAAATTCGTAAAAGTTTCAGAACCCCGTCTCGATCCTACCCTCGATCTCGACTTGTTGCGCCAGACCGAGCAAATCAAGTATGCGGGCAATGCAAGGAATATTTTTATGCCTGGGTCATTGCCGATCGAAGCGGTGAAGAAGAATCCGGCCCTTGATCATCCCGCGCCGGTGGTTCAGACGACTCCGCCTCCCCCCCCGATCAACCTAAAGTTCTTTGGTTTCGCCAACAAGCCCGGAGAACCCAAAAGGATCTTCCTGTCCTCAGGTGAGGATATTTTCATCGCCACCGAAGGCGACATCGTCAACCGCCGCTATCGCGTCCTGCACATCTCTCCTACCGCCGTCGATATCGAGGACGTGCTGAACAGTAACCGACAGAGTATTCCGCTGACGCAAGGATGAATTGGTAATTTTGCAATCTGGTAATTTTGTAATCTGTACAGGTTGGTTTATGCGACGCGGTCTAAAATTACGCAATCAAAACATTAGGAAATTAAAAAATTCTTCTCGCGGCTACATCCTCATCACGCTGATGCTGTTCATGTCCTTGGTTGCAATTGCGGCGCTGGCGATCTTGCCTGACATGGTTCAGCAGATCAAGCGTGACCGCGAAGAAGAGATGGTCCATCGCGGAACGGAGTACATGCGGGCCGTCAAGAAGTATTACAAGAAGTTCGGACGTTATCCCTCGCGTATCGAAGAACTGGAGAACACCAACCAGCAGCGCTTTCTACGTAAGAAATACAAGGATCCGCTGGGGAGAGGCGACAAGGATTTCAAGCTGATCCACGTGGGCGACCCTGCCTTGAATATGCTCGGAATGGGCGGAATTGGAGGGATTGGACCGGGACCAGGCCAAGCTCCAGGATTGCAAACGCCTGGGAAGGGTGGACCCTTTGTAGGAGCGCCCGGGGGCGGCATTCGGCAAGCGGGTCCTGACGACGCGAATGTGCCGCACGTTACCGGACTACCGGGGCAGCAAAATACTGGTACCCCAAATCCCACCGGCTCCGATTCGGATAATCCAGATGCGAAGTCGGCGTCATCTTCTGACTCCGGACCCGCTCCTTCTGACTCCGGACCCGCTCCCGGAGGACAGGTTTTTGGTGGCGGGCCAATCCTTGGAGTAGCGAGCACCAACAAAGATAGGTCGATCCGCGAATTTAACAAGAAAAACCACTACCACGAATGGCTGTTCATTTACGATCCGTCCGCCGATCGCGGAGGCCTGCTGAAAGGACCAGTACAACCTGATGCAAACAAGGGTCTCGGCGGAATAAACCCCGCTGGCACACCGCCTGGAGCGCCCGGTCAGCCCGGAGGGACTCCGCAACCGCAACCGCCAGGCCCGCCTGGACAGATGCAACCCCCCGAAGAATAGCGATTCGACTTATCACGAAAAAAAGCCCTGCTCTCTAGCAGGGCTTTTGATTCTGTTAACAGCTGGGGTTTAGGCCTGGAAGGAACTTCCGCAGCCGCAGGTGCTCTTGACGTTGGGATTCTCGAACTTGAAACCTGCGCCTTCGAGAGTCTCCACGTAGTCCACGTTGGCGCCCCCTTCAAGCCGTCCATTTCGAAAACTTTGTCCATCATGCCCGCGCCATTTTCAAAGGCCATGGAATACTGAAATCCGGAGCAGCCGCCGCCCTGGACCGACAATCTCAATCCCGCCGGAACCGGGTTCTGCGACGCCATGATTTCCTTTACCTTGGAAACGGCATTCGGAGTCAGAGTAACCGGTGCTGCCTTGGGTTTTACTTCAGGATTGACCTCGGGTACGGTTGTGGTTGCCATCTGAATATCTCCTTTGAAAACCTAATTATAGCAAACTGTGCTCAATCGCCGGCAAACCCCTTGCGGAAAAGGTCCTAGCTAGGCACTCCTACATTTGATGCCGCGGCCCTAGATAAGGTCGCTGCCCACTTGCCAAACGGGTCTATAATGCTGGTGCGGTAGGGGCCCTTCCCGAACCCACGACGCGACGGGGTGGCACTCAGCTGGGCGCGCTGTTGAGAGCGGTTTCGGGTATTTGGGTCCATCTCAGGTCCCGAGGTGGCGTATGACTCCAATGGTCGGGCTGCTGATCGCGTGGGGTGTTCTAACGACGATCCTCATCGTCCTGCTCATCTACAAAAGCACTCTCACCATGCACGAGGACGATTCGATCTTCTTGAGCGAGACGGAATCGCAAATGGAGAAAGAGCAAGTCGAGATCCTCTCCAAAGTGAATAAGATCACCCCGATGATCAAGGTCCTCGGAGCGATTTCGGGTCTGATGATCCTTGTCATTGCGGGCTTGTTCATTTACCAGGGCCTCATGATGGCTTCGACTCCGCAATAGCGAGCCAGCGAGGGCGTCGCGGAAGTGTCAGCTACTCTCACCCGCAGGATGGTTCTGCGAGGCTACGTCGGATATTTGCGGTTCGTATCGCGCTCCTCGTTCAGACGGGATGAATGACAATCTTCCCATCGCCATAGTTGGAGGAGGACCTGCCGGCGCATTCGCCGCGGAGTTGCTCGCTACCGGGGGCAGAAAAGTTCTTCTCTTCGATGAAAAACTTGCCTGGGAAAAACCCTGCGGCGGCGGACTAACCCACAAAGCATTGCATCAGTACCCGTTTCTCGGTGAAGCTCGCTCCCAATCAAAATTCATTCAACGGTGCTTGCTCAGGAGTCCCTCCGGCCGACGCGCGCGCTTTGACTTGCGTCATCCAGTCGCAATCTTTTCGCGTCTCGTTCTGAATGGAATGCTCCTCGAACGTGCTGTTCGGTCTGGGGTGGAACTTCACAAGCGACGTGTGACAAGAATTTCTGGGGTAGACGGACACTGGCGCCTCAAAACTCCCGATGCAGAATATCGGGCCGCGTACCTGGTGATTGCGGCAGGAGCACGCAATCCCTTTCGAAGCCAGTTTCTGTCTGCCATTTCTCCCGGCGACCTCATGGTCACGGCAGGGTACTTCATCCCCGGCGACAGCTCTCTTATTCAGATTCAGTTTCTGCAAAGGATTAGCGGCTACATTTGGGTCTTCCCACGCACCGATCATGTCTCAGCAGGCATCGCTGCGAAAATGGGCGAGACCTCGACCGCGAAACTGCGCGCCCAACTCGAACAATGGCTCGGGGACAACAACTTCCGTCTGGATGGCGCGCGTTTTTATTCTCATATCCTGCCCGCCTTTCGTGCCCGGACGTTCGATGAGTTGCAAGTGTCCGGCGAAGGGTGGATGATGATCGGCGACAGCGCCGGACTGGTCGATCCCATCACCGGTGAGGGCTTGTATTACGCACTTCGCTCAGCTGAATTGTGCTCGGAAGCACTGTTATCGAAAGACCCTGCGCGATATCAAACGCGGCTCCAGCAAGAAATTCTTCCCGAACTCAAACTGGCGGCGCGTGTCTCGCGACGTTTCTACACCGGCCAGATTTTTGGCGAGAGCGTTCTGGAACGGATGATCTCGCTCACCGAGCAGAGCGAAGGCATTCGGGACTTGATGAGCGACCTCTTCGCGGGCATCCAGGGCTACCGGGGACTGCGCTCACGACTGATGCGCATCGCTCCGGGATTGATGCTGCAAGGACTAGCCGGCAATCTGAACTTCCAATAGTAATCCGTCGTAGAGACGCGGCTTGCCGCGTCTCCTGCCAGCAGCAGCAACGTCCGGTGCAAAGCGAGACGGGCAAGCCGCGCCTCTACCCTTGTCTCAATCACGCCGCCTTCGCCTTTAGGCCTTTGATGTCCTCCAACAAAACTCTCTCGTGTCCCTCCGGGTTTACTTTTTCATAAACCCTTCGGACAATGCCTTTCGGATCGACCACGAACGTCGTCCTCTCCCAAAACTTCATGCCCTTCCATTCCGACTGTCCGAGGCCCAGCGCCTTCATCAGCTGCGAGTCAGTATCCGCAAGCAAATCGATAGTGAAGGCAAACTTGTTGCAGAAACTCTTGTGCGAATCCGGATCGTCAGCGCTCACTCCGACAACCTTGACGCCAGCCACATCGAAATCCGCTTTGCTTGCCGTAAATCCTTTGCCCTGGATTGTGCAGCCCGGAGTGTCGTCTTTTGGATAAAAGTACACAACCAGCCATTGACCGGCATAGTCGCTAAGCTTGGTGATCTTGCCGTCCTGATTGGGAAGCGAGAAATTCGGGAAGGGATTGCCCTCTGAGAGCATAAGAGAAATTTTCCTTTCTATTTTTGCGAGCGAGGCTTCTAGCAGTGTAAAGGCGGCGGGGACACCAGAAGGGCGCCCCGCCCAAATGAATTGTTTGCCGAGTCCGTTGAACTCACTACATCCTAGGCAGCCTGCACGTTCATCTTCTTCATCCGTTCTTTCATGTCTTGCTCCGAGACATCTTCCTTGTGAGTTGCGATGCCCCACAGATGACCAAATGGATCCTGAATGAAGCCGGACCGATCTCCGTAAAACTGGTCCTGGACCGGCTTCAGGATCTTGGCCTTCTCCGCGACTGCTTTTTCGATGACCTTGTCGCAATCAGGAACGTAAACGTACAGACTCACGGGAGATCCCCCAACGCTGGTGGCGCTGACGTGGCCTTGCCCCATGCTGGGATTCTCATCCGCCAGCATGATGCGCGAGTCACCGATCTGTAGTTCAGCATGCCCAACCTTGCCGTCCGGGCCATCCATCCGTACGACGACAGTTGCGCCGAACACATTCTTGTAGTACTCGATTGCTTGTGCAGCACCCTTGACCACCAGGTAAGGAGTGACCGTGTTGTATCCCTTTGGAATGTAGTGAACTTTGTTCATGATGATTCTCCTTGAGGATTCAAGTTGAGGGTTAAAAGTTAAGGCTGCGGTTGTCGTGGCGGAGGGTACACCTCGTCAGTGTCCCATCAAACGTCATTATCGCACCGGACGCATTGCGAATCTGTGAAAAAATCGCCCGGGACCGAGCTCCAAAAAGAGAGCACACCAGCGGAAGGACCCGCCCGACCCCTTGAAAGCCCCGTGAACACAGGCCAAGCAACCGAACAAGCGCTCCTAACAACAAACAATGACCCAAGGAGCGCACCATGGATTCCGCGGATTGCGCTGGTACCTGTTGGGCACGACATCCTCGCGCGGATCGAACTCATCCGGCAATGCATTCGAATTGACTCCGTTCGGAAGCTTGTGCAAGGAGCGATTCGACCTGTTACTTTGGTCTGGTGCTGAATCCCATTCTGGCCCGCCACCTGGGTCGCCTATCACTCCATCCCTAACTCCTTCGCCAGGGCCTTCCACTTCCCGTCCACAAGCCCCCGCGTTTTCGCATCCATCACAATCTCATCCGGCCACGGTCGCGCAAAGCCCTCCGTTGACCACTTCCGCGTAGCGTCAATCCCCATCTTCGAGCCGTAGTTCGGGAGTCGGGCAGCGTGGTCGAGCGAATCCACGGGCCCTAGCGTGAACTGAATGTCGCGTTCGGGGTCAATGTTGTTGAGCGCTTTCAACGTGACATCAGCTATGTCGTGTACGTCCACATCTTCGTCAACCACGACGATGCATTTTGTGAACATCGCCTGCCCCAACGACCAGATGGCATTCATCACCTTCCGCGCCTGTCCGGGATAAGACTTCCGGATCGAAACGATCATCAGGTTGTGAAAGACGCCTTCGATCGGCAGGTTCACGTCCACCAGTTCTGGCATGGTCAACTTCATCAGCGGAAGGAAAATTCGTTCGACAGCTTTGCCCATCCACGCATCTTCCTGCGGAGGCTTGCCGACGACGGTCGTCGCGTAGATGGGGTCCTTACGATGCGTGATGCAGGTGACGTGAAACACCGGGTATTCATCTTCCAATGAATAGAAGCCAGTATGATCGCCGAAGGGGCCTTCGGTCCGGAGTTCATCCAGGTTCACGTATCCCTCCAGCACGATCTCGGCATCGGCTGGAACTTCCAGGTCGATGGTTTCGCACTTCACCAGTTCGACCGGCTTCTGGCGCAGGAATCCGGCGATAATGAACTCCTCAACGTCAGGCGGAGCGGGCACAATCGCGGAAAAAGTCAGCGCCGGCTCTGTGCCGACGGCCACGGCTACGTCCATTCTTCCGCCTGGCCGCTCTCCGACCGCGAGCATCGAGCCTCCCGACGAACGAGCCATGATGTCCACTGCGGCACGGCTCTGAGCACCCGAACCTCCCTCATGCTCGACACTCTGCCGCAAGCGGTCCCGGTAATGCTCCGCTGCGACTTTCTGCCGCTGCCAGTGCATGCCAGTCGACGTCGCATCATGAATCTGCATGCGATACATACCGACGTTCCGCTTCCCTGTTTTCGGATCGCGCGTGATCACACACGGTAGCGTGATGAAGCGTCCTGCGTCCTTCGGCCAGCATTGCAGGATGGGGAAATCGAGCAAGGAAAGGTTATCGCGCTTGATGACCTCTTTGCACGGGCCAGTGGGAACCGTTTTTGGAAAAAACTTGCCCATCTCGGCCAGCATCGGGAGCATCTTCACTTTGTCGAGAAATCCCTGCGGAGACTTTACGTCCATGAACACGCGGATACGATCGGCGATTTCGTCAAGCGAATCCACTTCGAGCGCCAACCGCATGCGCCGAGCGGACCCGAACTGATTGATGAGCAACTTTCCACCGGGATAGCCCTTGACGTTCTCAAACAGAAGAGCCTTGCCCCCGACATTTCCCTGCTGGTCACGGCTCTTGGAGACGCGGTCCGCAATCTCAGTGATTTCGAGAATCGGGTCCACCTCGGTGCGGATGCGTTTTAGTTCGCCGGCGCGGTCGAGCGCCTTGATCCAGTCCCGCAGATCGTCGTAGGCCAAATTTCCTCCTGGAAGGACAGACGATTATATGACGGGCGCTCGTGTACGTCGGACACTCCTGTCCGACAACTATCTGCGCTGGCAATGCCGCTATGGTTTCTCGGTGCTGTCAGCTATCGGACAAGAGTGTCCGATCTACACGCCAAACCCTTTCACATTTCCCGCTGTGCGACTAGGATATGAAAATCAATTCTGCATTTATGCATCTGCACCGGGAGGGAAAATGATCCGCCTGAAAGTCAACGGAAAGGAAAGCACATTTGACGGCGATCCCGACATGCCGCTGCTCTGGTACTTGCGCGACGTCGCCGGGCTAACGGGAACGAAATTTGGATGCGGCATGGCACTATGCGGCGCTTGCACTGTTCACCAGAACGGTGAGGCTATCCGCTCCTGCACTACGGCTATGAAAGATGTTGGCAATGGCGAGATCACGACCATTGAAGGCATCGCGCCCATGCATCCCGTGCAGAAAGCCTGGATGGAGATCAAAGTTCCGCAATGCGGATACTGCCAGACCGGCCAGATTATGCAGGCGATTGCGTTTCTCAAAGCTAACAAGAATCCCAGCGACCAGGATATTGATACCGCTATGTCGGGGAATCTGTGCCGCTGCGGGACATACCAGCGCATTCGGGCAGCCATCCACCAGGCTGCGAAGGAGACGGCATGAGTCTCATCGAGAATGTTAGCCGTCGCAGATTCGTTCAGGGCGCTCTCGCCGGTGGTGTGTTAATCCTGGGCGCGCGTTACGTGCCGAAAATGCTGCACGGTGGCAATGGACCCGTGGCCCCAGTTGCCGGCCTGGAACCCAGCCTCTGGATGTCGATCTCCTCCGACGGCACCGTCACCCTCGTCGCGCATCGCTCCGAGATGGGCTGTGGCAGCCGCACTGCCCTGCCATTAGTCGTCGCCGACGAACTCGATGCCGACTGGTCCAAGGTCAAAATTGACCAGGCCATTGGCGACCCAAAATACGGCGATCAGGATACCGACGGGTCGCATTCCGTCCGCAGCTCTTTCGACCTGATGCGTCAGGTAGGCGCCACCGGACGCGCCATGCTGATCAGCGCCGCAGCCGCGCAATGGAATGTTTCCGCCAAAGACTGCTCAACTGAGCCGCATTTTGTGGTGCATCACGCGAGTGGCCGCAAACTCGGCTATGGAGAACTTGCGGCTGCAGCCGCGAAACTCCCAGTCCCTAAAGCCGACGATCTCCAACTCAAGCCGCGCTCGGAATGGCGCTACATCGGCAAGGAAACCAGCTCTCTGTTCGATCTCCCCGACATGGTGACCGGCAAGGCAATCTTCGGCATGGACGCAACCATGCCAGGAATGGTTTTCGCTTCCATCGAACATCCGCCAGTTCTCGGCCAGAAGATCAAATCGCTTGACGATAAAGCTGCTCTCCAGGTACCCGGCGTCAAACAGACATTAACCATCGATACCGTCAAGCCACCCCACAACTTTCAGCCTCTGGGCGGAGTCGCTGTCATTGCGGACAATACTTGGGCTGCGTTCAAAGGTCGCAAGAGTCTCAAGATCGAATGGGACAGCAGTCCGCATTCCGTGTACAACTCAGCGGTGTACCGCAAGAATCTCGAATCGACCGCACGCCAGCCCGGGAAAGTGGTGCGCAACATCGGCGACGTCGATGCGGCGTTCGCCAAGGGCGGCAAGACTCGGAATCAAGAAAGAAGATGTAACCTGCCACGTCACACTATTAGGTGGCGGCTTCGGACGCAAATCAAAACCGGATCAGGTTGCTGAAGCAGCTCTACTCTCCAAGCAACTTGGCAAGCCCGTGAAAGTAGTGTGGACGCGCGAAGACGATATTCACTTCGACTTTTTCCACTCCGTTGCCGCAATGTACCTGAAGGCCGCCATCGGATCTGACGGCAAACCCACCGCATGGCTGCAGCGCAGCGTTTTTCCGCCGATCAATTCGACTTTCGACGCGACCGCGACCTACGGTGACGACGAAATGGGTTTGGGGTGGAACAATCTGCCTTTCGACATCCCCAATCATCGCGCCGAAAACGGGCCTGCCGACTACCACGTCCGGATTGGTTGGCTGCGGAGTGTAGCCAACATCTATCATGCATACGCGATTCAGTCCTTTGCCGACGAACTCGCGAAGTCCGCGCACAAAGACTCGGTTGAATATTTGCTCGGGTTGATCGGGCCAGCGCGCATCGTCGAACTGGAGCACAAACGCGACGATGCAGAAGAAGCGAAACAATATCCGCTCGACACTGGGCGCTTGCGGCGGGTAGTAGAGATCGCAGCCGAGCGATCGGGCTGGGCCAAGAAAACTTCTGGCAAGGGACACGGTTTCGGCATCGCCGCTCATCGCAGCTTCCTGACCTACGTCGCGACCGTTGTGGAAGTCGAAGTCGACGGCAAAGGCCAGGTGCACATCCCGAATGTTTGGACGGCGGTTGATGCTGGCACCGTGGTCGCTCCAGACAACGTTCGCAACCAGTTCGAAGGCGCGGCAGTCTTCGGAACGAGCCTGGCGCTGTTCGGTGAGATCACCGCGACCAATGGAGTAATCGACCAGAGCAATTTCAACAATTACCAACTCACGCGCATGAGCCGTGCTCCGCGGCACGTTGACGTTCATGTTGTCCAGAGCGAAGCTCCGCCGGCCGGCGTCGGAGAGCCGGGCGTGCCGCCGTTCGCGCCGGCGCTCTGCAACGCGGTGTTCGCAGCAACTGGAAAACGTGTGCGCGAGTTGCCGCTATCGAAGACGAAGCTAGTCTGAAGCAGCAGTTGGCGATAACGTGCCCCATGGAAGTGACGCGACCGGCTGTTTCAGTTCAGCCAGCACCGCAAAATTCCGATCTGGAGGTCCGCCTCCGCAAGCGCTTTCCGAATCCTGAGAGAGCTTTTGATTTGGACGCTCAATTCCGCGCAAGCCCGGGGTTCACGATTCTATTCGGAGCATCGGGCGCCGGAAAAACAACCGTCCTCGATTCCATCGCCGGTTTCACACAGCCCGATGAAGGCCGAGTCGCCGTGGCTGGCCAGGAGCTCTTTGACTCGGAGAAAAGGCAAAACGTACCGGCATGGCAGCGCTGCATCGGCTATGTCATCCAGGATCTCGCACTGTTCCCTCACCTCACTGCCCAGGAGAACGTTGCCTTCGGACTGCACGTACTCACCCAATCAGAACGCCGTCAGCGCAGCCTTGAGATGCTGCGGACCTTTGGCATCGAACATCTGAGCAATCATCGTCCCGCGCAAATCTCAGGAGGCGAACGTCAGCGCGTGGCGCTCGCTCGTACGCTGGTGACCGAACCCCGCGCGCTTCTGCTCGATGAGCCGCTAGCAGCGCTGGACCGCCCAACCAAGTCGCAAATACTCAACGATCTCCGCCAATGGAACGAGTTGCATCGTGTTCCGATTCTCTACGTGACTCACAGCCGTGAAGAAGTCTTTGCGCTAGGAGAGCGCGTCATCGTCCTCGCCGATGGCCGCATTGTGGCGCACGGACGTCCGCATGAAGTCATGAGCACGCCGCACTTGGAAACAGTCGCGCAACTTTTCGGATTCGAAAACATTTTCGACGCCACCGTCACATCGCTGCACGAAGAGCGCGGTACTCTGACTTGCCGCCTCGGCACAGGACAGGTCGAGTTGGAAACTCCACTCGTCCGAGCGGAGGTTGGTGGGCGACTGCGGGTCGGGATTCGCGCCGGGGACCTACTCCTCGCAACCGAAATCCCGCGTGGACTAAGTGCCCGCAATATTGTCGCGGGAACAATTCATCGAATCGAACAGCGCGATGTCATCATTTCGGCCGTTTGACATTAGCCGCCCGCGAAGCTCTCCAACTGGCGCCGGGGAAGAATGTTTGGGTGGTACTGAAAACGCACTCCTGTCACTTAATGTCCGAGTAGCGTCGAACGCTATCATTTCGTTGGCTGTATTCTTACCTCCGCGTCCACTTCCCTTTCCAACGCGATCACCGCAACCCACTGCCCGTCACTTGGCTTCTGAAACACAATTCGCCCGCCGAGTCGCTGCGCGATCTCCTCCGGCGGCAAGTCGCGATGGTATCCGAAATATTTCTCTTTGAGCGCCCGCCACGGCGCCCAGTCCTCAAACAACGGATGCGCTGGCCGATACTTCGTCGAAAATGCCAGCGCGACATCGTATTGGTTGGTCGCCGCAGCGGCAACCGCAATCTGGCCCAGCGTGAAGTCTTCGATTCGCACCACCGGAAACGGCCGCGATACGTAGCCGAGCCAGGGACGCGACAGTTCGTCCGACGCCGGCCACGCCGTCAACACTCGCGCCCGCGGATATCGCAACGCCAGAAAACGCCCTGCCTCGGCGTGCATGATTATGTAATCGCGATATGCAAGGTTATCTTCGATTGAGAACCCGTAAGGCGGATTAGTAAAAAGTTCGGCCACGAACGCGATTGCGATCAACGCCACTACCAGTCGCCAGTAGCGTACGCGTCGCCAGAGCGTAGACACCATCAACAAGATGACAAGCGGGACAACCGGCAGCATGTATCGCGCCAGCACCGCTCCGCCAACCACCGACATGAATACCAGGTACGCAATCAGCACGGAGAGAAACGCCATCTGCATCCAGAGGGCGATTCGCGGACGATCTTCAGCTTTTCCAGCCAACGGACGCCGCCGCATCGCAAGCAATCCTGCAACCGTGAGCAGATACAAACCGAAGTATCCGAAGACTTGCCAGAGTCGCAGCCCCAAAGCGAGAGGAATGCGCAATGGATCGAGCGTCGCCGTCAAGTTGTAGCGGACAAACTCGGGATTGCCGAACAGAAGGCCCGTCTTCGCATAGTGGTATGCATACCAGCTCGCCAGTGGAAGCAATGGCACAAGCAAAAAGAACGATCGTGAACGGCGATCGGCGGGCGGAGCAAAATCTGTCCAGCGGGCACGAACCCATCGTGCGCACAACTCCCATGCAAGGAGCGCCAGCGGAGCCAGGATCGCAGTCTCTTTCGCCATCGCCCCCAGTGAAAACCACAATGCCGCATGCCACGGACGGTCTTTCAGATAGGCGAGTAATCCCCAGAATGTGAGCCCCGCCACCGTCAGATCCAGATGGGCAAGTGAACTCTGTGTAAAAAAAACGGGATACAGCGCGGCCAACGCGGTTGTCGCCCATGCGACCGGCAGGTTCGCCGCAAATCGTGACAGCCGAAAGAGTCCCAGCAGAGAGAATGCTGAGACCGCGAGCATGGCCGTACGTGTGACCAGTGGTGAATATCCAGCGACTTTCCACGCAAGCGCGAGCCATGCCATCACCAACGGCGGATGGGCATTCGAAGGAGTTGAGTGAGGAATCAGCGCCCCAGTCAGATACAGATCCCGCGCCGCCGGAATGTAGTATCCCGCCTCATCCCAAAAATATGGAAGGCGCAGCAGCGGGGCATGGAGCAACCTGAGAGCCGCAAAGATCAATGCAAAGAAAAGTAATTCCAGCGCCCAACCTGCTGGAGCCGCACGCGAACGTTCGCGACCGGAAGTAGCCGACCGCATCAGTGGACGGGTCCGCCAGGCGAGCGCGGATCCAGTTGAATCTGGCCAAACGCGGCTTCATAGTTTGCGACGTTCTGTTGCAGGAGCGCCATCAGCGCCTTCGCCTGCTGCGGGCTCAAGTAGACTCCCTGAAAATTGCGCAACTCCACCTGCGTCTCCGAACTCTGCTGCATTGTTCCAAAAACGAGAAAAAAATCCCAGACATTGACGCGGATCTGCACGCTGTTCGCGTAGGCCTCGCGATAGTCAGGAGTGTTTGCGAACTTGATATTTGGTTGGGGCGGCGTATTCATGCATGAAGTGTACCGTCTAAAAGAGTTGTGGGTAAAGAAACACGGGCTCGTACTCCCGCAGACTGCCACCACCGTATACTTTGAGAAGTATTCGAGGAGGAATTGGTGGCGGACGCTCCCGACCTGATTGCACTCAAACAACGCATGAAATCCACCTGGATGGCCGGCGACTTTGGCCAGATCGCTCGTCTCAACGAAAAAGCGGGGCAGGAGTTCATCGGCCGCCTCTTCCTTCGTCCGGGAATGAAAGTCCTCGACGTGGCATGCGGAACCGGCAACCAGTCCGTCCCCGCCGCTCGCACCGGGGCAGAGGTTACCGGACTCGACATCGCTCCCAATCTTCTGGAACAAGCCCGCGAGCGCGGCCGTAAGGAAAATCTAAAAATTACTTTCGTCGAAGGCGATGCGGAAGACATCCCTTACGACACAGGCCAGTTTGACGTCGTACTCTCGATGTTTGGCGCGATGTTCGCTCCTCGGCCCGAACGCGTTGTTTCAGAGTTTCTGCGCGTTTGTCGCCCAAGTGGGATGATCGCTATGGGCAACTGGACCGCGAGTGGCTTTGTCGGTAAACAGTTTGCAGTCAGTAGCCGCCATGTTCCTCTTCCACCGGGAATTGTTCCGCCCGTTCTGTGGGGTGACGAATCGGTTGTAGCCGAACGTTTCGGAAACCGCGCCCAATTGCAGATGACGCGGCGGGAGTTTCGCTTCGATTTTCCTTATGGCCCCGAGAAAGTAGTGGAGTTATTCAAGACCTACTTCGGACCTACCAAAACGGCGTTCGAACGGCTTGACCCTGCCAAACAAAAAGCGTTTCAAGACGACCTTCTCAACCTCTGGAAAGAAAACAACGAGGCGACCGACGGCCGCACCGTCATTCGTGGCGAATATCTCGAGGTCCACGCTCGGCCGAATTGATCGGTCTACGGAAGCAACTCATAGCTCACAAACGCGAACTTCTTCGAATCAGGAGACCAGGAGTTCACATTGATCGAGCCCTGTCCCCCGAAGAACTGCCTAAGAACCGGAACAGCATCGTCCTCGTCTTTCGGGACCTGCGCAGGCGCATCACTGGACGGCAACGGGATTATGCGAAGCTGGACCGCAGTTTTGAAATCGTGCCCTTTTGTTCCGGCTGGAAATGTCAAAAACACTAACCGTTTCCCGTCAGGCGACGGATGCGGAAACCAATCTTCACCGGCATCGCCCGTGACCCGCTCGGCCTTGCTGTCGTTCGTTCCTGCGCCATCCACCGGGAAGCGCCAGATGTCCCATCCGCCCGAGCGATCGGTATTGATGTAAATCCATTTTCCATCGGGCGAATAGTCAGGACCATCGTCAAAGCCGGGGCTCGAAGTCAGCCTCTCCTCTTTTCCGCCAGTGGAAGACACTCGATAGATGTCGAAATTTCCGCCGCGCTCTCCTACAAAAGCCAGCCATTTCCCATCCGGCGACCAGCCGTGGAAGTAGCTCGGGATATTCGGAGTGACCATTTGCGGACTGGTCCCATCGGCGGTGGACACATACACCTGCGATCCATCAGCGGGAGCATGTTGTGCCGAGAACGCCAGACGCTTGCCGTCTGGAGAGAGCGCCTTGTCATTGTTACAGTTATACGCTTTGTCGAGAGCAAGCTTCTCGGGTTTCGCTTCGCCATTTGCGTCCAATACAAAGCGGTAGATCACTCCCCCGGAATTCGCCACGAGATACTTGCCATCCGGCGACCAATTGGGCGCCTCCCACAATTTGTCAGCGGTGTAAGCGACGTGCACACTCTTGCTCTCGAGATCGTAGATCGAAATCTTGCTGCGCACATTTTCTGGGTTCAGATGAGGCTCCGTCGCGGGCAGTTCCTGGATGCTTACGTTCGAAAACACCGCCGTCTCAAGCACCTGCGCATCGTGCGAACAGACGCCGATCCCGATATACACCGGTCCGTCAAGGCTGACAGTCGCCGGCACGGATGCAACAACCGGTTCTCCGACCTTACCCACCGACATCTGGAACTGAGCCCCTCGCCGCTCAATGCGGATGTGTACCGGTGCATTCAGATTCGACCGCACCTCAGACGTCTGCGCTCCGCGGATTGGACGGAACTGAAGCGAAGTCAAACCGTCGCCATGCAGAGCGACGTCAGCGTATGCGGAGTTTGGATCCAGACTCTGACGCACCGCGAGCACGGCTTTCCGATGGTCTTCAGAACCCTTCCCAATAAAGTGGACGTCGGCAGTAATTGCGAAGTTTCCGGTCGCCCGCTTCCAGACGAAATGAAACGCATCTACCGCCCCCCACATATTGGCGCCGCCACCAGTCACGCGATACTCGCCGGTCTCAGCATCGTAGGAAGCGGAACCTTTGCGCGGGTTATCGCCCACATCAGTGTGTGCCTCAAAAATGCCGACGGAGCCTTGGCCTTGTTGCGCCACGGCCGGCGAGGCAGCCTGTAACACGAGCGGCAGAACTACCAGCGCAAGAGTGTGCGGGCGAACGGCGTGCCAGAGATTCATGAAAAACTCTCGAGGACCGAAATTTGGTGGAACAGAAGCAATTGGCAGACCATGCGCCCAATCCTCCACCGTCCACGAGATTCTAATGCAAGCGCGGCGATCACAGCCTCCAATCGAAGTCCAGAACAAGTTCCCAATTATGAATCCGATCTCGCTTGCCCTACAATGCTGGCCACGGCCTTGCGACAAACTTCCAAAGATTTAGCATACAAATTTGACATGGCGACCGCGGAAACAGTGAATCTGGAAAACGAATCCGACCCGACCGGACAGGCAGCTGGTGCTTGCGCAATGGTCCTTTTCGGAGCGGCAGGCGACCTGACCAAGCGCAAGCTGATTCCCGCTCTTTTCAATCTTGTGAAGGCGAAGCTCCTTCCGAAAGATTTTGCAGTCCTCGGAGTCTCCGTGGACGACCTGACTCTCGAACAATTTCGCGCCCAGGTGACCGGATTCCTCCCCGCTGAAGATCGCGGAACAGAACACTGGCAGTGGTTTACAGAACGACTTTTCTACCAACGCGGCGAGTTTTCGAATCCAGATACCTACACCGGTCTCGCAAGTCGGCTTACCGATTTGGATCGCGATAGCCACACCGCGGGCAACTACATGTTTTATCTCGCGACCTCGCCCAAGTTCTTCGGAGAGATTGTCCAACGCCTGGGGACCGCCGGTCTCACGCATCAGGAGAACGGAGGCTGGCGGCGCGTCATCATCGAAAAGCCCTTCGGCCACGACCTCGAATCGGCCAAAGCGTTGAACCGCGAGATCAAGGGCGTTCTGAACGAAAATCAGATTTACCGCATTGACCACTACCTCGGCAAAGAAACTGTCCAGAACATCATGGTCTTCCGGTTCGACAATGCCATCTTCGAGCCCATCTGGAACCGGCGCTACATCGATCACGTGCAGATCACAAATGCCGAAACCGTCGGCGTGGAACAACGTGGCGGATACTTCGACACCGCCGGCACGTTGCGAGACATGGTCCCCAACCACTTAATGCAGCTTCTCAGTCTCACCGCGATGGAGTCCCCGGCGTCCTTTCAGGCCGACGCTGTCCGCAACGAGCAAGCCAAGGTCCTGCATGCAATTCAGCCACTGGATTCTGAGGATGTCCTGAACCGCACCGTTCGCGGCCAATACGGCGAAGGCATGGTCGGTGCCGAGAAAATGCCCGGCTATCGCACCGAAGCCGGCGTTTCCCCCAGCTCGCGAACCGAAACCTACGTGGCGATGAAGCTAACCGTCGACAACTGGCGCTGGGCTGGGGTGCCATTCTATTTACGAACCGCCAAGCGCATGGCCAAGCGTCACACTGAAATCGCGATTCAGTTCAAGAGCACTCCATTCGACCTGTTCCGGCACTCGGCCTTTCATAAGCTGCATACCAATACTCTAGTGATTCGCATCCAGCCAGTAGAAGGAATTTCTCTGAGCTTTGGCGCCAAGGTCCCGGGCGCGGTACTACGAGTTGGATCAGTCGACATGAGTTTCGAATATTCCAAATATTTTGGAGCGGACGCCCACACCGGATACGAAGTTCTGCTCTATGACTGCATGATCGGGGATGCAACGTTGTTTCAGCGCGCCGACATGGTCGAAGCGGGCTGGAGCGTAGTGGATCCTGTACTCGACGTCTGGACGGCGCTGCCGCCGCGCAAATTTCCCAACTATGCCGCCGGCACTTGGGGTCCGAAGGATGCCGACGAGTTGGTAGAGCGCGACGAGCGCCGATGGAGGAGAATAGAGCCATGATCCTAGCAGGAGAAATTGGCGCAACTCGTACGCGCCTTGCCGCTTTTGAGACCGAGGGCAACCGCCTGAACCGAGCGGTCGAAAAGAACTACATGAGCCAGGAGCATGCCGGCCTGTCTGAGATCATCGACCATTTCATCAAGACCGAAGGAATTCTGGTGCATCGCGCCTGCTTCGGTGTCGCTGGTCCTGTGAGACGTGGCCGCAGCAAGATTTCGAATTTGCCCTGGATTATCGATTCACGCGACCTAGCCAAACAGTTGAAGCTTGATTCAGTCGGCATGCTGAACGACCTCGAAGCCTACGCCTACGGAATCGACGCGCTAGACTCCAAGGACTTTGTCACTCTGAACGAAGGCTCGGAAGACGCAGAAGGAAATCGAGCAGTAATCTCCGCCCGCACCGGATTAGGCGTGGCAGGCCTCTACTGGGATGGCTTCCGCCATCATCCTTTCGGCTGCGAGGGCGGGCACTCCGACTTCGCACCGCGAAACGTGCTGGAGATGGAACTGCTGACCTATCTGCAGAAAAAATATGGCCGCATCAGTTGTGAACGAATTCTCTCCGGGCCGGGCATCAAAAACCTCTACGACTTTCTTAGCGACACGCACAAAGCCGACGAGCCTCAATGGTTGAAGGATCAGATTGCTGCGGCTCCCGATGCTCCCGCGCTGATCTCAAAACTGGCAGCGGAAGGCAAAGCTCCCATTTGCGATCAAACCATGTCGATCTTCGCAAGCATTTACGGGGCTGAAACCGGAAATGTCGCGTTGAACTTCATGTCCACCGGAGGCATTTTCATCGGGGGAAGCGTAGCCGCGAAGAATGTGTCCCGCATGAAGGATCCCATCTTCATGCAATCGTTCCTGGACAAGGGCCGGATGGTCCCACTGCTCAAGGAAATGCCGGTCACCATCGTACTGAACGACGATTCCGGACTGATCGGCGCCGCCCGCTACACGCTCGTGGAGAAAGCGTTCAAAACTAAAAAGACAGCCTGAACCGTCGACTGTTTTGGGGTGGAGCGGTGCTTCAGCACTACATTGATGGCTTTATAGATTTGGGTTTTAGCCCTGAGGTCCGGAACGTGACCCCATGGAAATTTAAGACCGTCCCCCCGGCTAAAGCAGGGTTGAGAACCAAGCTCAATGCAGCTGAAGCGCTACTCCACCCAATAATTCAACGCCGCCACTCATCAATCAGATTCGCGACCAACCCCGTCCAACCTGTCTGGTGACTAGCGCCCAGACCCAACCCCGTGTCGCCATGATAGTACTCATTGAAGAGCAGATACTCACGCCAGTGCGGATCGTGCTGGAATTTACCGTACGCGCCGAAGCAAGGCCGCTTGCCATCCTGGTCACGCTTGAAAATAGAGATCATGCGGTTGGCGGTTTCCTCCGCGACCACCGCTGGCGTAACCGGCTTCCCATCACTTCCGGGAATCTGCACCGAAAATTGCGGCCCCAACGCGTCGCTGAATCGCAAAAACGAGTGGATCAACAGGTAGGAAGTCGGAAACCACACCGGACCACGCCAGTTGGAGTTCCCTCCTTTAAGTTTCACCTCAGCTTCGCCAGGTTCATAACCCAGAGTACGGTCGCCAAACTTGAAGGGATGGTCCTTGTGATATTTCGATAGGCTCCGGATCCCATACGGCGAAAGAAACTCTCCCGGGTCCGCGATGCGCTCCAGCAATCGCTTGAACTGGTTCGGGTCCGCAATTGAGAGCACATAGCGCTTACGACCATCATCCACCGCGTAGCAAGCATCCCCGACGAGATCAGGGCGATTCTGGATAAACCATTCCACGTCCCGCAAGAAGCTGGGATAAGCCTTCAGTTCCTCGCGATCGAGCACCTCAATCCCATACAGCGGAATCAGTCCGACCAGCGAACGCAGCCGGAACTTGTGAAATTCCCCATTGGGATATCGCAGCACGTCGTAAAAAAATCCTTCCTTCTCGTCCCACAACTGATATTGGCGCCCGCCCATCTTCTTCATCGCCGCGCCGATATAGATGAAGTGCTCGAAGAATTTGGTGGCGACGCCCTCGTATACGCGGTTCTGCTTGGCCAATTCGAGCGCAATCCGCATCAGATACAGACAGAAGAATCCCATCCACCCGGTTGCGTCTGCTTGTTCCAGAATCGCTCCGCCGGGAAATCGCTCGCCCCGATCCACCACCGCGATGTTGTCCAGACCAAGAAATCCGCCCTCGAATACGTTATTGCCCTGGCTATCCACCCGGTTCACCCACCAGGCAAAATTCATCAGCAGTTTGTGCAAACACTTTTCCAAAAACTCTGTGTCCCCTTTACCAGTGCGCTGTTTCTCGTTCTGATACACGCGCCAGCAAGCCCAGGCATGCATCGGCGGATTTAAATCGGAGAACTCCCACTCGTATGCCGGAATTTGTCCGTTGGGGTGCTGAAACTGCTCAAACAGCAGCACCCACAGATTTTCCTTGGCGAAATCCGGATCGACCAACGCCAGGCTGATGCACTGGAAAGCCAAGTCCCAAGCCGCGAACCAGGGGAACTCCCACTTGTCCGGCATGGACAGGATGCGCATCGAAGTTCACATGCCGCCAGTGAACATTGCGCATCCGCTTGCGCGATTCCGGTGGCGGCAATTTCGGATTGTCGCCCTCCAGCCACAGATCTACATCCCACAAATAAATCTGTTTGCTCCACAGCATCCCTGCCAGCGCCTGACGCTGAATTTGTTTTTCTTCTTCAGTAGCCTTGGGAGGGTGCACGGTGGCGTAGAACTGATCGGCTTCCTTCTTTCTTTGCGTGACGACCTGGTCGACGTCATCCAAAGGCCGATCCAGATTCTCTCGCGTCAGTCGCAGGCGCAGAACAACGGACTGTCCCGCTGGTACAGAATACCTGTAATGAACACATCCTTTGGTTCCCGAATCCGCGGGATTGACGCAGTCCTCTCCATTCACGATGTGGCGATGAAAAGCATCTTTCACGTACGGTTTGCGGTTACTCGCGCCCTGATAAAGGCGCTCTGCATTGCTTTCATTGTTTGTGAACAGTGGTTCTCCGCCCGCTGGAGCATAGAGGTAGCGGCGGCCCAGTGAATAAGGAAACTGCAGGTTGTGCAGAGCCGTTGCCTGAAAATCATCCGCCGCCAGCGTGATGTGACTAGTCGTGCGCTCAAGGCCAATCAATGGCTCGCGACCCGCCGGATCAGTCCACGCCCAAGTATTGCGGAACCAAAGGTGCGGCAACAGATGCAACTCAGCAGCATCTGGCCCGCGATTGAATGCCTCGATCCGAATACAAATATCTTCCGGCCCCGCCTTCGCATATTCGATGAAGACGTCGAAGTAGCGGTTATCGTCAAAGATTCCGGAGTCCAGCAGCTCGTACTCGGGCGCGCCAACCTGCCCCCAGCGCCGGCGGTTTTCCTCTAACAGTTGCGCGTACGGAAACTCCTGCTGCGGATATTTGTAGAGCATCCGCATGTAACTATGAGTCGGCGTGTTGTCGAGATAGAACCAG
>WNFR01001695.1_pt1 | contig 23034 bp, 17 predicted proteins | sample 5400221 | NCBI WGS metagenome assembly WNFR01 (sample SAMN13153357, study PRJNA577476) | soil metagenome | isolation source: 40 cm soil under Madrone tree | place: USA:California | collected 2016-06-14 | reverse complement strand
CTTTTCCTGCTGCGTCCAATGGCCGCTGTCCCGGACCAGGTACTTCTCGAGATCGGGGATGATCTTCTCCATGCCGTCAGCCGCGGATGGCGGCAGCACGCGATCGTTCTCGGCCATGATCATCAGCGATGGCACCCGCACGGTGTGGTCGACCCCGGCCGAACGCTGCCAGTTGCGTGACATGTTGCGGTACCAGTTGATGCCGCCGGTGAAGCCTGACCTGGTGAAGGTGTCGACGAAGACTTGCTTCTCCTCCGGCGACAGGATCGGCGTGCGCGGATCATGTTTGGCGTCGTAACCGGCAATCATTTGCGGAAATGCCAGATTGAGTCTCGGTGATGCGCCGACGCCGGCGACCGGCGTCTCCGCCGGCGCGGTGTCACTGCGTGGAACCGGCTTGCGCATGAAGGCGTCAAAGGTCTGTTCCACCCGGCCGTTGAATATCTTGTCGGGACCATGCGCGGGGTCCTGAAACTGCACGACATACATCTGCTCGCCGAAGCGCTTGCGTAACAGTTCGATCGGGTCCGCCGGCGCACGGTTGGTGTGCGGGGTGTTGATGCCGACGACGCCGGCCACGCGATCGATATGCCGCAGCGGCATTTGCCAGACGATAAAACCGCCCCAGTCGTGACCGACGAAGATCGCCTTGTCGATCTTGAGATGATCAAGCAGCCCGATGAGATCGCCGGTCAGGTGCTCGATGTCATAGGACTCGACCGGTTCGGGCCGGTCGGTCGCGCCGTAGCCGCGCTGATCCGGCGCAATCACCCGAATTCCGGCGGCAGCCAGCGTCTTGATCTGGTGGCGCCACGAAAACGCGATCTCCGGCCAACCGTGGCAGAGAATAACCGGCGGCGTGTCGGTTTTCGGTCCGGCTTCGTAATAGCCCATGCGAATTCCGTTCGTCTGGGCGAACTGCAGAGGCGGCATCTCTATCATCGTCGACTCATTTCAATTCGCTGATCATGCTCTTCAGTTTTCGAGCATGATCTTATCGGAAAACCGGTTCCCACTTTTCCGGATCATGCTTTAGCTTGCCGCGCTCTTGAGATCGGACGGTGGCGCAAAGGCGGCTTCGAGTGCTGCGAATTCTCCCGGCAGCATGTCGCAGAGAACCTGAACATGAGGAATGATGTTGGCGCCGGCGATGAAGCCGAAATCCAGCTGATCGCGGTAGCTCTGCACGGTGATGTTGAGCGCGAGCCCGTGGGTCGAAATCGAAACCGGGAAGATGTGCAACAATTCCGCGCCCGCCGCATACAGCGTCTGGCGCGGTCCGGGCACGTTGGAAACCGTGATGTTCGCCGCCGGCGGCAGCACGTCCGACAGGCTCGAGCGGCTGTACAATAGCGCCAGAATCTGCACCAGGATCGGCGCGCCAAGCATCGAGATGTTGGACATCTGCGGCATCAAGGCCCGCAGCGGATGCGACATCTCCTTCGACTTGGTGGATTGCGCGATGATCGCCTCCAGCCGCGCCTTGGGATCCTCGACGTTGGTGGCAATCGAACAGATCATGCCGAAGACCTGATTGTTGGCGTCGGTGTTGCCCTCTTCGCGCAACGAAATCGGCACCGCAGCCGTCATCGATTTCGCCGGCAGCGCGCCGCGCTCCAGCAGATAGCGCCTGACCACGCCGCTCGAGATCGCCAGCACCACGTCGTTCAGCTTGCCACCGGCCTGCTTGGCCAGCGCCTTCGCCCGGCTCAGCGGGATCGATACGCCGGCAAAGCTGCGCTCCGATGAAATCGATTTGTTCAGGATCGTCGACGGCGACACCATGCTGGCGATGCTGTCGCGCGATTTCGGATCGGAAATCCTCCCAACCACATCGGAGACGCTTTTGAGCATCGTGGGAATGCTGCCGGCAAGCTTCACCGCGGATTCGATCTGGAACATCGCGTTGTCGAACAAGATCGATCCGAGATCGCTTTTGCCGGAACGCGGCAGATCGATGCCCTTGGCGGCCGTTTTGGCATCGAAGGGCTGGGTCCAAAGCTGCTGATAGGAGTCGATGAAGTTAGCGGCGATGTCGCGCGGCTCCTGCCCGACCTTCGCCCGCGCCGCCGGCTTCTCGACTTGCCTCGGAACCGGCGTCACATCGTAGATCATGCTGGTGAGGGCTGCGCCCGCGCCGCCGTCGATGCAGGCGTGATGCATCTTGGAATAGAGCCCGATCTCGTTGTCCTTCATGCCTTCGAAGACATAGAACTCCCAAAGCGGACGGGCGCGATTGAGCAGCTTGGCATGCATCCAGCCGACGATGCGCTCCAGTGTCGCACGGTCGTGGGGAGCAGGAAGGCTGCCCCTGAAAATGTGGCGGTCGATATCGAACTGGTCGTCCTCGACCCAGGAAGGGTGATCGATGTCTAGCGGCGCCTTTTCCAGACGCGCTTTCAGGATCGGCGCAATGTGCAGCCGCGAGGCGATCATCGCCTTGAAGTCCTCGAAGAAGTCACCTTTGTAATCGTCGGGCAGACGGAAGATCGCCATGCTCCCGACATGCATCGGCATTTCAGGCGTTTCCAGGTACAGAAACGAGGCGTCCATTGAGGACAGCTTTTTGGCGTCACTCATGCATTCCTCCCTCGGAGATCACGCGGCGCCTTGATGGCGCTTCTTGCGTTCAGACGGTCCTGGGGTCAGGACCTCGGTGACGATTGTGCATTTTCCGGAGGCGCATATGCAATGACAAACGGACCCGACCGGTCAAATTGCCTGAACTGGCCCTCGGGTTGGGCCAGACGGTCCGCCACCGCCCACAAGGCCGCCGGGTTCACGCCCAGTCCGACGTGACTGGCAAAATGCACCTCGATGTTTTCAGCGGTATCGGAGGGACGCAGCAGGCAAGTTCGCCAGTTCACTATGCCATCGGTGCGCGAGTAGATCGACGTGGCCGGAACCGGCAGATCGCCTGCGATCGCGTTTCGAAGCTCGGAATTGGCCTCAACCGTCTCGCCTGACAGCGCCTCGTAGAGTCGCGTGGCGTTGGTCGCTCTGACGTCGTTCGCGAACGGGCTTCCCAGCGTCACAACACATCGCACCATGTCCGGCGCCTGCAGCGCCAGATCGCGCGCATAGACGCCGCCCAGGCTCCACCCGACGACACTGACCTTGCGGCCGGTCGAGCCGTGAATCTCGGCAAGCCGATCCCGCAGCGCGCCCCGCATGCGCGACACACCACGGATGTTGCGGCCCATCTTCCAGGCATAGGTGTCGTATCCGAGCTCCTTTAGATATCGCCGCATCGGCGCCATCGACAGATCGCTGGCGAGGAACCCCGGTAACGTCAGCACCGGATGACCATCGCCCTTCGGGGCGCGCATCAGGAGCGGCGAAAGCCACAGGCTGGCGTTGAATTCGAATATCCCTCTGGCTTCGGCCAGCAGCAGCCCAAGGCCCGGCGGACGAAGCCGGCCCGTGGCTTGCGGCTCGCTTCGGTCAGTCGGCATCATTTCTTGTCACTGGTGCGCGCACCGCCCAGGCCCGCCATGGTCGCGAACATGTCCTGAAACCGCTCGGCGATCCTCGGATCGAACGTGAACCAGCTCTGCATCAGCGCTTCCGGCGAAACCTTTTCGATGTTGGCCATCATCTGCTGCTGGAGTTTTTCCATAACAGCCGTTTGCATCGGTTGCAGATCCGGAAGTCCGAAAAACTGCCGGGCTTCGAGAGGCGTGCAATCTATTTCGACGTTTACCTTCATGTCGCGCTCCTGATTGCATTTGTGACAGCTTGTCACAGTATCGCCGCGAGAGGCTGCGCGACGCAAGCGACCTGAACGGACAAGGCGGCCCTCATTTGGCAGAAAAGGCTAGCCAAAACGCTCGACCGCAAAGGGTTTGGGATCGGCGAACGGCGTCTCGCCGGTCATCATCTCCGCCAGCAGACGGCCCGTCGCCGGGCCCAGCGTCAGACCATGGTGCTGGTGTCCGAAATCGAACCACAGGCCGGCATGGCGGGGCGCCTTGCCGATCACCGGCAGCATATCGGGCAAACACGGCCGTGCGCCCATCCAGGGCTTTGCGTCGACCGCGTCTCCCAACGGAAACACTGCGTGCGCCCGCGGCAGCGCCTGCCGAAGCTGGATCGGCGTGGGCGGTGCATCACGGCGGGCAAACTCGACGCCGGTGGTGAGACGAATGCCGCGGTTCATCGGCGCCAGCAGATAGCCGAGATCCGAATCGAGCACGGGATGATTGAGCACGGCATTGCCGCGCGGCGCCAGGTGCAGGTGGTAACCGCGCTTGATGCCGAGCGGGATAGAATATCCGAGCGGACGAAACACCAGATCGGACCAGGGTCCCAAGGCCACGACGGCTTCGCGCGCGACCGCCGCGCCATTGACCCCGCCAACGCGCCAGCCGCCGGCGACTTGTTCAAGCGTTTTCGCATCGCCCACCAGAAAGCGCCCACCCTTGCGCTTGAAAAGCGCCGCATAGGCTTTGGCCAATCTTCCCGGATCGGGAACGAATCCGGGCGCAGGCAAATAGATCGCGCCGGCGAACTCTCCAGTCAGATTGGGCTCGCGCGCCGCAATCGCACTGCCATCGAGAACCTCGCCTGCGACGCCATACTGCTTCGCCCGCTCGAGATCTTTAACCGCGCTGGCCAGGGTGCCGTCGGAACGAAACAGCTTGAGCCAGCCGGTCCGCCGCAGCAACTCCGGCACTTCAGCCTCCGCAATCAGCGCCTCATGCTCGATGAGGCTGCGCTGGATCAAAGGCAACTCGGCCATCGCGCTGTGCAGCGCCCGATCCGGCGAGGATGCCAGAAAGTAGCGCACCAGCCACGGCAGGAAGGCTGGCAAATCAGAGAATTGGTAGCGCACCTCCGGCGCGCGATTCATCGCGTATTGAAAGATGCGCCCGAAATCCCGGGGAAACATATAGGGAAAGACCGAGGCGGATTCGATCAGTCCTGCGTTCCCAAAACTGGTCCCTTCGCCGGCGAGTTCGTGCCGGTCGACCAGGATCACGTCCCGTCCCCGCTTCTGCAGGTGCAAGGCAGCGCCCACGCCGACCATTCCCGCACCCAATACGAGAACATCGGCCTTCAGTTCCGTCATCCGGCACTCCGAAAGTTGTATGTTATGCGCTCGCGCTACCCCGTTACATGAAGCTAGTTATTGCATCATCGTCGCGCAAACCGGCTTGGCTTTTGCGGAAATCGCGCTTGCGCGGCGGCCAAACTCTGGCAACATGGATCGGCCAAACTCTCGATATTGCAGAAATCAACAGCGCGCCACAGCGGAGAACGTGAACAAATGTCGGTACGTCAAACCCTGCTTGCAGCGACCACCGTCTCAATCGTCGCTTTTGCGATGTCGCCGGCAACGGCCCAGACCCTGCGCTACGCCAACCAGGGCGACCTCAAATCGTTGGATCCCTACACGCTCAAGGAAACCACGACCATCGCCCATCACGCGCATGTCTATGAAGGTCTGGTGACCCGCGACAAGGACCTGAAGATCATTCCGGCGCTCGCCGAAAGCTGGGAAACGCTGGAGCCGACCCGGTGGCGTTTCCACCTGCGCAAAGGTGTCAAATTCCACAATGGAGACCCCTTTACGGCTGACGATGTCATCTTTTCCGCGGAGCGCGTTCGCGCCAAGGGCTCAAACTTCCTGACCAACGTTGCGGCCGACGCAAAGTTCGTCAAAGTCGACGATTACACCGTCGATGTGATGTTAGACTCGCCCAATCCCATTCTCATTTCGCAATGGGACGGCTGGTACATCATGGACAAGAAGTGGTGCGAGGAGCACAACGCCGTGGCGCCGACGCCGGCCTCGGCGACCACGCCGAGTTATGCGTCGCTGCACGAAAACGGCACCGGTCCCTTCATGATCGAGAGCCATCAGCCCGGCGTTAAGACGGTATTCAAGGCGAGCCCCAACTGGTGGCGCAAGCCCGAGCACAATCTCAAGGAAATTATTTTCACGCCGATCGGATCCGACGCGACCCGCGTTGCGGCGTTGCTGTCGGGCGAAGTAGACATCATCGAGCCGGTTCCGATCCAGGATATCGCGCGGGTGAATTCGAGCGCCAATGCCACGGTTCTGACTGGACCGGAATTGCGTACCATCTTCCTCAGCATGGACCAGACCCGCGACGAATTGCTGTATTCGAACATCAAGGGCAAAAATCCCTTCAAGGATATCCGCGTCCGCGAGGCCTTCTATAAGGCTGTCGATGTCGAACTGATCAAGAACCGCGTCATGCGCGGTCTTTCGACGCCGTCGGCGCTGATGATCGCGCCGCAGCTTTTTAAGCTTTCGGGAGACTTCACGCGGCCGAAGTTCGATCCTGAAGGCGCCAAGAAATTGCTCAGCGAGGCGGGATATCCCGACGGTTTCGAAGTTACGATGGATTGCCCCAACGATCGCTATGTCAATGACGCCGCGATCTGCCAGGCGGTGGTCGGCATGCTCGCCCGCGTCGGCATAAAGATCAACCTTTTGGCGCAGCCCAAGGCGCAGTACTTCGCCAAGGTGCTGAAGCCCGGCGGTTACCAGACATCCTTTTACATGCTGGGCTGGACGCCGGCGACATCCGATTCTCAAAACGTACTCTACGACATCATGGGTTGCCGCGACGAACCGAAGTCCAACCGCGGCGAAGCCAATCTCGGTGGCTACTGCAACAAGAAGATGGACGCAATTGCCGACAAGGTCCTGCTCGAGACCGACGCCGGCAAGCGCGACCTGCTGATCAAGGAAGCGTTTGAGATCGCGGCGAAGGACTACGGGTATATCCCGCTGCATCAACAGGCTCTGGCATGGGGCGTGTCGAAGAAGGTGAAACTGACCCAGCGTGCCGACAACCAGGTTCTGCTGTACTGGGCGACCGCACAGGAATAAGGCAGCTTCGCAAGTCCCGGTGGCTTCGTGCCTCCGGGACTTTTTCGTTTTCAGGTTCGCCATGATGCGCGCCAGATCAGAAAAGACGTGAAAGGATCACATGCTCGCTTTCACTCTTCGCCGGGCGATCCAGGCCATCGGCGTCATGATCGCGGTGGGGATCATCTCGTTCTCGATGTTCCGTTTCGCCGGCGATCCGGTCAACCAGATCGTCTCGCTCGATACATCGGCGGCCGAGCGCGCTGCGGTCCGCAAATCGCTCGGCCTTGACGATCCCGTGCCGGTGCAGTTCGCGCGGTATTTCACCAACGCCGCGCAATTCAAATTCGGCGTCTCGTACCAGTTTCGCCAGCCGGTCGCGAATTTGCTGATGGAGCGGATGCCGGCCACGCTGGAACTTGCCACCTGCGCCACGATTCTGGCGATGGTGTTCGGCATCCTGATGGGGGTCTATTCGGCGCTGAAACGCGACACGCTGCTTGCAAAAATATTCCAGGCGGTGTCGCTGATCGGAATCTCGCTGCCAACCTTCCTGATCGGCATTTTGTTGATCTATCTGTTCGCCGTGGTGCTGGGCTGGCTGCCATCGTTCGGCCGCGGCGAAGTCGTTCGGATCGGCTGGTGGACCACCGGGCTGCTCACGGTTTCCGGCCTCAAGGCCCTGATCATGCCGTCGATCACGCTCGGTTTGTTCCAGATGACATTGATCATGCGGCTGGTGCGGGCGGAGATGCTTGAGGTCCTGCGCACCGACTATATCCGCTTTGCACGGGCGCGCGGGCTGACGACACGCGCAATTCACTTCGGTCACGCACTCAAGAATACCCTGGTTCCGGTCATCACCGTCGCGGGGCTGCAGTTTGGCTCGGTAATTGCATTCGCGATCATTACCGAAACCGTATTCCAATGGCCGGGGATGGGATTGCTATTCGTGCAAGCTGTGCAAAACGTCGATATTCCGATCATGGCGGCCTATTTGCTGATGGTGTCCCTGATCTTCGTCACTATCAATCTCGTGGTCGATATTCTCTACACGGTTGTCGACCCGCGCCTGCGCTCAACCATCAGCCGCCCGGCCTGAACGCGAGATTTTGCATGTCCGAAGCCGTTGTCCCGCACAAAGCCGAACCGAGCGCCCGGCGCGCCCGTTTCCTGCCGGGACGGTGGCTTGGACGCGCCGTCGAGAGCGACGTGTTTTATTCGTTTCGGCGCTCGAGGCTTACGATGGTTGCGGCGGCTGTTGCTGTATTGTTCTTTCTGCTCGCGATATCAGCATCGGTCCTTGCCGTGCAGAACCCGTTCGACCCGGCACAGCTTCAACTGATGAATTCGCGGATCGCGCCGATCTGGACCGCTGACGGCCAGAGCCCGTTCCTGCTCGGCACCGACGAACAAGGCCGCGACGTGTTTTCAGCCATTCTCTATGGCTTGCGCATTTCTCTCACCGTTGGCGTTCTCGGCGTATTGTTCTCCGGCACGCTGGGCATCATCCTTGGACTGATCGCCGGTTATATCGGTGGCGCCGTCGATGGCCTGATCATGCGCATCGCCGATGTGCAGCTTACTTTCCCCGCCATTCTGATCGCGCTGCTCATCAATGGCGTCGTCAAGTCGGTGTTCGGCAATCGCCTCGACGCCATGAGTACGCTGACGGTGCTGGTGTTTGCGATCGGATTGAGTTTTTGGGTGCAATACGCCCGCACCGTGCGCGGCTCGGTCATGGTGGAGAAGAGCAAGGATTACGTGGCGGCGGCGCAGTTGATCGGCCTTCCCGCCCCCGTGATCATGCTGCGGCACGTACTGCCAAACGCGATGGGGCCGATCCTGGTGATCGCGACCATCAATCTCGCGCTTGCAATTATCACCGAGGCAACGTTGTCGTTTCTTGGCTCCGGCATGCCCGACACCATGCCCTCGCTCGGCACCCTGATCCGGATCGGCAACAATTATCTGTTTTCCGGCGAATGGTGGATCGTCGTCTTCCCGGGCTTTGCGCTTGCGGCGCTGATCCTCTCCATCAACCTGCTCGGCGACTGGCTGCGCGACGCGCTCAATCCAAAACTCCGATGACACGCGCCGCAATTCCCGGATATCTGATCCCATGACCGTACCCGTTCTCTCAGTGCGTAATCTTCAGGTGGAGTTCGTCACCCGCCGCAGCACGCTGCGCGCCATCGACGGGATTTCCTTCGACATCGCCAAGGGAGAAGTGCTGGGCGTGGTCGGCGAATCCGGCGCGGGAAAATCAGTCACGGGTCTGGCGATAATCGGCCTGATAGATCCGCCCGGCCGCATTGCCGGCGGCGAGATTTATCTGTCGGGCACGCGGATCGACAATCTGCCGCCGGAAGAGATGCGCCGGATCCGGGGAAAGCGGATCGGAATGATTTTCCAGGACCCGCTCACCAGCCTGAACCCGCTATACCGGATCGGCGACCAGCTCGTCGAAACCATCAAAACCCATCTCAATCTCACGGAATCAGGTGCACGAAAGCGCGCTATAGATCTGCTGGCCGAGGTCGGCATTCCCGCACCCGACAAACGCATCGATGCCTATCCGCACGAATTCTCCGGCGGCATGCGCCAGCGCGTCGTGATCGCGCTTGCGATTTGCGCCGAACCGGAACTGATCATCGCCGACGAGCCGACCACGGCGCTCGACGTCTCCGTGCAGGCGCAGATCATCTCGCTGATCAAACGCCTCGGGCGCGATCACGGCACTGCCGTGATGCTCGTGACCCACGACATGGGCGTTATCGCCGAAACCTCGGACCGGGTCGCGGTGATGTATTCCGGTCGTATCGCCGAAATTGGCCCGGTGCTGGACGTCGTGCAGAACCCGTTGCATCCATATGCCAAGGGTTTGATGGGCGCGATCCCGACGCTCGCCGGCGACACCGCGCGCCTTGTCCAGATCCCCGGTTCGATGCCGCGGCTTTCCGCAATCCCGCCGGGCTGCTCGTTCAACCCTCGCTGTGCGTTCGCGTTCGATCGCTGCCGGATCGAACGGCCCGAGCCGATCGGGCGTGGCACGCAGGCCGTGGCCTGCCACCTTTATGACGTTGCCGCAAAGGACACTGCGGCATGACGACGGCGCCCTTTATCGAAGTCAAAAATCTGCGTCGCGTCTTCGACGTTTCAAAGCCGTGGCTCAACCGGATACTTGAAGGCGGCCACCTGGAATTGCTAAAGGCAGTCGACGGCGTGACCTTCGACATCGCCAAGGGTGAGACCTTCGCGCTGGTCGGCGAATCCGGTTCGGGAAAAACCACCGTCGCCCGAATGGTGGTCGGGCTGCTGCGGCCGACCTCGGGCGAGGTGATCATCGACGGAGTTTCGATGAGCGCCGCCGGACAGTTGCAGGCGCGTCAGCGCCTGCGCCGCCGCATTCAGATGATTTTCCAAGACCCCTATGCGAGCCTCAACCCGCGCTTTCGGGTCGATACCATTGTCGCCGAGCCGATCCGCGCCTTCGATCTGATCCAGGGTGAGCGCAATATTCAGGCGCGAGTGGGCGAGCTGTTGAATCTGGTCGGCCTGCACGCCGACGACGGCTGGAAATATCCGCATGAATTTTCCGGCGGGCAGCGGCAAAGGATCGCGATCGCCCGGGCGCTGGCGTCCGAGGCCGAGTTCATCGTCTGCGACGAACCGACCTCCGCGCTTGATGTCTCCGTGCAGGCGCAGATCCTCAATCTAATGCGCGACCTGCAGGACAAGTTCGGCCTCACCTACCTCTTCATCAGCCACAACCTTGCCGTGGTCCGGCACATGGCGAACCGCATCGGCGTGATGTATCTCGGCCGCATCGTCGAGATCGCGGAAGGGCGCGAACTGTTCAGCCGCCCGCGAATGCCCTACACGAAGATGCTGCTGGGCGCGGTGCCCGACCTCGCGATGTCCGGCCGCCAGCGGATTCCCGTAAAGGGCGAAATCCCCAATCCGATCGATCCGCCGCCCGGCTGCGCGTTCAACCCGCGCTGCCCGCTGGTGTTCGACCTGTGCCGCCGGGAGGCGCCCGCGCTGATCGACGGAGTCGCCTGCCACGCAGTCAATAATCCGGCTCACGCCGCGGTATCAGCATGATCACAACGATGGTAGCGATGCACTGGACCGGTTGGCAGACAGCCTTGGCTGTGGTCAAGTGCGCCCGCCACGCGACGTCAACGCAATGATGGATTTCAATGAGTAAAATCAATCCCGATCCGTTCACGACCAGGCCTGAAATCGAAGGCACCTTCGGTGTCGTCACCTCCACCCATTGGATCGCCACCGCGGTCGGGATGAGCATTTTGGAGAAAGGCGGCAATGCGTTCGACGCCGGTGTCGCCACGGCGTTTACGCTGCAGGTCGTGGAGCCGCATTTGAACGGTCCCGGTGGCGACGTGCCGATCATCGTGCACGATACAAAGCGCGGCCGCACCGAAGTGATTTGCGGCCAGGGCCCAGCTCCTTCGCGCGCAACCATCGCGCACTACCGCAGCGAGGGCCTGGAGATGGTGCCTGGCACGGGGCTGTTGGCGGCTTGCGTTCCCGGCACGTTCGAATCCTGGATGCTGCTGCTGCGCGATTACGGCACGCTGCGGCTGCGCGACGTACTCGAGCCGGCCATCGCCTACGCCCGTGACGGCTACCCGCTTGTCGAGCGCGCCTCGGCCACGATTGCCACTGTCGAGCAATTGTTCCGCAAGTACTGGACCACGTCAGCGGCGGTCTATCTGCCCAACGATGAAGTGCCGAAGCCCGGTACCCTCTTTACCAACAAGACGCTTGCCGAAACCTATGCCCGCATCCTGAAGGAGGCCGAAAGCGCCGGTTCCGACCGCGTCGCGCAGATCGAACGCGCCCGCAAGGCGTGGTCGCACGGCTTCGTCGCCGAAGCGATCGACCGCTTCTGCCGCACGCAAGAGATCATGGACGTCAGCGGCTCGCCGCATCGCGGCGTGCTAAGCGCCGACGACATGGCGCGCTGGCAGCCGAGCATCGAAGCGCCGCTGACCTACGACTATGGCCGCTATACCGTCTGCAAGCCCGGCGTCTGGAGCCAGGGTCCGGTGATGCTGCAGCAGCTTGCTTTGCTGAAGGGGTTCGAACTCGACGGACTCGATCCCGCGGGACCGGAGTTCATTCATCTGCAGGTCGAATGCGCCAAGCTCGCCTTTGCCGATCGCGAAAAATTCTATGGCGATCCGAACTTTAGCGAAATCCCGATCGCGACGTTGTTGTCCGATGCCTACAACGATGCGCGCCGCAAGCTGATCACGGAGAAGGCGTCGCTCGACTTTGTCCCGGGCTCGGTCGAAGGCTTTGGCTCGGTGGTGAAGCTTCGCCGTCAGGAAGGTCATCGCGAGGCGGTCGGCGCCATGGGCGCCGGCGAGCCGACGGTCGGCCGGTTCGGCGAGGTACGCGGCGACACCGTGCATTTCGACATCATCGACCAAGCCGGCAACATGATCTCGGCGACGCCGTCCGGCGGCTGGCTGCAATCGTCGCCGGTGATTCCCGAAATCGGCTTCTGCCTCGGCAGCCGCGCGCAGATGTTCTGGCTCGAGGAAAATCACCCCGCAGCGCTGGCGCCGGGCAAGCGCCCGCGCACCACGCTCAGTCCGACCATAGCGCTGCGCGACGGCGAGCCTTATCTGGCGTGGGGTTCACCCGGTGGCGATCAGCAGGATCAATGGAACACGCAGTTCTTTCTGCGGCACGTTCACGCCAAGCTGAATCTACAGGAAGCGATCGACGCGCCGGCGTGGCATTCGGAGCATTTCCCGATCTCGTTCTGGCCGCGCACCGCGCGCCCCGGCGTGCTGGTGGTCGAGAACCGCGTGCCGAAGGCGACCGTCGATACGCTGAAGAGCCGCGGTCATATCGTGGAAACCGGCCCCGACTGGTCGGAGGGCCGCCTCACCGCCGCCTCCAAGATCGGCCGCCGCCGGCGTGCCGCTGCCAACCCGCGCGGTATGCAGGGCTACGCGGCCGGACGATAGCAGGCGCAAGGATGACCTGGTCAATTATCGCCCGAGACAATGCAACCGGCCAATTCGGGATTGCGGTCGCCACACGGTTCTTCGCAGTGGGCGCCCGCGTGCCGCACATCGCCGCCGGCATTGGCGGCATCGCGACGCAGGCGCTGGTCAATCCATATTACGGCATCGACGGTTTGAAGCTGCTGCGCGAAGGACGAGCGCCGCGCGACATCGTCGAGACCTTGATCGCAGCGGATAGCGGTCACAAGAGCCGGCAACTTCACATCATGGACGCCAGCGGCCGCATCGCCGCCCATACCGGCCGCGAATGCGTCGACTGGTGCGGACACATCGAGGGAAAGAATTTCTCGATTGCCGGCAACATGCTTGCGGGCGCCAGGGTGCTGGACGACACCGCGAACGCCTTCATCGCGAACGAAACGCTGCCCTTCGCGCAACGCTTGATCGCGGCGATGCGATCAGGCGAAGCTGCTGGCGGAGACAAGCGCGGCAAACAATCGGCGGCGCTCTTGATCTACGGCGACGAGGAGTGGTCGGCGCTCGACCTACGCGTCGACGACCATTCCGACCCGCTTCGTGAACTTGAACGACTCGAACAGGTGAGCCGCGAGCGCTGGGTGCATTTCCGAAAGTATCTGCCTAGCCGCAAGAATCCGGCTGGTATTACCGATCGCGAGACTATCGACGCTGGCATCGAAGCGGCGATTGCGGGCCAGAAATGACTGATGTTCCGCTGATCGAAATCGAAGGCTTGCGGGTTACCTTCCATGGCGGCGACGGCCGCGTCACCCATGCGGTCGACAGTGTTGACCTCAGCGTTGCCAAGGGCGCGACGCTTGGGCTCGTCGGCGAATCCGGCTGCGGAAAAAGTGTGACCTCGCTCGCCATCATGGGCCTGTTGTCAAGGCATTCCGCTGAGGTCACCGGCTCGATCCGTTTCGACGGCTTCGACCTGCTTGATGTTCCCGACCAGACCCTGCGCGACCTGCGCGGCAACCGTCTGGCGATGATCTTCCAGGAGCCGATGACGTCGCTCAATCCGAGCTTCACCATCGGCGAGCAGATTGTCGAGACCATCCAGCGTCACCGCGGCGGATCGCGGCGCACGGCGCGCGAGCGCGCGATCGAACTGCTGCGCCGTGTCCATATTCCATCGCCCGAGCGGCGCATCGACGAATATCCGCATAAGCTTTCGGGCGGAATGCGCCAGCGCGTCATGATCGCGATGGCGCTGGCCTGCGATCCGATGCTGCTGATCGCGGACGAGCCCACAACCGCGCTCGACGTTACCCTGCAGGCGCAAATCCTCGATTTGATGCGCGAGTTGAAGGCGGCGAGCGGGGCGGCGATCATTTTGATCACCCACGATCTCGGCGTGGTTGCCGAGGTCTGCGACGAGGTCGCGGTGATGTACGCCGGCGAGATCGTCGAACGCGCTCCGGTCGATGAATTGTTCGCTTCACCTCAGCATCCCTACACCGTCGGCCTGCTCGGCTCGATCCCGCGGCTCGACCGGCGCGCTTCCCATCTTGCGACCATCGAGGGCATGGTTCCGAACATGACCAAGCCTCCGTCCGGCTGCCGCTTCGCCGCGCGTTGTCCGTTCGTCAGCGATATCTGCATCGAGGGGCCGCCGCCGATGATGGCGCTAAGCCCCGGCCATTGGTCGCGCTGCATCAAGGCGCCGCTGGAGAGGCTGGTGTCGTGACCGCGCTGCTCGAAGTCAAAAATCTCGTAAAACATTTCGTCGCCGACCGTTCGGTGTTCGGGCGGCCGACTGCATTCATCAAGGCGGTCGACGGCGTGAGCTTCAGCGTCGATGCCGGCAAGACGCTGGCGCTGGTTGGCGAATCCGGCTGCGGCAAATCGACCGTGAGCCGGCTGGTGCTGCGGCTGATCGAGCCGGATGCAGGCACCATTCGTTTCGAAGGCCGCGATCTGCTCGCGCTGGACGCGAACGAATTGCGCACCTTCCGCCGCGATGCGCAGATCATCTTTCAGGATCCGTATGCGTCGCTCAACCCGCGCATGACCGTCAGCCAGATTCTGACCGAACCGCTGGCGCTGCATGAGCTGGTGCCGCCCTCGCGCCGTCGCGAGCGCGTCGAAGAATTGTTACGACTCGTCGGGCTGGAGCCGCGCTTCGCGCGCCGCTACCCGCACGAATTCTCAGGCGGCCAGCGCCAGCGCATCGCCATTGCCCGGGCGCTGGCGGTCGAACCGAAACTTGTCATCTGCGACGAGCCGGTATCGGCGCTGGATGTGTCGATCCGTTCGCAAATCCTGAACCTGCTGCGCGACCTGCAGGACCGGCTTGGCCTCGCTTACATCTTCGTCTCGCACGACCTTGCGGTGGTGAAGCACATCGCCGACCGTGTTGCCGTGATGAATCTTGGCGGCATCGTCGAGACCGCGGATGCGCAAGCGCTGTTCGCCTCGCCGCATCACCCTTACAGCCGCGCGTTGCTGTCTGCGATCCCGGTGCCCAAACCGCGGGCAAAGCGCAGCCGCATTGTGCTGCAAGGAGAAATGCCGAGCGCGCTCAACCCGCCGTCGGGCTGCCGCTTTCATACCCGCTGCCCCTATGTGATTGACCGCTGCCGCGTTGAGCCCCCGCAACTGCTCGCCGATGCGGCCGGACACTTAACCGCATGCCACCGCACGGCCGAACTGCCGCCGCCCGGCGCCATCGTGCCTGCTGATGGGGGCTTTTCGCCGGCGCTGGAACGATTGGTGGCGGCTTTCAGTGGGTCCAAAGAAGTAGCCCCGTCCTCCGGGGTTGATATAGTCGGGGCTTTGCCGCCGGCAGTCGTGTGAAACGTGAATATGGAGACTAGTCCAATGAAGATCCTGCGTTTGGCAGCCGCCGCGGCGGCATTATTGCTGTCGCTCCAAGCGGGCGTTCAAGCCCAGACCACGCTGCGCATCGGCCTTGCCGAGGATCCGGATGTTCTCGACCCGACGATGGGGCGCACGTATGTCGGCCGTATCGTATTCTCAGCCGTCTGCGACAAGCTGTTCGACATCGACGAAAAGCTCAACATCGTGCCGCAGCTCGCGCTATCCCATGAAACTTCCGCCGATGGCAAGGAGGTCACGATCAAGCTGCGTCCCGGCGTGAAATTTCACGACGGCGAGCCGCTTGACGCCGAGGCCGCAAAATTCTCGCTCGAACGCCACCTGACGATGCAGGGGTCGTTCCGAAAACCGGAACTGGCGGCCCTCGACCATGTCGACGTCGTCGATCCCCTGACCATCAAGCTGGTGCTGAAGACGCCATTCTCGCCGCTGATCGCCCAGCTCACCGATCGCGCCGGGATGATGGTCTCCCCCAAGGCGGCCAAAGAAGCAGGCGACAAGTTCGGACAGCATCCGGTTTGCGCCGGGCCCTACAAATTCGTCGAACGCGTGCAGCAGGATCGCATGGTATTCGAGAAATTCGCCGATTACTGGAACAAGGACAACGTCTTCATCGACCGCGTGGTTTATCTTCCGATCGTCGATGCCACCGTACGGCTCGCCAACCTGAAATCCGGTGGGCTCGACCTGATCGAGCGGGTGCTGGCAACCGATATCAAGGACGTGCGCGCCGATTCGAGGCTCAAGCTGGCGACCGCGCTGGAGCTCGGCTACATGGGCCTCACCATCAACACCGGTAACGACAAGAACAAGGGTCCCCTCAACCAGTCGGAAAAAGTGCGCCAGGCGCTCGATCTCTCCATCGATCGTGAGGCGCTCAACCAGGTGGTGTTCAACGGCGAGTTCATGCCCGGCAATCAGTGGATCAGCCCGGAGCATCCCTATTACCAAAAGTCATTTCCGATCCGCCCGCGCGATATCGCCAAGGCCAAGGCACTGTTGAAGGAGTCCGGCGCCACGCTGCCCGTCAGCGTTGATTTCATGGTGCCGAAGGGCGCGGAGAACGAAGCCGTGGCCCAGGTGATTCAGTCGATGGCGGCGGAGGCAGGCTTCGACCTGAAAATTCGTCTGCTCGAATGGGCGACCTCGCTCAAGCAAGCCCAGGCCGGCGAATATCAGATGTTCCTGCTCGGCTGGAGCGGCCGGATCGATCCGGACGGCAATTCCTATGTCTTTCTGCACACCAAGGCGCCGCAGAACGAGGCCTTTTATTCAAACCCGGAGGCCGACAAGTCGCTTGAAGAAGCGCGTCTCGTGACCGATCCGGCGCAGCGCAAGGCGATCTACGAAAAGCTGACCAAGACCGTGCTCAACGACGAACCGCTGATCTATCTCTATCACCGCAAGCTCTTGATCGCCCACACGATCAAACTTGAAGGTTACAAGCAGATGCCGGACGGACTGGTGCGCGTGGTCGGGTTGAAGTTCAAGTGAGGACGGTTGTGGCTATGTTCTCGTCTCCCGGATTGCGGAGCAGCGCGTCCTCTTTCTGCTCCCTCCCCCCTTGTGGGGGAGGGTTGGGGTGGGGGGTGCCACACGGGGACTGCCGATGTGGCCACCCCCCTCCCTGTCCCTCCCCCACAAGGGGGGAGGGAACGTCTACATCGAGATTGTTTTCAATCACGCCTAACATTCCCGCGTTTCAAATTGTGCGTGCCCCATGCTGAACTTCCTTGGCAAGCGCATCCTGCAGCTGATCCCGACGCTGTTTTTCGTGTCGATCCTGATCTTTTCGCTGCAGCATCTATTGCCTGGCGATCCGGCGCTGGTGATGGCCGGCGAGGAACGCGATCCCAATGTCATCGCCCAGATCCGCCAGCAGTATCGGCTCGATCAGCCGATTCCGGTCCAATATGTCTACTGGGTCAAAGGCGTGCTGTCCGGCGACTTCGGCGAGTCGCTGCGCATCAAGGTGCCGGTGCGCGACCTGATTGCCCAAAAGCTGCCGGTGACGATGCAGTTAGCGTCGATGGCGATCGTGTTCGCCTTCCTGATCGGCATTCCCGCAGGAATCGTGTCGGCGGTGAAGAAGGGCACGGTCTGGGATTATGGCGCGAACCTGTTCTCGCTGTGGGGCATCTCGACGCCGAATTTCTGGCTCGGGATCATGCTGATCTTCCTGTTCTCGATCAAACTCGGCTGGCTGCCGGCGTCGGGCTATGTCCCGCTCTCCGAAAACTGGCGCGCCAGCCTCGCATCCACCATCATGCCCGCCTTCGTGCTGGGCAACGCGATCGCGGCGATCCTGATGCGGCATACCCGCAGCGCCATGCTGCAGGTGCTGGAAAGCGATTATGTCCGCACCGCCCGCGCCAAGGGCCTTTCCGAACGCTCCGTCATCCTCAAGCACGCCATGCGCAACGCGCTGACGCCGGTCATCACGCTCGGCGCGCTCGAACTCGGCACGCTGTTGTCGGGCGCGGTGCTGACCGAGCAGATTTTTTCGGTTCCAGGATTCGGCAAGCTGATCGTTGATGCGGTGTTCAATCGTGATTACGCCGTCGTGCAGGGCGTCGTGCTGGTGACGGCGACCATCTACATCACGCTGAACCTGCTCGCCGATATCGCCTATATCCTCGTCAATCCACGGCTGAGGGCTTGAGCAGCATGACCGACGCCACCCTCGGCGCAATACAAATTGCCGCCGCCGACGAACTGGAGAGCCCCGCGCGGCGCGCGCTGCGCCGACTGTTTCAGCGCAAGGGCGCCGTGGTCGGGCTGGTCGTCATCGCGACGTTCATCCTGCTCGCCGTGTTTGCGCCCTTGATCGTGCCTTATGACCCGATCGCGACCAGCTGGACGCTGGTGCGCAAGCCGCCCTCGGCGCTGCACTGGTTCGGTACCGACGACCTCGGCCGCGACATCCTCGGGCGCGTAATCTATGGCGCGCGCGCCTCGCTGGTGGCCGGTGCGATCTCGGTCGGGATTGCGCTCGGGATCGGCGTGCCGTTCGGGCTATTGTCAGGTTATCGTGGCGGTTTTATCGACGCGCTGATCAGCCGCATCACCGACGCCATGCTGGCCTGCCCGTTCCTGATCCTTGCCATCGCGCTGGCGGCGTTTCTCGGCCCAAGCCTCGGCAATGCCATGATCGCCATCGGCATCACCACCACGCCGATCTTCGTGCGGCTGACCCGCGGCCAGGTGATGAGCGTCAAGGTCGAGGACTACGTCGAGGCCGCGCGCGCCATGGGCAATCCGCGCTGGCGGATCGCGCTGTTCCACATCCTGCCGAATATCATGCCGGCCTTGCTGGTGCAGGCGACGCTTTCGATCGCGGCCGCAATCATCGCCGAAGCGGCGTTATCGTTCCTCGGGCTCGGCCAGCAGCCGCCTGCACCGTCCTGGGGCAGCATGCTGAATTCAGCGCAACGCTTCCTGACCAACGCGCCGTGGATGGCGCTGTGGCCGGGGCTCGCGATTTTTCTCGTGGTGCTGTCGTTCAATCTGGTCGGCGACGGACTACGCGACGCGCTCGATCCGCGCGAGCGATAGCGGCGATACGCTCGTTCTCAGATCACGGTCTCACGCGTAACGCGGCGGCAATCCATCTCGTATTCGAGATCGATCACCGGTGGGCGCGCAAAATGCCAGGTCAGGCCCGAACGCGTGGCGCCGCGGCGGACCAGTTCATCTGTCATGGCCGGATGGAAGTCATGCACAGTGTAGGCCTGCACCGCCGTGGTGTCCTTCCAACCGAACCCGAACGCGCCGAGACGGTTTTCCATTTCTCTGGTCGTGAACCGGACTTTTTCCATCAACCCGTCCGCGCTGAGATCGCGGTAGCGCACGATACGCTCGGGATAGCTCCCGCTCCCGCCGCGCGCTTCGGCGCCGCCGGCGATGACGAATGCCGGCGTCGTGCCCGTTCCAGTCCCTTGGCTCGGCCGCGTGAAAGAGAATGCATAAAATGATGGCTCGGCCGGAGGATCGATCTCCGGGCAAACGTTGCTGCGCGCCACCGGATTGATGACGCCGTCGAACAGGCCCCATTCCGCGAGCGTTTTTACATAATGCTCGTTGAAGATTCGAAATCCGTTCTCGGTAAACGCCGCCGGCGAGCGCAGCTCGCAAGCGCAAAACGCCGTCAGCGGCCGCCCCGCGCTGCGAATATATTTCGCGGCCTGCGCAAAACCTTCGGCCAGCGGCAGCAACCTGTCGAAGCGCACGCGCTCGACCTCAAAGCCGGACGAGGCCGCGGCGCCGCTTGAATACTGAAACACCGCCGGGATGAATCGATAATTGCCGGCCGGAAAATCGCGCGTCATGTCTGGCGTCCCCTGGATGCTCTCATTCCAGCTGCACGGGGACGCCCTTGGCGCCGTTGACCAACCGCCGGCCTTCAGGCGTGTCGGGATGGAGGGAAATGCTCATCCCCCCAATTTAGCAAGAAGGTACGGGCTTGTCTCTTGCCGCAGTGCGGGAGAATCCGACGCGTGCCAAGAAATCGCGCCGCTTCATCGTGGCATCCTGGTTTTGGACGCTCTGTGAAAAGAACGCCTGTCAGGGATCCCTAGACAACGCGAAAGCGACAACGGCGATCAACGCCGCTGTCGCATGAGGTGCACTTGCTATTGCTCAGGTCGGCTTGAGAGCCTTCGGACCCATATCGAAATCCGCGATCTCCTTGCTCCGCGGGGATTCAGCTGTCGCCCTGTGATCGGTGGCGATCGCGACATAGACCGCGGGCAGCACGAACAGCGTGAACAGGGTACCGATCGACATGCCCGCGACGACGACAAGTCCGATCGAGAACCGGCTTGCCGCGCCTGCCCCCGTCGCTGTCAGAAGCGGCAGCAATCCGGTGACCATCGCCGCGGTCGTCATCAGGATCGGGCGAAGCCGGACCCGCGCGGCCATCTCGATCGCCGAGCGCCTGTCGAGACCTTCCTTGAGCTGCAACTCGTTGGCGAACTCCACCATCAGGATGCCGTGCTTGCTGATCAGGCCGACCAGCGTGAGCAATCCGACCTGGGTGTAGATGTTCATCGTGGCGGCGCCGAAGAACAGCGGAATCAACGCACCGACGATCGCCATCGGAACGCTGATCATGATGACCAGCGGATCGCGCAGGCTCTCGAATTGCGCCGCCAGCACCAGGAAGATGATGATGAGCGCAAAGCCAAAGGTAACCGCGAGCTGGTTTCCTTCCTGCACATATTGCCGGGAATCCGCGAGGTAGTCGTGAGTAAATCCGGCCGGCAGATTCTTGGCCGCGCCCTCCAGGAAGTCGACCGCCTGCCCAACCGTTACGCCGGGCATCGGCACCGCCTGGAAGGTGGCGGAGTTCAATTGATTATAATGCGTCAGCGCATTGGGATCGGTAGCGGTTTCGATCGACACAACGGTCGAGAGCGGCACCTGCTGGCCCGTCGCCGTCGCCACGTAATATCCGCCCAGTGCCTCGGCCGACAACCGCTTGTCGCGCGGCACCTGCGGGATCACCTGATACGATCGTCCCTCGAGGTTAAACCGGTTCACGTAGTTTCCGCCGAGCAGCGTCGCGAGCGTATTGCCGATACTCGCCATGGTGATGCCGAGATCGCTCGCCTTCGAGCGGTCGATCTTCACCCGCACGATCGGCTGGTTGAAATCGAGATCGCTGTCCGAGACGATGAATAGCCCGCTATTGCGCGCAGCGTCCTTCAGCTTCAGCATTTCGTCATAGACCGCCTGAAATCCACTGGTCGAATTGATCACCATCTGGACCGGCAATCCACCGGGACCGCCGGGCAATGGCGGCAGGTTGAACGCAAATGCGTTGACGCCTTCGATCTTGCTGAGCTGTCCCTGCACCAGTGGCTTGAGCGCGATCGAGGAGCGATTGCGCTCGTCCCAGGGCTTGAGCAGCATGCCGGCAATGCCGTTCTGCGCCCCATTGATGCCATTCAGGACGAAGCGAAGATCTGTTTCCGGGAAGCTGGAGAATACCTTGTCGAGCTTTTCGCCGTAAAAGTCCAGGTAATCGATGTTGGCGTATTTCGGTGCTTTGGTCACGGCGAACACGATGCCCTGATCTTCCTCGGGCGCGAGTTCCTTCGAGGTGTGCATGTAGAGGAAGCCAACGAGTCCGAGGATGGTCAGCGCGAACAACCCCGTGATCGGACGATAATCGAGCGAACGATCGAGCTTACGGCCATACCAGCGCGTCATCGATCCGAAGACCCTGTTGACGATCCTGGCAAACCGTCCCTCTTCCGCGCTCTTGAGAAATACCGAGCACATCATCGGCGAAAGCGTCAGCGCGACCACGCCCGAAACGATGACCGAGCCGGCCAGCGTGAATGCGAACTCGCGAAACAGCGAACCGGTGAGGCCGCCGAGAAAGCCGATCGGGGCGTACACGGCAGCCAGGGTGATGGTCATGGAGATGACAGGACCCACGATCTCGCGCGCGCCCTGCATCGCAGCCTGCACCGGGGGTTTACCTTCCTCCAGATGCCGGTGAATGTTCTCCACCACCACGATAGCGTCGTCGACGACGAGACCGATCGCCAGGACCATTGCCAGCAGCGTCAACAAGTTGAAACTGAATCCGGCCAGCAGCATCAGGCTGCAGACGCCGATCAGCGACAACGGAATAGTCACCACTGGTATAATCACCGAGCGGAACGAAGCCAAAAACAGGAAAATCACCACGACGACGATGATGACCGCCTCGCCCAGGGTCTTCTCGACCTCGTCGATCGAGGATTGGATGAATTTCGTCGAGTCGTAAGCCACCTTCATTTTCATCGACGGCGGCAGGTTGCGTTCAAGTTCCGGAAACAGCGCTCGGACACCTTTGACCAGCGTCAGCGGGTTGCCTTGCGGCGTAGCCTGCACGCCAATAAAGATCGCATGCTCGCCGTTGAAGGCGACGCTGGCATCGGTGCTCTGCGCCGCGAGTTCGACGGTGGCGATATCCTCCATTCGCACGAAGCCGCCGTCCTTGGACTTGACGATCATGCGCTTGAACTGGTCGAGGTTCTTCAGATCGGTGTTGGTCGATACATTGGAGACCGTGAAATAGCCCTTGGACTGACCGGCCGCAGCCTGAAAATTGTTTGCCCTGATCGCCGCGGAGACGTCATCCGGCGAAACGTTGCGGCCCGACATGCGCACGGGATCGAGCCACAGCCGCATCGCGAAAGTCTGACCGCCCAGAATATCGGCGGAAGCCACGCCATCGACGGTCGACAGCACCGGCTGAACCACGCGCGTCAGATAGTCCGATATCGCCGAGCCCGACAGCACTTCGCTGGAGAAGCCGAGATACATCAC
>WNFR01002432.1_pt1 | contig 23036 bp, 19 predicted proteins | sample 5400221 | NCBI WGS metagenome assembly WNFR01 (sample SAMN13153357, study PRJNA577476) | soil metagenome | isolation source: 40 cm soil under Madrone tree | place: USA:California | collected 2016-06-14 | reverse complement strand
TTGGCGATCAGTGGCACGAAGCACTGCACAATATCGCCGAACGCGCTCAACGACGGCCCCGGCTTCAAATAGAAAGAGACCCCGGCGTAAACACCGAGGAAGACGGCCCAGGCCGCCACCAGCCAGGCTATTCTGCGGGTATCAGACATGGTTCTACTGACTCTCTATTTTACGGGCGGAAGGCGAAGCAGGGTTGGAGCGACTCGCCGGATCATAGCGTAATGATTACCCAAGCAAGGCCCGAAAAACTCGAGATTGCTACAAGCGCATCTGGCGGAGGAGGAGGGATTCGAACCCCCGAGGCCCTTTCGAGCCTAACGGTTTTCAAGACCGCCGGTTTCAACCGCTCACCCACTCCTCCGTTTCTAATTCTAACGTACTCTGTGAGTTAACGGCCAGTTTGCTACACTCCCGACCCCTGCTACTGCATTCTGGTGTCGCCTAGCTTCGGTCAGAGCAACTCTGTTTGCCGTACGATCAAGAGTGGCACTCTGGGTTCCTCTTCCAGCGCTTTGATCTGAAGTGTGACCGCCGGCTGTGTGAGGTAGAGAGCTTCGGCAGCCTGTCGGAAGTTCAACTTCTCGGCAACTGTGCGGAAGCCCTTCAGTCTGAAGTTTTCCATTTTGGTTCTTCCTGTAAATCTCTGCCACTAAGTGCCCACCGCAATTCGTACCTGACACCACTTTCAATTGGACATGAGCGGCCAAAGGGCCATCTGCCCACAAAAAACACAGGCCCTGGCATAGCGCAGGGCCTGTGTTCGCACCGTATCTATTGGCTGGAGAAAGAGTCTTCAAGGGCATTGTTGACCCGATCTTTGCATCTAGTATTAGCCCGGGTGGCTCATTTGGTACTCGTGCATCTTGTATTCTTCTTCCACGGCCGGCCGTCGGATTAGATATAAGCCGTCCACCGTGAGTAGGAAAGTTGTGCCCGTCTCGTCATTCGTAATCTTTTCCCGAACCTGCCGTACGTCGGCAACGCGGGCGGGCTGGAGTGAATTGGAAATCTCGACAACTTGATAGTTTGGATCGCTTGGCTCAGTTTGCACATTTGGCTGACTGGCGAGAATAAATCCATCGTCGCCTAGCCGCTCCATCGAGCCCTTGGAATTCAGCCCTTGGACCATCTTGAGTGTCGGAACTTTTGCCTTGTGCAAATCTAGCACTGCCTCACCTTGGCCATTCCGGAACCGAACAAGTTCAGCACGGTCTCCAAAGGAGGAGACAAAATCAAAGGAACCTGAAGTCTCAAGCTGCGCGGTCTTTTCCTGCTTAACGCTGGCTGGGTCGGTTACATCAAAGATGGCCAGCCGGGCGCCATGGTTCTGTTCAACATAGAGGAGCGTTCTGCCATCACCTGTCTCGTGGAGCAGCATTGCTTGGCCGGGTACACGTGCCAGCTCGGGCAGATCCGCCGGCCGCACGACAATGATTTTGTTTGAAGGATGGTTCTTCGCTTCCGCATAGGCGGTCAGGGTAAGGGTCGCCGCAGCCGCGAAGGTTAATTGCGCGATTCTGATAATTTGTTTTGTGTTCATGGTATTTCTCCTCTCATCTGCACTATCGCGCAGCGGAAATTCCGGGTCCAATCAGTAATCCCAATGAGTCATAAGTCGAACGAATTGATGCGTGATGTTCGAACTGCGGGCGCCGTCCTGCAGAATAGTCCAAGCCGTCTTTTCGGTCTTGGCGGCGGCCGCGGGGAAATTCATCGAACTCCTCCGGTTTCCGTCCTGCACGGAAAGCATCTTTTCAACTCGCGTGACTCGAAGGCTCCCGCCCAGGCTTCAGGGGTGTTGGCGGCCAGGACAGCGACGCAACTCTCTCTCAGTTTGAGTTGGAGGCAGAGGATTCCCAGGATTTCTCCAGTGGACAGCCCCCTCTACCTCGGCTCTCCCGTCGTATATGCCAAAACAATTTCGCTCAAGCGATATTGGTATTTGGCGTCGGTGTCAGCGATACTGGCTTCTGTTTTCTGGAGTTCCGCCTGGCTGAACTCGATGATTGAGCTGAGGCCCAGGTTGTAACGTGACTGAGCAAGGTCCAGAGCAAGATCCGCCTGTTCGCGAAGCTGCTGGGTCACCGAGAGGCGCTCAAATGAACGATTGGAATCCTGCCAGGCGTCCCGAACGTCACGAGCCAGATTGTTCTGAAAATCCAGAAGTCTTTGGCGGTTAATGTCGGTTTGTAAGTCCGCCGTCTTTGCGCGCGCGTTGTACAAGAAGCCGTTGAAGACGGGAATGTTGACGTTGACCCCAACTGCGCCGTACCAACTGGGGATGGAGTTGTCGCGTACTGGCGCCTGGCCAACCACACCGATACCGCTTACAGTCGGGCGCCACAAGTCGTGCTCCGCTCTAGCGGAATTCTGCGCCGACTCGACTTCATTTTTCAGCGCTGCGATCTCCGGCCTCTGCTTAATTGCTTCCGCGATTAATGGATTCACATCCATGGGAGGAGGAGCAATCTCCCTATTTTCTTCGACAAGCTGAAAATTTTGCTGGTCCGGATAACCAAGAATCGCCGACAGAGAAGCCAGCGACGCTCCGTAGTTATTCCTGGCCTCAAGAAAGAGGAGGTCTGCCCGCGCCTTATCCACCTTGGCGAAGCTCAAGTCGATCTCGGACTTCAGCTTGGCGCTAGTGAGCGCCTGTATCTTGTCGACAACGAGCTGGCGCGCGCTTACTGTCTCTTGCGCCACTTTCACGAGGGCTTCCGTCTCAAGCGAATTGTAAAAAGCCTTATCGACCGCGAGGATGATCTGGAGACGCGTGGCTGCCGCGTTCTCGTCTTCCGCCTTTGCAGCGTAGTGCGAGCTGGACAGCAAGTTGGTCGTTCGGCCGAAGTCGGTGATCAACTGCTCGACGGTCACTCCCCCGGCTGCACGAGGAAACACAATGGGATTGTTGAGAAAACCAGCAGCGATACGGCTGCCCGGATTGGAGTCGACGGCGGTCAGGCTGAGAAATGCGTTGGGCAGAAGGGCAGACCGCTGTTCCCTCACAAATTGCTGCGCGACCAACGCGCGCAGCTTGCCGATGGTGATCTGGGGGTTGTTCCTCAGCGCAATGGCCTCCGCCTGCTGCAACGTCAAGGACGAGGTGGTGCCAGACGGAACCGGTTGCGCCGCCGGCACGTTTGCCGCAGGTGTAGGCATCTGCGCAACGGCCCGCTCCCCGGCCAGTAATATTGACAGCATCGCAACAAGGCTGATACGCCTCACGCTGGCAGCTCCGTCGGTTGCGCTTCTTCTTCCTTGCTGTGGATGATCAGATATGCCGCTGGAACGAGATAGACCGTAACGGCCACGGAAACAAGCAGCCCTCCGATAATCGCGCGGGCCAGCGGCGCATAGGCTTCACTCCCTGCTTCGACGCCAAGTCCCATTGGGATCATGCCAAGCAGCGTAGCGAGCGACGTCATCAGGATGGGGCGGAGCCGGAGTCGTGAAGCGGTCGACACTGCCTCTCTGATAGATTTCCCTTCCTGCCGCAAATGGCGTACGAACTCAACGATCAGAATGCCGTTGGAGACCACGATTCCTACCATCATCACGACACCCATCAACGACATAACGTTGAGCGTGGTATTTGTCGCCAGAAGGAACAGCAACACGCCGGCGAGTCCTGGTGGGACAGCCAAGAGAACGATGAACGGGTCCTTCCACGAGTCGAATTGCGCGACCAGGATCAGGAAGACGAGCACGACCGAAAGAATCAGGCCGACGCCAAAGCTCTTGAACGACGTGCGCATGCCCTGCACCGAGCCGCGCAGCGTCACGCGCACGCCTTCCGGTAGCTTGGTGTTTTTGACTATCTCATCGATCTGCGAACTGATTTTGCCAAGGTCCTCGTGTTTGGGCGCGACGTACAGGTCAATCACCCGGAATAATTGATAATGATCAACCTCGGTTGGCGAAGCGATGGTCTGCACGTTCACTACCGAGTCCAGGTAGGTTGGCTGCAGAATCCTGGGGCCACGAAGTGGGATCTGCTTCAGGTCGGTGATGGTACCTACCTCATCTTCGGGATATTGCACGGTCAGAAGATAGGGGTTGCCGCTTTTCGGGTCGATCCAGTAGTTGGGGGCGATCACGCCGTTGGAGGTCAGCGCCGTGATTACATTATCGACCACCTCCCTTTGCGACAGTCCCAGCTGACTGGCTTTCTCGCGGTCGACGTCGAGCTCGAGTGCCGGATAGTCCACGTCCTGCGGGATAAGCACGTCGCTCACGCCTGGGAGAAGACGCGCCTGCGCGGCGATTTTCGAGGCAACCGCATAACTGGCATCCATGTCGTTTCCGCTGACTTGAATATCGATCGGCGCGGGCAAGCCCAGGTTGAGTACGGCATCGACGAGGCCACCCGACTGAAAGTACGTGGAAAGCTGAGGAAGTTCTTGCTGAATGCGCTCCTTCACTCGCCTCATGTACTCATAGCTTCCCACCTTATGTCCCTCGCGCAGACCGGCCTGCACGAAGGCCGTATGCGGTGCGGAGTTCGGGGTGTAGATCGCAGAAAAATCGGTGGTGATTCCAATGTTTGACACGACAACCCCCAGCTCGCCCTTGGGGACCACTTGTCGAATGATTTCCTCGACCTGTTTGACGTACCTTTCGGTCAATTCCACGCGTGTTCCGGTAGGAGCCTTCACATTGATCAAGAATTGGCCCGGATCGGTTCGGGGGAAGAACGAGACTCCAAGGAGCGGATATAGAGAGAATGTGAGCAGAGACATCCCCGTGAGGCCGGCGAGCGTTGCGACTGGTTTCAAGAGCGCGGTACTCAACGTCCGGTCATATTTGTGGAGCAGTGTCTCGAAGTAGAAGTCAAATTTCCTAGTGATCCTCCCGAACCACGCGCTCATGGAACCTTCGCCAGGTTTTTCGTCCGCTTGCCGCCCTTTGATGAGCTTTGCGCAAAACAGAGGAACAACCGTCATTGCAACAACGTACGATGCCAGGAGTGAAAGAATCACGGCAGACGCCAGTGCAACAAACAGGAAGCGGCTGACGCCATAGAGGAATACGACGGGAAAGAATACAACGCCAGTCGTCAGGGTGGCTGCCAATACGGCGAGAGCGACTTCGTCGCCGCCTTTTTCGGCAGCGACCTCTGGCGCCTCGCCAAGTTCGATGTGGCGGTAGATGTTCTCCAGCACGATGACCGAGTTGTCGATCAAACGAGAGAAGGCTAGTGCCAGTCCGCCGAGCACCATGGTGTTGACCGTTCCCCCACCGACGCTGATGGCGACAAACGCTCCGAGTGCAGATAGCGGGATCGAAAGGAACACCGCCGCAGTGGCACGTATGCTCGCGAGGAAAAGGAGAATCATCAATCCGGTAAGAATCAGGCCGATGGCGCTTTCGTGGAGTAGGTTGCTGATGGCTGTCTTGACGAGGACCGACTGGTCGAATACGACGCGCGTCATCAGCTGTTTGGGAATGTCCACAAGATGCTTCAGTGCGCCACGAACGCCGTCGACCACGGCTATCGTGTTGGTGTCGCCGCCCTGCTTCAGAATTGGCAGATAGACCGATGGCTGGCCGTCCACGCGGACGATGTTGGTCTGAATGGCCTGGGCGTCGACCGCCTTACCGACATCGGCGACCAACACGGAGGATTGTCCAATGGTCTTTAGCGGCATGGCGTTGATGGCGCTGGCCGAAGGCACTTGCGCATTGGAATATAGGTTGTAATCGAATGGCCCGATCTTGACGTCTCCCGCAGGGAGAATGAGGTTGCTATCGTTCACCTGGCGCACGACGTCCATCGGGCTCAGTTGGTGAGCCTGCAGCTTGAGCGGATCGACGTACACCATGATCTGCCGATACTTACCGCCAAAAGGCTGAGGCACGGATGCGCCGGGAACGTTGGCGATCTGGTCGCGCACCTCGTATTGCCCCAGATCATGCAGCTGTGTTTCGTTCAATCCCTGGCCCTTCAGCGTAACCAGACAAACGGGAAGGCTCGAGGCATCGAATTTCAGCACCACTGGTGGAAGCGTGCCGGGAGGCAGTCGCCGCAGGTCTGCCATAGCAAGGTTGGAGACCGTACTTAGATCTGCGTCGGCGTTGGTGCCAGGCTGGAAATAAATCTTGATAAGGCTGACGCCAGGGAGCGAGCGCGATTCGATATGATCTACTCCGCTGGCCAAGGTGAAAAAGCGCTCGAAGGGATTCGTAATATTCGTTTCGATCTGCTTGGGTGGCATACCGGAATAAAACGTGGCGACTACTACGACGGGAATGTTAATGGACGGAAAAAGGTCAACCGGCATTCGTACGAGCGTCACCGTGCCAACAATGGCAACGACAAGGCACGCTACAATGATGAAAGACGCATGTCTAATTGAGAAGCCAGCCATTAGTTACCTTTCCCCATTGTCAAGTCGTCTGCGCCGATTTCCTTCGGTTGAACGTGCTGGCCGCTATGAAACTGGCTGCGGTCTCCAATAATTACGCGGTCCCCATCGGCAAGGCCCGCAGTCACTTCAACATGCTGCTTGCCTTGGATGCCTAGCTTGATGTGCCGTTCCTCGACGACATTATTGGGACCGAGCGCCAGCACAGTTGCATCGTCCTTGTTTCGCATGACCGCTACGACCGGCACGAGCAGGGCATTTTGGTTCCCCCTGACTTGCAGCGCTGTTTCTGTATACATTCCAGGTATGAGTAACCCACCGCTGTTCTCGAAGTCTATTTCGGTTTCCATCGTCCGGGTTTGCATGTCCAGGGAATCCGCAAAACGCGAGATTTTCCCGACGAAGTCCTTGTTGAGGGCCTGAACCCGTACGTTAACGGGATCGCCCAAATGAATCTGCGCGGCGATCGATTCGGGGATAGGCAACACCAGCCGCAATTTTGAAACTTGCGCGAGCCGCACCACGGGAATGGCTTGAGTGCTCGACGATGTCCCCGCGGCAACGAGCGTGCCGGTGTCCGCGTAACGGTTCGTAATCACCCCCGCGAAGGGCGCCGCGATGCGTGCGTAATTCGACAGCGCTTCGTACTTCTTTTGACTCGCCTCCGCCACTTCCAACGCCTGCCTCGCGGCGGAATGGGCCGCCTTCGCGCTCGAGAGCTGTGCTTCAGACCCAAGATCTTTGGCTTCCTGGTCGTCAATTTCCTGTTGTGCCACCAGGCCTTCCTTTTGCGCCGCGGCCTGGCTCAGTCTGACGTACATGTCGTGCGCGGCGACGTGGCTGGACTTGGCGCGCTCCACATCGCCTTGCGCCTGCAGAATTTCTTCCCTGGCCTGGCGCACAGCGGCATCGGTCCCAGCCAATTCGGCTTGCAGTTCGGGAATCTCTAGAATGGCCAGCGTTTGGCCTTCTTTTACGTGGTCGCCGACATCAACGTAAATCGTCTTGACGTATCCGGCGACTTTCGCGTGTATATCAACGTCCTGGAACGCCTTGAACGCTCCAGCAATCGTTAAAGTGTCCTCGATTCGTCCACGTGTGACGTGCGCAACCGCCGCTGGCGTGCCGGCAGAGGTGATGAGCGGATGGTCCCGATCATCGGCCTCGGTCGGCGTGCGCTGAATCCAGCGCAGTATCAAAAACCCAATGAGCGACATCATCCCGAGAACAATGGCGATTCTTTTGCGAGTCATACCTATATTCCTAGCGAGCTCCAAGTCTCCATAAGCATCCGAGATTCATCCCTTCAATTGATCATCGAAGCGGCGTTCCTGGCGAAGCATGAAATATTTCGGCGCCTCAATCCAGATGCGGAAAGCTGGCCAGCGCCACCAAACCAAAAGCAGACCGAACATAATGGCTGAAATTACGATCACAATCAGATTGATCACTGTCTTGGGCCCTCCTGCGGCGTGTCATACAAAGAGCGCACGTATGCAACCAGGGAGTGCCGCTCCCCTTCGCCGAGTTGGCTCTTCCATGGCGGCATCGCCGTGCCTGGCACGCCATTTTCCAAAACTTCCCAGGCTCTTTCCTCTGTCGGCTGCTTAAGGTGAAAATTTGTTGGAGGTGGAGCAAGGGCGCCGGCGGCAGGCCCGTTGCCCGCTCCGGTGTCGCCGTGGCAACTGGCGCAGGCTGCCGCAAATAATGCTTTGCCCACGGCCAGACTCGCCGCTTCTCGCGTTGCAGGCGCGGCAGCCGGAAGGTGCAAGCTGTCCACGTAGGCAACAAGCGCGCGCAAATCTTCCGTGGGAAGCTGGCGCCACGGCGGCATCGAAGATCCAACAATTCCATTCCACAGCACACTGCTCAGTCGTTGGTCGGAGAAGCGGGCGGCGGTCAGGTTTGCAGGCTTCGGCAATAGGCTCGAGGCAGCTTTGCCGTCGCCTCTTCCGGCCGCTCCATGGCACGAAGCACAATTGGCCGCGAAGAGGGCTTCGCCGCGGCTTACTTCTTCCTGTAAGTCGCCCGGATTCGACGCGGGATGCAGAACGGGCGCGCTGTCGCTGTATCCTCCCGTCATGGCAATCGGAACGCTCGGAGGAGTGGCCCTGGCTGAAGCCTCCCGCGGCATCGCCATATCCGATGCCGCGGGCTGGACGCTCGGCACCAACGCCTGTTGCTCAAAGCCGGAAAGTTGGCGGGCACGCCCAAGAGATTGAAGATAGGCGAGCAGATCCAATGCTTCCTGTGTCGGCTGATTAGCGCTGCCACTGAAAAGCCAGGGATACGGAGGCATCATCGAATCGCGCACGACGAACCGGGGATTGTAGAGATGGGTGAGTTGCCAGTCGCGGGGACGAAGGCTGAATTCGCGCGACAAATCCGGCCCGATGCGGCGCGTGCCCCAAAGCTGCGGATAGTCATACTTCGTTTCCCATGCCTCGGTGGGCGCGCCGAAGCGGCGCACATCCGCCGCGAGGGACCGGATTTGCTCCGTGTGACAGTAGGCGCATCCTTCGCGTCCATAAATGACTCTGCCTCTTTGTTCGGACGCGGTGAGCGTTGCCATAGTAACCGGAGCCACCCGCTTGATTTCATCCGCCAGTTCTTTCCCAGGAAGGATCGCAAGGACAAGAAACGAAAGCGCGAAGAAACCCACACCTGCACTGAAGGCGATCACATGCGCATGGCTGAGCCAACCGGTCAAGCTGAACTCGTGTGAAGCCGCCGAGCCATCCTCGAATGCGGCCTTGTCTTCTGAAGCCGCGCGGCTGGTCTCAGACACGATAGCCTCTGACAACCTTGGGCCCGTAACGAGAGAAATCCAGAAGAGAACAAAGCCCGTGAGAATGGGCAGCCCCGAGAGTGTGCGCACCAGCCAATAACTTCCGACCGCCCGCACAGAATCGATCCACGGCGCGCTCGACTGCCAGACTTGAGCCTCTACCAGGCCCGCAATCGTGAGATCGGTGACCATCAGCGTCAGGCCCACCGCAAGCAGCCAGAACGACCAATTCATCATTCGCTCGTTGTAGCGCGTTCCAGGGATGCGTTGCCACATATGGGCGATGCCACCAAGCGCGATGAAACTTGCAAAACCGATCATTGCCAAATGGGAGTGGCCGATGACGAAGTCGGTGAAATGGATAAAGCGATTGACGGGCATGAATGCCTGTACCGAGCCCTGCAAACTCACTACAAGATAGGAGACGACACCAAACCAGACGAAACGCAGGGGCACGTCCTTGGACGCTATCCCACTGCTTCCGGGCAGCGAGAGCAGAAGGTTGGTAACGACCAAAATCACGTCCATTCCCTGATAGGCCGAAGCGACGATGGCACCTTTCTGCGCGGCCATGGGGATTGCTGAGTACACGTAATGGTGAGTCCCATTTAAGGGGTAAACGAAGAAAAGCAGCCAGAAGCCCACCATCGACAGGAAATGACTGGAGATTGGACGGCGCGTGGTAGCGGGGATGACGTAATACGCGATAGCAACGGCAAACGGCGTCACGTAGAGACCCACGGCATCGTGAATCCAGAGGCCGCTGAAGGCTGCGCCCCGCGCTCCGGGAACCAGCCACGGCACAAGATTCCCAACCGGGTAGGCAAGCATCGTGAAGACAATGCCGCCGATGATGTACCAGGCACTGACAAAGAGGTCTGAGAGCCGAGCTTTCAGGAAAGGCAGGACAAACTCGAAGACCATCAGAATGAAGGCAAGGACGACGAAAGCAACTACGACGAGCGGAAACTCCGCCCATTCCAACGGTTGGCTGAAACCTGCGGCGACAAGTACCCATCCGGGAAGGACTACCGCAAAATTCCAGATCCAGAAAAGCAACCATCCCAGCTTGCGGCTCAAGACCGGCCGATTTGCGAGCCGTGGCACCGCGTAATAAAAGAAGGCCAGGAATGCATTGCCCAGCCATCCGAAGAATATGCCTTGCGTATGGTTGTAGCGAAGCCTGCCCCAGGTAAGCCATCCGTGGCCTCCCAAAAACTCGGGAAAATTAAACTTCGTGGCTACTAGGAGTCCAAATAAAACCGAGATCACTAAGGTGACGAGTGACGCAAAAACGTGAGCGCGGATTAGGCCGTATTCAACTGAAGGAAGCTTGTCCGCGGATTGGACGCTCGGCTGTCCTGCTGTATAGATCGGATGCTCCGATAGAGTTGTCATTTCCTTGTACCTTTAGTCGCATATTTCTCTTGGCCGAAACTGCTCAAAAGCCAACTCGCGACGGCAACACGTTCTTCAAGAGACAGACTCAACTGCGAGGGACCAGGCGCAAAATTGCTCCATCCGGGCTGCGGATGAGCTACTGCTGACGATAGTCGAGCGAGCAGATCTGATTTCTCATTCGGGTCCGCGGAGCGATGCCGGTAGAACGTCACAATTTCCTGATAGCTTGGCCCGGTGGAGCGTGTGGCCATTTCGTGGCAACCCGCGCATTGCCGATGTTCGATTTGGTATCCGGTGGCCACCATGGCGCTCTCGATTTGTATCTTTGGGGGAACCGACAAAGCGGCTGCGGCAACCGGTTTGCGCGGCAAGTCTCCAAACAGACGGCGATGGTCGCGCGTTCCCCACCAAGCGAGCAGCGCGCCCAAAAGCAGCACGAAACCCACCAGGCGTATCGGCACGCGTGACGGCGACTGATGCTCGCTTCCAACTCTATTCGCCATATGTGCCCTTAGGAGCTTGACCAGAGTCTGCCTTTCCGTTGATAGAAACCAGGTAGTCCGTAATTCTTTGCGCCTGCTCATCAGAAATATGCGCGCCGTAGACATCTTTCATTTTGTTGACTTCGCTCAGCCACGTGGATCTGGGAAATTGCGGTTGCATCGTGATGTATCGGGGCGAATGGCAGACCACGCAAGCCGTCACAAATTCGTCGCGGCCAGCCCCCGGCGGAAACAAGGGTTCGTCATGGGGCAGGACGATGCTATGTACCGAATCGCCGTTTGGTGAGCCACTCATTGATTGAACCGGAGCGGATGTTTCGGGCTGGGATTCGCCCGTATTGTTCAACACTGTTCCACAGCCGACGAAGAATGCCGCAAGCCCTATGGAGATCACGGCCCTTGTTGTTTTATTCCTCATATGCGTTCACTTCACCGTTACGTCAACCTGCTGGATTACGTTCCACATAAAACCGCTGCGATTCCATTGGGCTTTGCTCTGAGTCTCCCCGACTGAATTGGTTGCCCGAGCCATGAGCCGATACTCCCCTCGTTGTTTTGGCGTCCATGACGCCCGCCAGCGTCGCCACGAATACTTTCCGAGTTCCGTGTCCAGTCGGGCATCCGCCCAGGTGGCTCCCGCGTCCGTCGACACCTCCACTCGTCGAATCCCGTACCCGGAATCGAAAGCGATACCTTCCATTTCAGTTGGCATTCCAGGATGCAAGGTTTCATCGGGATCGGGACGCACGAATATCGAACGCACGTTGAATCGATTGATGGGAACTGTCTCTTTAGCCAAATCCTTTGGAGACTCGGTGCCGTTTGGGCCTTTGGGAATGCGATACGCTTTGTCTGTCCAGAAATTGCTGAATGCCTGAGGCAACACGGTGATGTCGCTGAGAGCTTTCACCCAATAAGTTCCATACCAACCCGGCACGACGAGGCGCAGTGGGAAGCCGTTTACCATGGGCAACGCTTGGTCATTCATGGCGTAGGCGATCATCACCTCCCCATCCCGGGCGTGGTCGATCGAAAGCGCCTTCACGAAGTCAGCTACAGAAGCGAGTGGTGGCGCGTCCAGCCCATTGAAGGAGACATCCATGGCGCCAGACTTCACTTGAGCACGATCCAAAATCGACTTCACGGAAACGCCCGTCCATTTGGCGTTGCCGACTGCGCCATCCTTCCACTGGCCGCCGGGAACGCGAGGCTCGAAGAAACTGCGAGAATTGCCGGAACATTGATTGACAGCGATGATGGAGATTGGCTCGAACTGCGATCGCAGGTCATCCACACTTAGCTGCAAAGGCTGCCGGACGTGGCCGCTGACATTGAGCCGAAATGTTCGAAGGTCCACGGACGTCGGGATCCCTTCCAGGTGCCACCGAACGAAGAACGCTTCGTTTGGCGTGAGGTCCTGCCGAAAATAGTGGATCGGAGTTTCCAGCTGTGGCGGCCGGTCGGTGAGAAAGATCATCTCTGCTTTTTCCGGGAATCGAACGAGGTTAGCCGGACTCGATGGAGTCCTCACCGCAGAACTGATTCGATTGCAGGAAGCCGTCAGTGCCGCGGCACCTGTAGCGCCAATGAGTTGCAAAAATCCCCGCCGGTCCATCAAATGCCTTCCATCCCTGCGGTATTCGTAGATTTCCGACTGCCGATCCCGTAAGCAGGGCATGTCTCGCGGAAAGTTCTCCGACGAAGAAACATCAGCAACCCGTTTGCCAGATCGGATATATGCCGACGCCAGCGAAGTAGTTGAATACACGCTCCTTTCAAAACACGCCGCTGTTCAGTCAGCTGAGAATTCACTCGAAGTGTCGGTCGATGGACTCGGTGTCCACTAAATGGACCTTGGCACGCGTCACCTTGCTCGCGCGAAAAGACTAGACAAGGAAGCAATTTGGCTACAGTCGCTCAGAGGATGCTCTGGTCGCCCAGGGGGACTGGGTTTTGTCTCTCTCTCTTCTCTTTAGGTTGTACGTCATGCAGCAATCGTGAGTTGGATCGTTTTGTGCAACGTTCGGTACAGAGGGCAGCGCATGGCGTAAATGCCATGGGTACGCTCGACTATTTCCCTTGCCGCCTCAGGCGCCACCAGATGCATGGCCATCGCGCAATTCGCCCGGCGATTATCCGGGGAAAGCGGCGTTCAAGTGATCTAGCCCGCCGGACATGTAGAGTTCAGTTTAGGGATCTTGAACTCAGCGACGGTGAGTTGAGCGCTGAGGCCTGACCGCAAGTCCCGTAGTCCTTGACCATGCTCAGGACTTGAAACGAGGGATTTGCAGAGCCATCGCCGGAGATAAAAGTTCCCTTCAGGGTCATGCGCTCGCCTGCCTTCAGGGAATTGTCATTGGACACGATCGAGTAGGTTTGGTTGTCCTTCTCGCTGGTCAGGCTGATTCCGTTCGGAATGGATTGTGTGCAGCCGGTGACATAAGCCTGCGTATTGTTCTCAGCATGGTGGCGGTGATGGCGGACAAGAAGGACTACAGCAACGGCAGCGCCAGCCGCAGCGCCAACCCCAATCCCAATTGCCTTTCCGGAGCCGTATCCCCCTGAGGGCGCTACGTATCCGGTACTCCCGCCAGTGCCACCTGTTCCACCCGATCCTCCTGTTCCACCGCCTCCGCCATACTGGGCGGATGCAGCGGCGCACATGGCCAGGCAAATTGTCGAAATTCCAGCGAATCGTACAATCCAACGTGAAAGCATGGTGTTCCCCTCTCCTCTGATTCGGTTAAATTCGAAGTCGCAAAAAATAGATCTCTTTCAATAATGGTGACCAGGATCCGCTCAGTTCTATTCCACGAGTCTCAAGCATTCGTCACCCTCGTGGAATGCATCCTCTTATGGCTCGACAATAATCTGACCTTTCATCCCCTTGTGGCCGAGACCACAGGTATGGCAGCACTTGAACGAATACGTCCCCGGAGTTTGGGCGACGAACTCGATCATGGTCGTTTCCCCCTTCTTGAGCTGCCAACACTCCTGCTCCGATGTGAAGACCAGTCCGGCTTTTTCACTGGATGAGGCGCCGTCAGGAACATTGCCAACCTTGAAACCGTGATCGTGGTCGATCGCCGTGATTTTGAGTTGAACCTTTGTTCCAGCCTTGACGTGAATTGGCGAATTCGAGTATTCGTACTTCTTCGCTGTGATCTCAATGACCTGTACATCCTGGCTCGTGGCACGAATGGACTCAGGCAGCGAGAGAAATGTACCGAGTGCCAGCAGTGTTCCCGCAACGATAAATAACAGCGAATGGTTAACAATCTTTTTCATGGATCCTCTAAGCCTCGCGGAAAATAAATTCTCGATTTTGCGGCAGCAAATTCTGTTCCCTTACCTCAACGCACAATAATTCCGGCTTGATTCTGCGGCTGCAAAAACTGGACCGGGATGGGCAAGCTGATTACGGGAGCATCGGCCCCCCAGAACAAGGCCGAATGGTTCGCAATCTGGCCAGTCCATCCCAGTTAGTTGGCACCTATCCCATCTGGCGCGGGTTAGAGCGCGTCAGGTGGCATTGGCGGTTATGTTTCGCTTCTTCAGATTTTGCGGCGCGCTTCGTCCGCTTCCTCAGCCAAACGCATCAGCACATCCACGATCCCGGTGTTTTTGTTTGTCGACGGGTCGAGGAAGAGTCCATCCTCGGCAAAGCTGACGACGGATGCCACTGCGCCGCCCTGCTGAGTGGACGTCGGGCGAATGATGGAGACCGGTCCCAAGTTTTTGTTAAGGAAGAGGGTCGGTTCGGGCATGATCAGGTTGGTCTGGAACATATCTGGAACATTCTTGTCGGAAGCTCCATTGTTGGGATCGACTCCGGCGTTGAGATCTGGAAACTTAAGGTTGCCGTCGGTGATGAGGGCGGCGTTGCCGGCCTTGTCGTGCCAGGTCTGGAAGTGCATGATCTCGCTGCCGCCGATGCTCAACAGAATCCGCAAAACTTCCAGATTGGTTACTTTTTGAGCCAACGCGGGGTACAAGCTGCTGCCACCTTGCTCGATGAACGCGAAGTGGAATCCCGCCGTGTTCGCAATCGCCTGGAGATGGTTGGAGATGTTGCCGTTGCCATCAACCCCCAGGTCGTTATCGCTCAAGGGAATGGCCGGATGCTGTCCCTTGGCGAGGTCGGGAACTGCGTTTTCGAAAGTTCCTCCAAAGTCGGGGTTCGAGGTCTCGCTGCGGTACCGCGTCCACCAACTGGTATCAATCGTCAATTGCTTCAAGTTGGTGAGGCGTCCCTTTTGGGGAACTCCCGTGACTTGACTCGGGGGCAGAATCGCAAAGCGGCTCAGGTCGATCTGCTTTGCGCCTTTCGACTCCAGGTAGTTGTTGAGAAACCTGTGATGACTGATCTCATCGTCAGTGTTGTCGCTGATGTACTGCGGCATATCGCCGTCGAGTACCAGAAGGCCTGTGATGTAGTCTGGAGCGAGCCCGCCGGTAAACGGCAAATCGATTGGAGAGAGGCCTTGATTGGTGGCTCCGCCGAGTTCGGCGTACTGAATCCACAGGTCGGCCTCGACCTGTTCCAGGGCACTCAGGAACGTGAGGATTGCGATGTCGCCCTTCGTGATTGGCGCGCCATCTTCCTCCCCGCTAAATGCCGTCGAGGTTCCCGGCAACAGAGACGCACCCATCGTTGCGGCTCCCGCTGCCACCATTCCGGTTGTCAAGAATGCACGCCGGTTTGTTGGACGCTTCATACCACTTTCTGACTTCTTCATCGGTTTTTCCCCTTTACAAAAAATTTGAGTTCGAATTGTTCGCACCAGGCATTTCGTTAAATCACCGTGAGTTTATTTCCGTGGCCAAGCCCATCCGTCAGCAAGGTCAAAATTCTGGAAGCAAGCGGCAATCTTTAATGATTTTGGTTCTATCCATCAGTAGTTAGATCCGCTCAGCGAATGAACCCTGCTCCACCGCAAAGAATCACAACCTCCTTTCCGTTTTGGTTCATGAGCACCTATGCGCGGAGTGAAGGTGAATGAGGAACAAAGCCATCGTGGCCTGTCCGATTACTTGTCGTCGGATTCGTCTTTCGGCTGTCCGGGAGTCAAAAAGTTGTCCACGACAAAGTCGGCAACTTCGCGGCCCAGACGTTGGCCGGTAGTGAGGTCAAAACGGAAATGTTGGCCGCCGAAGATACGGCTCAGCGTTGCCTCTTCGGCAGCAGCGGAGATGCTTGTGAAGGAACGTTCCACGCCTGGAAGGACTTCGGAAGTAACGTTGAAATCGGCACGGTCCTTGTCGAAAAAGGAAATGAGCACCTCTGCTGCGGAAGCACTTATGACGCCATGAGCGCCCGGATAGGATGGGTCGGGCGCAGTTTTGCCGACTTCCGGGAGCCAATTCGGATCAGCCACGGTTTCAGGGTTGTTATCGACATCACCGCTGCGAATTGCCGTAACCGGCCGCCAGAAATTGTAGGTGTATTTAGCGTCGTAAAAGGCAATCACGTCATCGGCAAAACTCAGATTAAGCAGGGCAAACAACCGTGCATTTCGCGCAGTCGTCAAACCGCGGTCCAGCGACAGCGTTTGCGCGATTTCGTTCCAATAGTTCTGAATGGCGCCATTCCAGAAGCGTCCCGTCAGCGCTTCATCGGCCGTGGCGGTCGTGCTGTTGGCGATTCCAAGGGATTTGATCTGGTTGAATGCATCGCTGTACGCGTCGCTCGCCAGCGTAGGGGGAGGGCCCGGACGAAACTGATTGGCACGCTCCAGCGCAAAGGGCGTCACGTGCGACCAATTCGTGAATTGCGGCTGAGGAGCAAAATTCGGAGGCGTCGACTGGTAATCGCCCGGGGCAGTCCCGAAAACATAGGGAATCGGCGGAGCGTTCGAGCCGTCGTTGCTTCGCGCAGCCAGAATGCGATCCGCGACGTCCTGTCCTATCAGGACGCCTTCCGCCTTGCCGTTCCCATCCGGAATCTGCGCCAGCGATTGCTGCAGTTGGGCGTCGAGTGTGGTCTTGAATGCCGGATACAGCGCGACAAGAACTTCGTGCGCTGCCGCCGCCGCCGCTGCCTCTTGGGAAGCATCCCGCGGCACGCTGGAAAGGCGCACAAGATATGACCGGTGTTTCCGGTCGATCGCATTCACTGCGTCATAAATCGCCGCGTGCATGATCGCAAAGCTGCGGGTCGGATGGACCGTGGGTGATTGGGCTCCGGGCGTCCTGACAATCACCAGAAGCGCTCTATTCCACTGAACAACTGGGTTGACTTGCTGAGCGGAGGAGTCTTGCGCAACCTGATGCGTGGTTTTTGCCGAGACGGTGTATGAGCCGCCCGCCTGTAACAAAACGGCGGAGCCTAAAAATGCTAGTTGAAGATAACGGTTCAACATGAAGGATTTTCTCCCATGGCGTTTGCGTAGGTGAATGTTTGGAGACGGTGACGAATGCCAAGTCGCGGCCTCTCACCAGTACGTAACCGCGAAGCGGAAGAAAATATTCCCTGAATACGCCGATTCAGCTAATAAATCCGGTTTTCTATTTTTTAGTTCCCAATTCATGGGAATCTCCAACCGAGGCACTGAGACAGGGCTTGGGGTTGGCGGGGACCACGGAGAAGCAGTCCTCTTGAATGATGGGCTTAAAGGCCTCGCCCTGTACCGCACAAGTTCCGATTGGCCGCTTCTCCTCTCCACCAATCTCGAACTCAGTCCTCATCCGCGCAGAGTGTCTTCTGGGCGGCCACGCGCTTTTCGCGATACTTTTCCCGCTGAATTTCATGCAGCAATTCGCGCAGCCGCTTTCGAGCCCTGTGCAATTGCGACTTCGAGACGCCTTCGGAGCGTCCCAGCATCTCCGCGATCTCGTGATGTTGATACCCCTGGATATCGTGCAAAACAAATATCTCGCGAGAGCCCACAGGCAACTGCGCGATGCAGCGGCCGAGATTGATTCGATCAATCGACCCCTCCAGTAACAAGTCAGAAGCGGCGATTTCGACGCTCGACTGGGTGGCTTCACCATCCGGAGCGGGACCCGTTTCCATCGAGACTACAGGTAACGACTTTTTGCGCAGGTGCATCAGCACCGTGTTGACCACCAACCTGTGCAGCCACGTGGAGAATGCCGATTCCCCACGAAACGTATGAATTTTGCGAAACAACAGCAGGAAGGCTTCTTGAGTCAGATCTTCCGCTTCGGTCGTGTCTCTAACCATGCGAAGGCATACTGCATACACTCGCTTGCAATGCGATCGGTAGAGGCATTCAAACGCGGTCGGATCGCCCTCGGTAGCTCGCTGAATGATCTCCGCCTCGTTTTCTTTATCGCTGGCCCGGGAAGAAAGTTGCGGCACGACCTCCTTCGAGAGGCATTCCGTGCCACGCCGCGCGTCCCAAACCAGGCAACGCCGCTTCCCTACAGTGGACTTTGCCAGGGATCCAACTACTATCTTTGTGCACCTGACGTTTGCAGTGACTGGCATGACTTCCTTCCTTGAGGTTCGATGCCGATTTGAATTGCGGGATATTTCATTGTCGACACCGTGCAAGACTACGCGTGCCCTTCAATAATTCCCCGATCCTGCATGGTTTAGCGAGCGGGAATAAAATTGTGAGCATTTCAGTCACTAAGCTATGGCCGTTGTTTTCAGTGGACTCGGCCGATTGGCCTCATATCTTCATGCGTTCACAACTGCTGTTCGCCGTGAACTTGGCGCCGTATCTCCGTTGCTGGACGCTGTCAGAACCTGCCGAAGGCGGCCCCGCGCCCGCGATAAGCTCGACATCACAGTCCCTGCAGGCATGCCGGTGATAGCTCCGATTTCCCGGTAAGACATTCCTTCGAGCTCTCTAAGGATGAGTACTTCGCGAAGATTTGGCGGGAGCTTCTGCAGCGCCTCTCGTACCACAGTGCGGCTGTTGTTTTGGAGCACAACTTCTTCCGGGTTGAGAGGGCGAACATCAGGAGCGAAAAGGTTCTCGTCAAATTCTGTTGCGTCCTGCAGCGGCCGGTTTATGCGCAGCCAGCTATAACAAGTATTGCGGACAATCTTCAGGAGCCAGGCGCGCGCATCACCCCCGCGGAAGTCGGAGAAGTGTCGGAAAGAACGCAAGTATGCTTCCTGCTGGCAGGCTGCGGCACACACGCGCCGGGCTCGCGAAGCCTCACTTGTCCTTCTTGAGGTGATCCTCCCAGCAGTCTCGGGCGGGCAATCGGCGATGGAAGAACTGGTAGGATTCTTTCCCTGGAATCTTGAAGCTGACAAAGCTTTCCCCCGAGATAATGAACTGGTGGCACTGATTGCATTCGACTGAGGTTGCCCGAACCATAAATCACCTCTACATTGCCTTGTAGCCTCGTGGGCGAGTACAAACCCTGCCACGGAAAGAACTTGAAGCGACGCCGGTGAATTTCCTGTGGGTGCATGCAGGCGACCTTGAGCCCGCGCCGAAGAAATGGCAATGGACCGGGAATCCTCCATCACAGGAAAGTGGGTCCCCTGCTAAATTGCAGTTAGAACAATGCTTAGATGGAGTTGTCCCCTCCTCGACTTCCCGGAAGCCATAAAGGTGGTACACTCCGGTCCGCGTGCGGTAACCTTCAATGGAAGAAGACCATCAGGTTCGCGGGCGGCTTCGTTTTGGGGTTTTCGAACTCGATCTTCGAGCCGGCGAACTGCGCAAGCACGGCCTGCGTGTTCGCCTTCAGGAACAACCCTTCCAAGTCCTGGCAGCGCTGCTGGAGCATCCCGGCGAGGTCGTAACTCGCGAGGAACTTCAGAAAAAGCTCTGGCCCGCGGACACTTTCGTGGATTTCGACCACGGGCTCAACAAAACAATCAACAAAATCCGTGAGGCCCTGGGCGACTCCGCCGAAAGCCCGCGCTTTGTGGAAACAGTCGCTCGTCGCGGCTACCGCTTCCTCGCGGAGGTCAAAGTTGTCGACGCAGCCCCGGTTCGCAGTTCGGAACTCGCCACTCAGCCTGGGCCCAGCGCAGAAACTCGTGCGCGCCCGGATACGACGGGCAAACCCGCAAAGCCCAAATCTGTCCCGCTTTCAATGGCGCTGAAGATCTCCGTGTTCGGAGTACTTCTGGTGATGGCATCTCTCGCCACTTGGAAACTTTATTCCTGGAAACGTCCCTCTCCTGTCATTCGCTCCCTGGCGGTTCTTCCGCTCGAAAGTCTCTCGAACGATGCGTCCCAGGATTATTTCGCCGATGGCATGACCGACGAGTTGATTTCGGACCTCGGCCAGATCAGCGCGTTGCGCGTGATTTCGCGCACCTCCGTGATGGCGTATAAGCGTGCGCGTAAGCCACTGCCGGAGATCGCTCGTGAACTGGACGTGGACGCCGTGGTGGAGGGGACGGTGCTCCGTTCCGGAGACCAGGTCCGCATCACGGCGCAGTTGATCGAAGCCGCAACTGACAAGCACTTATGGTCTCAGAGTTATAAAGGTCAACTGCGGGACACCTTGGCGCTCCAGAACCATGTGGCTCAGGCGATTGCCGATCAAATTCGGATCAATCTGAATTCACAGGAACGTGCTGCGCTGAAAACCGTGCGGGTTGTGAATCCACAAGCCTACGAGTCCTATCTCAAGGGGCGCTATTTCTGGAATAAGCGGACGGCGGATGGTTTGAAGGTTGCCCTGGCTTATTTCAATCAAGCAATCGACGAGGATCCGAAATACGCCCAATTTTATTCCGGCTTAGCCGACACCTATGCCCTGTTGGGAGACTGGCAGTATGCCGTGATGACGCCCAAAGAGGCACTCCCCAAAGCGAAGGCTGCGGCGATCAAAGCTCTGGAATTGGACAACGCGCTCGGCGAAGCGCACAACTCTCTTGCCTTCTGCCTGGACGGCTTCGACTGGGATTTTCCCGCTGCCGAAAAGGAATTTCAGCGGGCCATTGAACTGAACCCGGGCTACGCGACCGCACATCATTGGTATGCATGGCATTTGAGTCTTTTGGGTCGGTATGACGAAGCCATCGCGGAAATGAAAAAAGCGGAAAACCTGGATCCGCTTTCTCTTATCATCAACGCCGACCTAGCGGAGCTGCTGCTCCTTGCGCATTCTTATGACGAATCGATACGCCAGAGCCGCAAGACGATCGAGATGGATCCTAATTTTGCTCTCGCACATAACCAACTAGGTCAGGCATACCTCCAAAAACAGTTGCGCGATGAAGCGATCACCGAACTGCAAAAAGCGGTCCAGCTTTCTGCGGGCAGCCCAACATGCATAGCTAATCTTGCTCGTGCTTACGCCGCGTCCGGCAAAAGGAGCGAAGCGTCAAAACTGCTTAACGATCTGAAAAAGCGTTCAAACTCCACCTATTCGCATGCGCCGGAGATTGCCATGATCTATGCGGCTCTCGGCGATAAGGATCAAGCGATGCTATGGGTCGAAAAAGGCTATGAAGAACGATTTAATCCGGGTGTCCTCCTGCGACCGGGCTTCGATCCCCTCCGCTCCGAACCGCGGTTCCAGGAGCTTGTGCGCCGCATCGGTCTCAGCCACTGAGCTGGAAAGTTTGAGGAGAAAAGCTACGATTCCACTCATTGTGTGGAAATGTTTTTGGCGAGAGTTCAGAGAGCTCGCTTCTGCGCCAATATTTCAAATCGATTCATTGCGGCGCTCGTAGGCAGTGATCTGCGCGCCGCAGGGGATTGCGCGGCCGGGCAGCACTGTGGCTACCCGGATATCAGCCGGTTGAGCTGTTCAAGATCAGCCGGAGCTGCGTCGGAGACGGCGCAGAATTCCATTTTGTCCTTACGCCAATCAACCCATTGGAAGCCTTGCCGGGACCCTGTGTGCGGTGATGTGTCCGGTTCTCGGATGGGCCAGACGAATACGTCGATTGGACGGCCGTTATGCTCATAGACGAGCACCGCGACCATGCGGCCTTCAACAACATCCAGGCGCCCGCCGTTCAGCGCGAAACCTGCCCTCGCGAAGTCACGAACCGGGAGACCGAACTTGAGTTTGGCATCGAACCATCCTTTGACGACACGTTCATCGTTGGAAGCGATTTCGGTCATGTGACCCGGATGCAGTGAGCGCAAATGCGCGTCGACAATTTCGTCTGCAAGTTCGGCCTGGTAATCGTCACTGCGAAACTCGGGACTCACTCTCCACAATACAAAAGCGATGAAAAGCAGCGCTGCCGCTGCTGCCGGCCAATGCCAAAGGAGAGGCTGGGACGGCGCAGCAGTTGGCGCCTTTGGGCGAACATAGGCGTCAATTTTCCGCCGCAGTGAGGCGGGAGCAGGCACATAAAGTTGAGTGAGCCGCAATGCGCCGCTCAACCAATCCAGGTCCACGAGCTCACTGGCGCAGTGGGCGCAATGTTGCAGGTGGCGCTCGAATTCAGCAGCCCAGCGATCACTTAGTTCACCGTCGAAATAGCCCTGGAGCAAAGAGTCAGCAAAGTTACACTTCACGGACAGCCCCTTTCTGAGTGGGATTTGCCAGCGCGGAATGCAACTGGCGACGGGCACGCGAGAGCGAAGACATGACGGTGCCAATGGGAAGCGAGGTTATCGCAGCGATCTCCTTGTAGGAGCAACCTTCGAGCTCTCGAAGAACAAGAACTTCCCGGAAGCGGGGCGGCAGCGTCTCGAGTGCAAGGATGAGACGCTCCCGATCGTCACCCGAAATGGCGAGGGTCTCCGGCGTGGCGGAAGCCTGCAGGTGTATCTCTTCGTCGAATTCCATGCTTAGTTCCATAGGACGGTTCTTCTCCAGCCAGGTATAGCAAGTGTTGCGTACGATCTGCAGCAGCCAGGCGCGCGCGTCTCCGCCATGAAAACCGCGGAAGAAACGGCACGCCCGGAGCAGCGCTTCTTGAGCGACGTCCTCGGCATCAGCGCGCCCGCGCAGCAGCCAACGCGCGAGGTTGAAAGCCGCGTCGATGTGGGGCAGCACCAGTTGCTCAAAGCGCATCCGGTCTTCGAGCTCCAACTCACTCACAATTCACCCCTGAACACTAAGACCTCA
>WNFR01002037.1_pt1 | contig 23038 bp, 22 predicted proteins | sample 5400221 | NCBI WGS metagenome assembly WNFR01 (sample SAMN13153357, study PRJNA577476) | soil metagenome | isolation source: 40 cm soil under Madrone tree | place: USA:California | collected 2016-06-14 | reverse complement strand
CGAGCCGACCACCCATGAATCAGTCAATTGCTGATTCGCATATCCCTCCCGTAGAATCGCGCCAACTATAGAACGCCGTTCCGCGTTTGATTCTGATCCGTTCTCGTGAAAATGTCGCCTAACTGAGGACAGGCCCTAACGAGAAGGGCGAAAAACTCCGCTCGTTGAAGAGCATAGAGAGCAGACCTCGTCGCAGTTTGATTGTCCACCTGTCGAGTCGTCATGCGTATTGCGCGCATTGTGCATCTGTGCGCCTAAACTGATCTGGCGAGTCAAACGTCGATCCGTCTCAAAAGTTCATCTCATCAGCGATCTGTAGAATTTTGAGCAAGGCTTTGCGGCAGCGCTTTGCGCAAGACGGAGGCGGCGTGCGTTGACGAAAGCGAATGGTCGGAGCCTTCCTGGCCAATGCGCGTAACCGGCAGCATCCCGGGCCGAGGCTCACGTCAATTCATCTTCCCCTGCGCCACATCCATGATCATCCGGGTGAGCAAATAAAGCCGTGGCTCGATCGAATCGATCTCGACATACTCGGCGTCGTTCGAATGGGCGCCGAATCCGCGCAGTCCAAATCGCTCGATGACCGCCGCTTTGGTGCGCAGAGCCGCGAACGCCGCATCGGTGCCGCCCCCCTCCGCGACGTCCCCGACGATGAGCGTGTTGCCGATCTCCGCGTAGACGTCCTGCGCGTGTTTGGCGAGTGCGCGCGACGCCGGCGTCGCTTCGAGCGGCGGGCGGCGGCGCTCGAACGTCATCTCCACGGTGGTGTCCTCAATAAGCTGCTTCTTGATGCGTTCGCGCACCTTCCGCTCGATGCCGTCATAATCCGCAACCCGCAGCACCCGCACATCCGCAGCGGCAGAGGCGTTGGCGGGGATCACGTTGCGGTTAGTACCGGCGCTGGCGATCGTCCAGTTCATCTTGACGCCGATCTCCGGGTCAGAGAGATCGCGGGTCTGGAGAATCTGGTGGGCGAGCTCGTAGAGCGCGTTGCGCCCGCGTTCCGGCGCGGCGCCGGCGTGCGAAGCCCGCCCCTTGACGTTGAGCACGACCGCCGCGATACCGGCAGTGGTCAGCGACAACTGGTCAGAGCCGACGCGGGCGCCTTCGCAGGAGAACACCACGTCATGTTCGCCGCCGAGCCTCGTGAGCGTCGCGCGCGAGCCCGGCGAGCTGACCTCTTCATCGCCGTTGATCAGCACGGTGATGAGGCCGTAGTCGCGGAAATTCATCTCGCGGAGGATTGCGAGGGTATGCAAGATGAGGGCAACGCCGTGCTTGTCGTCGGCGATGCCGAGCCCATAGGCGCGGTTGCCGTCGATGCGGAACGGCTGCTGCGCCCCCATGCCGCGCAGATAAACGGTATCTATGTGGGCGATCAGCAGGATTTTCTTCGTGCCGGCGCCGGTAAAGCGCGCTTGCACCATCTTGCCGACCTGTTTCGGCGTATCGACCATGCGGTAGATGTCGGCCGGATCGGGTTCGATCATCTCGACCGCGCCGCCCAGCGCCCTGAGCCGTCCCGCGATCACGTCCGCGATCTTGTCGAGCCCCTCGCGATCGCCGCTGCCGGACTCGATCGCAACAAGGCCCTTGAGGGTTTCGATGAGGGGGGCTTTTTCTTTGGCCGCAAGTGAGCGCACCGCCTCGACCGGCGCGGCCGACGCCGATGCGGTCAAGGCAAGGCAGAGGCCGAGGGCAGCGAGGGCCGGGCGGCGGAAACCGATGCTGAGCAGGGTGACCATGGCGGACTCCGGATCGCGGGTGAAGACGGAGTTTATCCAAAGGTGACACGGATCGCCAGTCGTGGGAGCTGTGGCCCGGATTGAGCGCAGCGAAATCCGGGATGGGTTGGCGGTGCCCGAACCGACCAGCATTGCGGATTACATTGAAGCGTGAGGCCACGCGAGGAACGACCAATTGATGCCGACGTTATGCCCTAGAACTTAAAGTCAAGCGTCTGTTCGAGCGCTCGCAGTCGTTTGCAGGGACGCATCCTTTTCGAGGCCCCTGCGCCAGCGAGAGACCCCATGGCCACCACAATCGTCATCACAGGCGCGAGTGCGGGAGTTGGACGAGCCGTTGCGCTGGAGTTCGCGCGGCTGGGCTGCAACGTGGCGCTCTTGGCGCGCGGGATCGAGCGCCTGAAAAGCGCGGCGCGACAAGCGGAAGCGCTCGGGGTCGCAGTGTTGGCGATCCCGGTGGACGTGGCGGATGCCGCAGCCCTGGATGCCGCCGCGGCGCGCGTCGAAGCCGAGCTCGGCCCGATCGACGTCTGGATCAATAACGCCATGGCCACGATTTTCGCGCCCGTATGCGCTATCAGGTCGGACGAGTTCCGCCGCGTCACCGAGGTGACCTATCTCGGCCAAGTCCACGGGACCCTGGCGGCGCTCCGACGCATGCGCCGACGAAATCAGGGAACCATTGTCCAGGTCGGCTCGGCCCTGAGCTATCGGGCGATACCGCTTCAGTCCGCCTATTGCGCGGCAAAATTTGCGGTGCGCGGGTTTACGGACGCCTTGCGATCGGAGCTCGCGCACGAGGGCAGCCGGATCCGCGTCACCATGGTGCAGCTGCCCGCCGTGAACACGCCCCAGTTCGATTGGGCGCGCAGCCGTATGGCGGAAAAGGCGCAGCCGGCGCCCCCGATATTCCAGCCCGAGGCGATCGCCGGCGAGATCGTGCGGGCGGCACGAGAGGCGCCGTGCGAGCTTTGGGTGGGGCGTTCCACCGTGAACGCGATCATCGGTACGATGCTGCTTCCGGGTGCTGCTGACCGTATTCTCCCTGCAGAAGGTTACGACGGCGCATTGACCACTGAACCGCGGGACAAGGCGCGTCCCGACAATCTTTTTTCTCCGCCTTCGGGCGATCCAGGGGCGCGCGGTCGCTTTGACAACCAAGCCCGCACGACGGTGATCGGATTCGATCCGACAAAGCTGCGCGCCGGAGGGCTCCTCTTCGTCCTCACGTCTGTCGCTGGAGCTTTTGTCGCCGGAGCTTTCGTTCTTGGTTGGCTCGCCAACGGGCGGGCGATGGCAAGCCGTCGAGAAACGCCTACGGAGGCGTGAAGAAGCGATGCCGGCAGTGCGACATGTCGAATTTACCTGACGAAGCGGAGTGCCTTGCGCGAGATCAACGCGCGGTACGGCAACGAAAACTACTCTCCCATTTGACGCGTCGTGCGGCATTTTGAGGCCGAGGAGGTGTTCGAGCTCTTTCCTGCGGGCCAATTGGTTTTCCGGGGAGGTATGCGACAAAATGAATCATCGCAGGCCGGCTGATCGTTTTTCATGCGGCGGGCCGAGAGCCCTATCACGGCCGGTGTTGCTCCAGCCCAGACGAAATTTTTGCAAGACCTAGCCCTGTTCGCTCATGCACTTATGTTGAAAGCGTCGCCGGACAGGTTCGACCACAGGTCCGGGAGCGCCTGCCGGCTTCGGCTTTGACTGTCTGGAGCCTATGTGACGCGGTTTGTTGGCCTAGCCGGCCGCCTGAACAGGCTGTACGCGAGTCGAATTGCTGGCTTTGCCGCGGTGATCATTGCCGTCCTGGGACTCGTCGGCTGGTGGGCCGAGTTGCCGCTGCTGTCGAGTTGGGGTTCTGGCCTCGCCGCCATGAAGCCGGTGACGGCTTTGTGCCTCGCTGCCCTCGGCTTGGCGCTCATGTATCCTCGCAAAGACTCGCGCCTTGCGTTTGCGGTTGGCTTCACAGTGCTAATCGTCGCTGCGCTCGATCTGAGCCAGGTCCTGTTCAACCTCGATCTTGGCATCGATCGCTGGTTGGTGCCGCCGAATGCGGTGCCAGAACCTTCGGCGGTCTCGTTCAGGGTGATAAACGGGATGCCGCTGGCGCTTGGGCTCGCGGGCGGCTCGCTCGCGCTCAGCCGCTCTGACGGGCATCACTTCACCGCGACCGCGCTCGCCGGCCTTGCCGGGGCCATGGCGGTGTTCGCCCTGCTCACCTACTCGACCGGCATCAATACGCTCTACGGCCCCGAGGCAACCAGTCCCCCGGCGCTGCCGAGCGCCGCTGGCATGCTCTGCGTTGTCAGCGGGATCATCTTGCGGATCGGGGCGATGCCTGCGCTCCGCAAGCCCCGGCCGTTGTGGCAACTGCAGATCATGCTCGGTTGCACCATCGTTGCGCCGCTCCTGCTGTTCGGCGCATACGCGGGATATCGCCTCGCCGACGCGCAACTCCGCCAAGTCCGCGAGGACCTGGCGATTGAGGCCCGTACTTTGTCGGCAAACGTTGACCGTGAGATCGTCGGCGAGATCGAGAGATTGCAGGCGTTGGCCGCCTCGCAGTCGCTGCGCCACGGCGACTTCGCCGAGTTCCAGCGTCAGGCCGAGGCCGCGCTCGGCTTGCCTCAAAGCGGCAACATCGTTCTCATCGACCGCAACATGCGGCAACTCGTCAATACCCGAGTGCCCTTCGGCCAACCCTTGCCAAAGGCGGTCGTTCCGAAACCTATAGCGAGGTCCCTTGCAACAGGTAAGCCGCAAGTGACCGACCTGTTCATGGTGCCCATCGTCGACCAGCTTTTGGTCGGCATCATCGTGCCCGTAGAGATCGACGGAGAGAGCCGCTACGTCGTCGGCAGGACACCCGATCAGCACGCCCTCGCGCGCCTCGTCGCAGCAAATGAACTGCCGGCAGGTTGGCACGCGGTGGTCTCCGATGCCGCCCACCGCATCATCTCGCGATCCGAAGAGGATGGTTTGTTCATAGGCAAGGAGCTGCCGCCGGCGCAGTGGCGCCGCACAGGACCCGGCGATGTATTCGAGTTTATCGACTCCGAAGGGCGACCGTCGCTGGAGGCGTCCGCGACGTCGGAATTGACCGGCTGGGAGACCGCCGTGTGGGCGCCCAAGGCTCTGCTCGAGGTTGCGGTTCGGGCGCAGTGGCGGACCCTCGGCGTGATGGCATTGCTGGCGTTTGTGCTGCTTGTTGCCCTGGCCTCGTGGCTGGGCCGGATTATCGCCCGCTCGGTCGGCCAGGCGGCTCGCGCTGCAATCGCTTTGGGAGAAGGCGGACCGATGCCGCTGAGCGGAACCCCCGTCGCAGAAGTCGACACGCTGATGGCGGAGCTTCGAAGGGCCGCCGCCAAACGACAGGCCGCAGAGGACTTGCTGCGTCAGAGCAAAGATCGCCTGCAGTTTGCGTTCGATGCAACCCAGCTCGGGTGGTGGCAGTATGATCCGCTCCGGCGGGTGGGCTCGGGGGATTCGCGCTTTAAGGAAATCTTCGACGTGACCGCTGATGAGATATTGATCGAGGACCTCATGAAGCGGGTGCATCCGGACGACGCGGAAAGGTTTTGGGCGGACCGCGAGGCGGCGCTCGATCCCGCCAATCCGAAGCGCTCCGCGAGCGAATTCCGGATCCGGCGGAGTAATGGCGAGATCCGCTGGGTGGAGGCTCACAGACTTGCCTATTTTGAGGGCGCGGGGCCTGAGCGCCGGGCCGTGAGCTTCGGCGGCACCATCCAGGACGTTACCGAACGCAAGGAGCGCGAGGAGAAGGAGCACCTCCTCATGCGCGAAATCAATCATCGCGCCAAGAACATGCTTAGCGTTGTCGACTCGATCGCTCATCAGACCGCCACCAGAAGTCCCGAAGATTTCATCGAGCGCTTCTCCGAGCGCATCCAGGCGCTTTCGGCCAATCAGGACCTGCTCGTCCGCAATGAATGGAATGGGGTTGAGATCGCGGACCTGGCCCGCGCTCAGCTCGCGCATTTCGCCGACCTCATTGGTTCTCGTATCGTCGTGCGAGGTCCGAGGCTGCGCCTTAAGGCGGCTTCCGCGCAGGCCGTCGGGCTCGCGCTCCACGAGCTCGCCACCAACGCCGGCAAATACGGAGCGCTGTCGACGGGTGCGGGTCGTGTGGATATCTGCTGGGACATCGACGGCGACACCCTCGCCATGAGCTGGACCGAGGGCGACGGGCCGCCGGTGTCTGCGCCGAAGCGGCGCGGGTTCGGCACCATTGTCATGGAAGCGATGGCGGAGCGCAGCGTGGACGGCAAAGTCGACCTCGATTATGCGCCCTCAGGCCTGATCTGGCGCCTCACCTGCCCCGCTGCGAACGCGCTGGAGCCCAGGGAACGTGAGCCAAATTTTAGATCGATGGGAAAATCGAATTGACAGCACGGATGGCAAAGGTCGCGCCGATCAAGAGTCCGCGTGGCGAACCAAATCGCTCACAGCCCGCGACTCCGGCTCTGGCAAAAAATCCGTCGTTCCGGCCAGTGATACAAGGGCAGCCCGCGCCCTCAGAAATCGGGTTTCTCCGCCCTCGGCATATGATAGTCGAAGAGATTCGTATTGTTCTCGGCGCAGATCTTTTCGTAGGGCTCCTGCTGCGCGCGCCGATAGCGCCGCATCCCGGTCCAAGGTTGGTAGAAGGCGTCAGGGTCCTCGACCGTGAAGATGACTTCCATCGCCTTGCCGCCGTCGGCCATTCGCCAACGCTCCACGACGTGCAGCTTCTCGGTGTGTGGGGTTCGGTAGACGTCGACGACTGTCTTGTCATTCAATCCAATCGTGTCGACGATGAGGGTATCGCCTTCGTAATGGCCGACCGATTCGCCATACCATGACGGCTTCAGGCTCGCTGTGTGTGGTACGTCCATGTAAATCCGCCGGACCTGATTATCCTCCCTCCAGACGATCCAAACTTCCTTGGGCGTTTGCAGGAACACGAGAGGGTCCGGTCCACCATAGCCCATGAAAAAGGGAACGCCCGCTGGCACGCAGCTTGACTGCGGCGTAAAGGCGCTTTTCTTCCCGCCAAGCACCTCGTCGATGTCCTTCTTCATGTGCTCCTTCACCCAGGGCTTCAGGTTCGGATTGGAAAGATCAGCAATCCGAAAAGTCGGCTGATTGCCAACACCGTTAGGGGTGAACGGATGCGCCGGATCACTAACGACGGGCGGCAGGTGGCCCGGGACGGGCTCGTAAAACGGACCACCGCCGTTCAGTCCGACCCACCCGGCGAGATTCGCCGAAAAGTCCGGCGGAGTCGCCGTTTGTTGTGCCACCGCCGGACCAGTCGATGCCGCGGCCGCGAAGCCCGCCACGATGAGGGCTGCAAGAATTCTTTGTTTATAGGTGAACGAGCACATTGCAGATGCTCCTTCTAACGCGAGAGTGCCCGCGAGATGTCGGAGAAGGCCGGCCCGGCGAGGAATTGCCATCAGGCCCAACGCTCCTGCGTCGTCTCCTCATCCTATTCTCTTCGCAGTGTCGGCTTGGTCAAGTCCACGACGCCCCGGGCCAGGATGATAAGCGCGGATGAGATGAAAGGCTGCAGGGGGTTGTTGCCGCGCGGAGCCAAAAGGGCAAGAATCAGCGCCACGGCATAGCCCGAACAGCCGTGCGAAGGAGGAGCCCACCATGTTGTCACGACGCGATGTTCTCACCACCACGGCCGCCGCCGGGGCGGGTCTTGCACTGGCGTCGCCAGCATGCGAACCCGCCACGGCACAGCCGGCGCGCCGCATTATCGTCGACTCGCAGGTCCACCTCTGGCTTGCAGATACGCCCGAGCGTCCCTGGCCTGCCGACGGCATCGGCCAAGCGCACATCCCGCGGCCGTTCTCGTATTACGAACTCCTGGCTCGCATGGACGAAGCGGGCGTTGACCGCGTCGTCATCGTACCGCCGTCGTGGGAAGGCTATCACAACGAATACGCCATGGATGCAGCCAAGAAGTGGCCGCATCGCTTCGCGGTCATGGGCCGCCTCCGCCTCGACGATCCGAAATCGAAGGACCTGCTCCCCACCTGGAAGGATCAGCCCGGCATGCTGGGCGTCCGGCACACTTTCAACCGTTTGCAGACCGGTTGGCTCACGGACGGCACTGCCGACTGGTTCTGGCCGGCCGCCGCCAAGGCGGGCATCCCCGTGATGACGCCGACTGCAGGCCGCGCCCGCGACTTCCTGCGTATTGTCGAGCGCCATCCAGACCTCATCTTCATCATCGACCACATGAACCTTTCCGATGAAACGGCCAAGCTGGGCAAGATCCCGGAAGCCATCGCTGAGGTCGTCGAGTTTGCGAGATACCCGAATGTGCAAGTCAAGATGTCTTCTGTACCGCACAAGTCGTCGCAGCCCTACCCGTTTCGCGACTTGACCGATCACATTAAGCGCGTGTTTGACGCTTTTGGCCCGCGCCGCAGTTTCTGGGGCACCGACCTCACCGCCGGCATCGACCGCTTTCCCAAGTTTACTTACCAGCAGCGCATCACCCACTTCACTGAGGAACTGCCGTTTCTGTCTGAAGAGGACAAGGACTGGATCATGGGTCGCGCGGTCATGCGGCGGCTCGGCTGGGCGTGAAAACGCGATCCGCACGGCCGTCGTGGGTCACTGGAAATCGCAGGATAACAATCATGATTACGACCTCGCTCGGTGCTGCCGCGCCTCGGCACCTCGGCGCGGGCACCGCAGGCAACAGCGTGTTCGCTGCCGAAACGCATTTTTAGATGAATGGCAAGTTTCGGTATTTGCCGCCTCTTCAGCGAAGAGCATTGCGGGACGTTTTGCGGGACTCTTAACGTCCCGCAAGTCCCGCAACGCCGGTCTTGATCACCTTAGGTTCGCGTCCGAAGCGGGACTCGATTTTCGTATAACGCTGTAATCTATAAAGATTCTTTTGGCGACCCCGGCGGGACACGCGCCGCAGCAGTAGCGTCGTGGTGCGGTTGATTGTCCGCACCGCGATCGGCTTGAACAACGGATTGCCGTCGTCATCGACCCCCGACCGTTTCGAGTCCTTGCGCCGCTCAAAACCGAGGGGTGGCCCGTCCTTCGGGATAAGCTTGGGGGATGCCTGAGACTGCTCAAGCGGCATCCGGCATGTAGGCGGCGCGAATCTCGACCGGGCTCCCGTATGGAACGTGAGAGTCCGATAATCAGTGGAAGGCGGCGGCCTTCGCGCGATGGCATGAGCCGTATGAATCGAGAGGTTCACGTACGGTTCTGTGAGGGGCTCGGGTAAAATTCCCCGGGCCTACTCGGCAAGTGCTGACCCCTCGTACGGCATCAAGGCGAAGCATTTTCAGCTCATGCAGGCCAGCCGTCAATGCCACGCTTAACGATCCGTCACAGCCCGAACACAAACAGCATGGTCTGGTCTCGCATGTCGCGAAGCTCGGGGGTCAGCGTGATCCGTCCCTTGGACACCCGGCTCAACCCGGTCATGACCGTGACGTATTTCTTGCCGCCTGCTTCGAAGGTCATAGGCGGAGCATTGATGCCCGCCCCGACATTGATTTTCCACAGCGGCTCAAGGCTCGTATCGTCGTAGGCGATGAACGTGCCGTCGCCCAAGCCCGTGAACAGAAGGCCGCCGGCGGTTGTCAGCGCGGCGCTGAAGTTCGGATAGGAGGCGCGCACCCTGTTCTTGACCTCGCCCGTGAACGGGTCGGCGACCACGATCTCGGACTCGGTCCGCTCAAGCATCCTGATCCCGCCGCCCAGCATGGACCCCGTGGTCGGGTTCCTGAGCTGGTCGGGGGTCATGATCATTTCGTTGCATGTCGGCCGCGACGGAATGTAGAGGAGCCGCGTCCTTTGGCTGAATGACGCCGACCAATAGTTGTTGCCGCCCTCATGCGATGGGCACAGCTTCTTGGTGCGGTCCGACATAGTCTGGTTTTGCAGGCCCGAATAGACCTGGATGTCCTTCTTCGGATCGTAATCGATCGGCAGCCCGGTCTTCTGATCGATTCCCTTGGTCCAGTTGATCGCCTCCATGTAGGGTTTGGCCAGCAGTGTCTGCCCATTCGTACGTTCGAACGCGTAGAGAAAGCCGTTGCGCGCCGAATGGGTGACGAGCTTGTGCGGCTGGCCGGAGATCTGTCCGTCGATCAGGATGTGGGTGCCGGCGGCATCATAGTCCCACATGTCGCCCGGGACGTACTGGTGGTACCAGTTCATCTTTCCGGTATCGGGATCCCATGAGATCAGGCTGTTGGTATAGAGGTTGTCGCCGGGACGGTAGAAGGGATTGAACATCGGCGCGGGATTGCCGGTGCCCCACAGCACCTGGTTGGTGGCGACATCGTAGGAACCTGTGACCCACATGGCGGCGCCGCCGGTCTGCCAGGCGTTGTTATTGTCCTTCCAGGTCTCGGAACCGGGCTCGCCGGGCGCCGGCACGGTGTATTTGCGCCACAACAGTCTGCCGGTCGCGCCGTCGAGCGCGGCGATGAAATCCCGCACTCCACGATCGCCACCGGCAGCGCCGATCACGATCTTGTCCTTGACGGGCAGCGGCGCCGCCGTGAGCGCCAAGTCGGGCTGGCCGTCGCCCATACTGGTTTCCCAAGCGACCTTACCGGTCTCCTTGTTGGTGGCGATGACGCGGGCCGGGTAATTGGCGACGCTAATCACGAAATTTCCCCACAGCGCAGCCCCGCGGTTCACTGCCAGCAATTTTTCTTGCCCAGGGTCCATACGCCAGACGATCCGGCCCATGTCGCCGGAACGCCCGTCGATCTTGTAGACCACGCTCCATTGGTCGACCACATAGAGGTAGCCGTCCTCGGCGAGCGGGGTTGATTCCAGATTTTCGTTCGCTGACGTCCCGCCGATCGCGACCGCGTATGCGAGCTTCAGAGATTTGACGTTGCCTTTGTTGATCTTGTCGAGCGGCGAATATCGCTGCGCGTCATAGGTGCGATGACTCATCAGCCAGTTTTGCGGCTCCTTGTCGGCATTGCTGAGCCGATCAGCAGTAACGTTGGCGGCCATCGCTGATCCAACCACGCCAAACCCTAGGCCTACCATCAGTGCCGCGACGGTACGCGTAAGTGCATTGTGACGATTCATCATGCCGCTCCCTTAATCGCCCTAACCAACGCCGCATTCCAAAGGCGAGTACGCGCTACTCGACGCTCCATATGCAGCTAACTAAAACTACATTGTCGCAAAGTTCTGCAAAAGAGGGAATGGGTCGGGGGCCCGCGGTGGCGCAGCACCACCAATTCCGCTGCTAGGGTTCCTCAAGGAGGAAGAGCTGCCAATGCCGCAACAGAGTTGGCTGGGTTTCGACAGGGGCTCGGCGATGGGCTTTATCGAGGTTGCTTATGAATTGTCCGGTTGGCGTCAATGGCGCATCACTCCTTCGGTGGAGAAGTGGAAGCCTCGAATACCCGCACGATACGCCGCTTCACCCTTTCACGCCGTCACCAACTTTCGCGTATAATTCTAGTTTCCGCCCGGATTCTGGATCGGGGCTTTGTCCTCTTCTTCTTTTTCGCCGGGGGTTCGAACCTTACGAAGGTGCCCGTACATAAGCTCCTCTACGTACGGCACACAGTTGAATTCCAACAATTGCATGTTCTTTTCCATCCGCCGGTACAGCGGCATGCTCATCTTCCAGGGACGGGTGTAGACCTTCGGGTCGTCGACAGTCACTTCATAGAGAAGCGTATTCGCGCTGGTGGGTGTGTAACGCTCGGTGAGGTGCAGCGCGTCGCTATGATAGTCTCCCGCCCGGTCAAACCAGGTATCCTCAACCACCCCGGTCACGTCGACCACCAACGTATCCCCGTCCCACGAACCGCTCGACCAACCCATCCAGGAATCGACCGGAGCCTTGCTCTTCATACCGATATTCACAACGCGTGAGGCGAAGGCAAATTCGTAGGCGAACGACACGTACTGCGGCGATTGCACGATTTCAAACGGAAACGGCATGTAGGTCGCCCGTGGCAGGCCGGGCAGGAAGCATTTAACAACCGGGTCCAGAGCGAGCCAATTTGCTTCATTTTCCTTCTTCTTGGCAAGCGCCTCGGGCCGATATGGAAGCGGTCCGTCTTCAACGACGCCAAAGCCGGCGGGAATTCCGCCCGCCGCCCCCATTACGACAAGCGGTCCTGCCTTCGCATCATGGGCTTGGATATCCCATTCGGCGGTGTTCATGGCCTGCCAGATTCCGCTCAAGTTCGGCTTACCATCGGCGGTTCGCGAGGCTCTGTATTTTGGGGCAGCGGCAGGGGTAGCGGCCGGCGGCCGGGCCACCGGCCGCGCCGGCGCCTTCTGCGCGAATGCCGGGGACACGATGATCGCTTGCATGATCACTACGAGGATAGCCATGATGGCTATGTACTTATTGGAAGCTCGCATTCAGATCCCCTATTCAAATCGAGCACCAGCTCATCATGGTTTCGGCTTGGCGGGTTCTTCTGTCGTGGTTCCCCTTTTCCAGCAAGTTCGGGAAAGGTACAAAATCGATTCCACCTTCATCCCAGGGGGACGAGACGCATCCGCTTTTTCCACGATCGGCCCAGTGATCTGCACTTCATGGCCAACCTGGAAATTCAGCATCTCCTGATCCCCTTGAAGCCGAAACACCAGTGGCGCCCTCGCGGCAAACGGAGGCGCTCCCGCTACGGGTGGCCGCTCGCCACCTCTCCAGTCCGTAATGCGGAACTCCCCGTTGGGGGATTTTGCCACACAACCGATCGAAACGAAGTTATCCCCGCGATCCATCGACTTGGGGTAAATCGAGGTTCCATCTGGGATACCAGGAATGTGAACCCTTTGGGTGGGCGCTCCGGCCTGCCCTAGCGCATTCGCGGCAAAACAAACAACCACGCCAAACGAACTCACGACAGAGAGCGTCCCGTTCACTCCGATTCCCCAATGATTTTAGCGTTTCTCACGCACGACCCGAAAACCGAGGTCAAAGTGTCGGTAATCCTCCGGAAAATGCGTGCGAAGTGACACTCGCGTCAACCAGGGCCCATCGTCGTGGAAAGTCCCACCGCGCACTCCCCGCCCCCCATCGCTGCTGTCGGGCCCCTTGGGATCAGGCATCGGACTCTTCGAGTAATACTTGGAGTCGTACCAATCCTGCACCCATTCCGCCACATTCCCGCGCATATCGTAGAGGCCCCAAGCATTGGGCTTTTTATTTGCCACAGGTTGCGTCTTCTCTACGTTATACCACGCCCAATCGTCCGCTGGCGAATACCGGCCCAGCGAGTTCGCCACTTTCGCGCCTGCAAATTGGTCCGCTGTGCCAGCTCTCGCCGCATATTCCCATTCGGCTTCGGTTGGCAGCCGATAGCGGAATCCGTCGTTGCGTGCGTTCAGTTTGCTGAGGAACGCCTGTACATCCTGAAAGCTGACTTGTTCCACGGGAAGGGTATCGCCCTTATAGCGACTGGGATCCGAGGCCATCACCGCTTGCCATTGCTTTTGCGTCACTTCCGTCTTTCCGATTTCGAAAGCTTTGGTGATTTGTACAGTGTGTCGCGGCTTTTCGTCCGCGCTGCACTCCACCGGCTTTACACCTTCAGAGCACCCCATCGGGAACTGTCCCGCGGGAACCGAAACGAACTCCATGCCCAAATCGTTCGTGCTGTACGTGACGGCCGATCCCTCCTGGGCGGGCTCAAGAGCCCAAGCCGACATCGCCAAGGTACATGCTCCGATCGCAAAGGTCACTGCCAAGACACTCGTCCGTCGACCGACGCGATTATGATCAGGCATGCTGTGTCTCTTCGATGATTTCACACGCCGAGACGTATTTGCTTTATATTCGCATTTCCTCACTTTGGTGCGTCCGGGCTGGATCCGCCCACGAAGAGCAATCGCCCATCCGGCAACGTAATATCGCGTCCATTCGCTCTCAAAGCTCCGTCTTTTGCGCGGTAGCCGTTCACTAGGATCACAGTGCCAGGAGCCAAGGATTCCTTCGTGAACCCCGCTCTTATCAACGTACCTGGAGGTCCCGCCTCGACGGCCCAATTCTCAACGTTTCCGTCAGGCTTTTTGACATCAATGTAGATCCATGAATGAGGATTGATCCACGCCATCTTGGTCACGGATCCCGTCAGCGTCACTGGCTTATTCGCATCGTATTCGGCCGCAAACGAGTGATGCGCGCTCGCTGGAGGGGCCATGGGAATCATCGCCATCGCGATAAGCATAAACATCAACACGTTTCGATGTTTCATCGCTTTCGTCTCCGAGCCAATCCTTGCCGAATCACTTGGCTGCTACTTCTCTTGCTGTTCCTCTTCTTCCTTCTCTTTGGCCCGTGCTCCGGATAACGTGAACTCGAGACCGACGTTGCCTTCGTGGCACGCATACTCCACGAGTTGTTCCTGATCCGTCAGCCGCCACATTACGAATTCTACGCTATACGGTTTCGTCCGGGTTGCTGGATCATCCATCGTGAATCCGTAAAGCAAGTGCGTGTCATCCAAGCGCTTCCAGCGCTCGGTTAGACGCTTCCTCGCAGTACCGTCAGCTTCCGCCGTGAAATTCGTGTATTCAACTACGAGTGTATCGCCATCCCAGTGCCCACGCGCGGCACCTGTCTCTAGATGAACGCTCGCGGGGGGACGTGGACGTCCGTCTAGGTAGATCAACTGCGATCGAAGGGCTTCCACACGAACAACCACCGCCTGGGGGCTCTGAATAATCTGCAAGGTGGATTCTTGCCCCCCGGGACCTGAACCGGTAAACGCCGGACCGACGCCGATAGGCCGAACGCACCTGCTCGAAAGAGGCCGGTCTTCCGGACCAGTAGCCGGACGATTTAGCAAGTAGTCGGCACGGTTCCGTTGTTCCCTGGCGGCAGGAGTTAGCGGAGGCAGTCGCCCGTTCGGTGGATCGACGACCTGAGACGTACGAAGACTTGTCATCGGCACTTTGAACCAATAACCGTCTCTCCAGAACGTGTTGTAAGCATCCGTAGTTTTTTCGCCCGGCGGAGTATTAGTGGGTTCAGTGCGAAGGTCGAACTGTCTTTGCTGCGCGGCATCCTCGAGCTCAGCCCGGACTGAGGAATCATATTCCGTCTTGTCAGGTTCGTTGCCCGGCCGCTCGATTGGCGTGAGGATGGCGCGGCTCCATATACCCTGCAGGTCTGGCTTGCCATCAGCTGTCCGTGGCACTTTGCCAACTGGGTATGCTGCGAAACTTGCTTTCCAATCGTAGGGCTTGTTCGGTGCCCTGGTCTCACTCTTGGTGAGTGGCTCCGCAGCGGGCTGAATGGGGCAACCGAATCCAAGGCACGGCGCGGTTCGACTCTTCGGGGCTTGTTGAGCGACTGAAGCGGTTCCCAATAGGCCGGCAATGGCTACCGATCCAAGCCAAAATGCGAAATTCGTAGGACGCATCGGGTGTCTCCTCCGACGTAGATTGCTCGGATCGCCAACACGTCACCGCTATTTTGGTAAGCTTTTGTATTTAATTATGAATGTGTTTATGAACCTGTCAAGGCCATGGCTGCGCGCGTTGCTCGATCACTTCGCGAAGATCAAGGATGCGCGGCAGGCCTGCAACGTCATGTATCCGCGGCGCGAGGTGCTAACCACATGCTTCAAGATGTTGTTCGCGCTTTGCCAGTCGCGCCGTCAGTGCGATTTTCTTTGCTTACGTTCACCCGGCTCCATTCGCTGCTGGGCAGCTCAGGCGCCGGGGCGCCTGAAGAAGATAATCAAGGTCCACCGTACCATCCACGCTGTGCCCCACCATCGGTTCCATAACCGTGGTGGCGCACCCCCACGCCGCTCCGGCGCAACACGAGGGGCCCGTCGCTCTCGATCCAGCCCATGGTGAAGGTCTTGTGAGGGACAATTCCCAGCGCCACCATACCGCCATCCATCAAGTGTGTGATTGCGCCGGGTGCTCGTTGCATTGCGCTGCCGCGCTGTATCCCTCGACCGGGCGCAGAGGCTGGCCGCGCATGGCAGCCGAAAGCCGTAGGTTCTCGGTTAAGCCTTCCATGCTGTGCTGCTCCACCGGCGAGCCCGTTAGCAGATTGAAGCGGACAATGCGGACGCGCGGATCGCAGGCCGAAGGAGGATAGATGTCCTCGATGATGTGGCGCGGCAGCGAGAGGATTTCCCCACTTTCGTACGCACGATCGATCCCATGGTCTGCGTTGTACGCGGCGCGCAGCAGCGCGCTTACATCGAAAAAGCCGGTGACCGGTGACGGATCGAAGGCATAGACGTACCGAATTTTCGGGTGCGCATATCCAACCTGCTCGGCCAATCCCCCGCCGAGAGAATGTCCCACTGCGACGAACCGAACGTTCGGGCTGTTGCAGCCGGCCGCCTCGATCCGCCGGACAATCATGCCGATATTTTCGCGCACCTGATCGTACTGATCAAACCGAGGCGCTAACCGATGAAGCCAGCGAAAGTTGGACTGCCAATCGCCGAGATCATTGCGATCGGTGCCGCGAAATGCGATGGCGACCTCACGGCATCCATTGTCCGCTCGTCGCCAAACGTGAAACTCGAGCCCGCCGATCAGCTTGCACTGCGGATTGCGTAGCGGGCAAGGCAGGCTGCCGACCACGCCGAACCGGCATTCCCATTTGCGCACCTGCAAATTTTCTATCCACGAGTGCACGTTCTTGTGGAACGCAAAATCAGCCTCGTCCTTGGCCAGCGCGCGGTTGACCAGCTTGGCGGGGTCGGGGCAATGCTCGGCGTTGAGCACGGCAGGATCCGAGTACGCCGCGGTCGCCATCATCGCATAGGGGACATATAGCGCCGCATAACTGCGCGCGGCCTGATACTCACTCGGCCCGGAGCCGATCGTGACGCGTACCTGATCTCGCGGTTGCGACGCGCAGGCGCTGACCAACGCGGCCAGAAGCGTTGTCGCTAGCCATCGTGCCGCTGAATGGCAAGGCGATACCCCCATATTTCCCCCCGACACTCATCTTTATGAGCGTAACCAAGCAAGTGCAGCAATCGAATGCAAGCCTGTCCTTGTTCAAAAATATATTTGGCGTTGGAATCTGGCTGCACATATCGCGGCTGAGTTCACGGGCCGGTCTGTACATCGCGGACACTCTGCGACTCGTGCGAAATGATTGGAATTCTAGGCGCCGTTGCGTGTGAGCACAATAAAGCATTCGGCCCGCCACCTTGCACAAAGCCAAATCTCGGCGGAAGGAGTGAAATGAACATTGCGATCCCTTTGGCTTTGGTTGCATCAGCGGCTCTGAGGAGGCTCGTTTGTCGATTTCGGGACCTACATCGCCGCGGAAGCCGAAAGGTGGGGCAAGGCGATTCGAGCAGGAAACATCAAGCCGGAGTAAAGCAGGCTATACCCATGTCGCCACCAACGTGCTGCGCACGGTGAACGGAGCTTGTCGCCGAGCTTGGTTCGGCCTTCCTTTGCGCCGACCTCGACCTGACGCCGAAAGTGCGGACGGATCACGCTTCCTATGTTGCGTCGTGGACCAAGGTCTTGAGTAACGACAAGCGGGCGATCTTGACTGCCGCATCCCACGCGCAACGCGCGGCGGATTTCCTGCATGGCTTGCAGGCCACCGCCCCTGCTCAAGCCAACGCAGCTTGATCAAGTGACCAAGTGCTCATGTGGGCTGAAACCCCGTGCCCGGAAACCAGTCACGGGGCCATGAACCGCCTGCCAGTACATCCGTGGTCAGGTTACGGTTCTTCGCGCTGCCGGTTAGACCGCGTGCAGATTGTCCGCGGCGGACTTGCCTGTCCTTCGATCGGCGACAACGTCGAAAGCGATCTTCTGTCCCTCGTTGAGGACACGCATGCCAGCGCGTGCGACCGCGCTGATGTGCACGAAGACATCCTTGCCGCCATCATCCGGCTGGATGAACCCGAAGCCTTTTTGGTCATTGAACCACTTCACGGTTCCTTGGGTCATATAGCTCTTCTTTCAGGTATGTGTGTAATGTGGGCCGCGCGTCAGCGCACCGGTTCGTTCGAGATTTGGAGAAAAGCCGTCAGTCCAACGCGGGATGTGCGGCAGGCCAAGTCGTTCGGCCGAAGCTCGATTGACGCTATATGGCCCTTTTCAGCTGGACCGCAAGGTTACCCGGTAAGAGCCTTGAGAAAAGGCTGGCTATTTGACCGACCAGCACCCATGTTAGTTTTGCCTGTTGCCATATGGGATCATCACCATCAGCAGGGCGAGGCCACGACGGGCACGGCCTATCTGAGCACCGACATTCGACCGCGTGACGCGGGGTGCATGTGCTCCGCGTCCAAGTCACGCCCAAACGCGTCTGAAGAGCCGCTGGAGCACAACCCTATGCAGGTCCTCGTCCGCGATAACAACATCGATCAGGCTCTTCGCGTCCTGAAGAAGAAAATGCAGCGGGAAGGCGTGTTCCGCGAAATGAAGCGGCGGCGCTTCTATGAGAAGCCATCGGAGCAGGCGACACGGGAAAAGTCCGAGGCGGCGCGCCGCGCCCGCAAGCTTGCCCGCAAGCAGGCGATCCGGGATGGACTGATCGCCGCGCCGAAAAAAAAGCTGGCACCGCTTCGCAAAGGCGCCGCAGGACTGCCGCTGCGCGCAAATCCCTAGACCGATCGCAAAGAGGTCATCCCATGCGACTCTTTATCTTCGAGTCAGAAGCAAACACCGGTCTGCGAGCGTTTGCCGGAGACGCCGCAGGCCGCAAACTGCCGGACCAGTTCAGGCCCTGGCGAGAGATTGGAGCGGTCCGCTCCGAGAGCGCTCCTCCTTACAAACTGTGCCGCGATACGATCGAAGAGGCCATCAGCGCTCATGGCTTTCAGCTCTGGCGCGTCAAACCAAAGATGGCGAAAGCTGGATAAAGCTCGCGGGCTCCGCCTGACTCGACCGAGAACAGCGCCGCGTCTTCGGAACAATTCTCATCACCGCGCCGTTGACCCACGCAAACTCCAACATCAGGCCGCACGGCGTTACGCAATTTAAAGCGGAGGAGAGTTTCATGACCTCCAAGGAAGAAGCCGAACTTCTTTTCAAACAGGAGCCACTATCCGGTGGCCCACGCTCGATACCTGAATATGAACAACGTGCGCGCGCAGAGCGCACAAAGATCGCCAAGCTTCGGGTGTTACGCCTCGCGCGCGAGGCGGCGTTGGCGACGGAGAAACGCACACCGCAAAAGTCATCAAGGACTTTGCGGGTCGGCACGCGCTGTAAAGAATAGCGACACCCACATTGCGCGGGCCGCAGCTTGAGGCTTGAAACGCCCCGCGGCGAAGAGGAAATTGTTCGGTTCCTCGAACGGCGTTCCGGCACCTTCGATCTATTCGGGGAGATCGCAAACCGCGATCTTGCGAAATCGCAATCCGTCCGCGGGCGGCGCAACAAGTGTCACTTGCGGGCTTTGCGAGCCCTTTTCGGCTTGGTCGCTTTCCTTGACGGAACGGCGCCACGGATGAGAAAATCGTCAGCCGACTTTCCGCCTTTGATTGCGGCGGTCAACCACTTTGGTCTCAATCCACGTCCGGCCCAAGTCTCCTCGGGATTCTGCGGGTTACGATATTTCGGCGCAACCGGTCCCCTTAGTCCGAACCCCGAGCCTATTTTTCGCAGCGTTTTAGCGCCCTGCAACCGAGTGAGTTTTGCGAGTTCGGATTCGATCGCCCGTCGCTGATCGATAACTTTGCTTGCGAGAGCCGCTTCGACGCGGTGGCGAAGGTCGGTAAGCCGACCTATAGTCATTGATTTCAAGTTCATCTGATTTCCTCCGAGGATTCCAACGCAGTCAAACAGATGCGAGCCGCATAAGGCGCGTAACCTTGCGCGCGCATCTTGCAGTGCAAACGGGCATGCTAAAATACGACTCAATTGTCAACAAATTCTACAGACCTCTGGCAGCGTAGGAAGCCCAGCAGGACTGGTGTCCAAACGAACAATGGGAGCCCCCGCGTTTGGCGGAGTTTGGTGCCCGTGATCGCCCATGCGCCTGCCGATGAGCGCCGCTGACCAACTTTTGGGGCAGCAGTAATTCGTCTGATCGCGCCTCGCTGTGGAATGCGTCCGCATCTTCGTACACGCGGAATTGTTACCGGTCCACACGGCGATCTGTTAGATTGACGCGCGAAGTTGCAAGACAGACAGCTGCACGCATAACACGACGGACCTTGGAACCAAGGATGCCGTTGACAGGAGCTGCACGTGAATTTCTCGACAGTCAAACGGTCACCGCATGCAACCGACCGGCACGTGGGCAATCGTGTACGAATGCGGCGTATGATCCAGGGAATGACCCAGGAGAAGCTCGGACAGGCGCTCGGTGTGACGTTTCAGCAGGTGCAGAAATACGAAAAAGGTACCAACCGCATCGGGGCCAGCCGCCTGCAACATATTGCTTCAATTCAGCAAGTCTCAATCTCTTTCTTCTTCGAAGATGCACCCGGACAATCGTCCATCCTGGACGAGCCTTGCGACTATGTCTCCGGCTTCCTCGCCACGTCGGACGGGCTTGCGCTCACGAAAGCCTACATGCACATCGAAAACGCCAAGCTCAGGCGATCCATCGTTGCTTTGGTTAAGCAGATCGCCGGAGAAGACGAACCTGAACAGGTCACGATGCGGATCATTTGATCGCGATTGTCCAAAGGTCGGGCAGGACGGACGAGTTTGGGATTGAGGGGAACAGAGATGGCGTTATGCCTGCGCGCGCGTCACGTTCAAGGCCGCGGGCGACTTTATTGTTCAGCCGCCGGCAAATTGGCGTCGCGCGCGAGCCGCCAGCGCCCGTCGCGCTCCTGGCGCAAGATCGTGAGCGTGTAGCCAGAGCGGCGCACCGGCTTGCCGCCGTCAGGCGGCCACACCGTCATCTCGATGTAATTGCGAAGATAGGCCCAGTCGCCGCGAACCTCGATTTCCTGGATTCGCGTCCAGCACGGCGGCGTGCTCCGCGCAGCCCGGAGAAGCTCCCGAAAAAAAGCAGTGCCTGCCGTTTGCACCGAGCCCGGCCATGAGGAAAGGCCGGAGCTAGTGAATGCATGCGTGTGGCTTCACCCGCCGGCGGTGGTGTGAGAGCAAGAGGGCCGAGCCGGTCTTCGTGACGGGTTGGAAGCCAGAAGAGGGATGGCAGTGGCGGCACATCCGACGGTTTCGGCAAACACCCTTGCCGAGTTCGTCGCGCTGGCAAAAGCGCACCCCGGCCGGCTGTCCATCGGGACGGCCGGCAATGGGTCTCCGCCCGATCTTGTCGCCCGCCTGCTTGCGGACCGGTGCAGAAGGGTTGACTGGAGTCATGCGCGGCGACGTTTCGCTATTCGTCGACGCCCCGCCGATGATCGCGCCTCAAGCCAAAGCTGGGACGGTCAAAGTGCTCGCAGTGACCGGTCGCGCTCGCGAGCCCGAATTGCCCAATGCTCAGACCGTCGCGGAAGCCGGATTTCCGGGCGTTGAACGGGAGGCTTGGATCGGCCTGGTCGCACCCGCGCAAACGCCGACGGAAATATCAGCACGTCTCGGCCATGAGATTGCCGCTATTCTGGTTGCGCCCGAAGTTCAGCAGCGCCTTGCCGTGCTCGGTTTCCGGCCGCTTATCGCGACGCGCGACGAGTTCCGGACGCTAATTCTCGATGAGCATAAGCGGTGGAGCACGATCATTCGGGAAGCGGGAATAAAGCTCGATTAGGGCTCGCCGGATCGACAATCTCGCGTTGTCACTCCGGCCTGCCGAGTCTGCACTTGGCCCGCTCCTGCCGATCGCCTACCTGCGGCCGGCTCGGAAGCTAGCGAGGCATAAGCCGCCAAACTCGGCCAAGTTGTTGCGTCTTTTCGCTTTCGTCCGCTTTCGGGAAAAGCTGCCGACCAGCTTCCGAAGATAAAGCTATTATTCGGCATTTCCTTTCGCCGTGATACCAATGCGGGCCCGTGCGTTTAGCATCGAAGTCCTCGATGACGAGTTCGAGGTCGTCCGCGCCTGCACATTCATGGTCGACACGGAGCGCTGTTGCTCTGGTCTCGTAGCGATCTCGGCAATAAGCTTCCTCACCATCGCGCGACCGAACGAATTGTAGTCCTCTGCCACCATTACGAACGACCCGGCACCGCCGATGGCGTTGTCACGGTAGTATTTCTCGATGCCTCCTGGGGGATTGGTGTGTCTTGGATTTGGAGCCAAATCGATGTCGGTCAAGATCACAAGGCCGTTGACGAGGATGCCTTTGGCAACTGCCTGATCACGCAAGAATTGAACGTCAGGACCGGCATTGTTGGTGCCATCGCCCGACACATCGATGGCGTGGCGTTCAGCCTTGAACGGCGCTCTGGCGAGCCGAGCCGTCGCAAAATTGATGGCGGCACCAATAGAGGTGCTGTTGTAGAACGATCGTGGGGCTTGGGCGACGAGACCGCCGAAGCGTGACGCGGCAGCAGGGCCGTCAATGATCGTCCAATCAATCACGACCTTCTGCTCGAAGGGGCCAGACCAATCAATAAAACACAACGCGATCTTCTGGTGGAGACCGGATTCGATCGCATTGAGCACCTGGGGATTGGAAATTGCCGCAGCATAACCTTGACGCTGCAGCAGGAACTTCGCCCGATCCATGCTGCGCGACACATCCATGGCCAAGACGAGGAGCAGGTCGGTTTGTTCGGCGGCGCGCGCGAGTGGAATTTCGGTCGCGAGCAGGGTTGCTGACGCCAGCACGCATCGAAAAATCCGCATCATGGCTGTGCTCCCAGGTTATCGCCGCGAATTCCGCAGCACGGAGAAACGCAGGTCCAGCGCTAAACCTAGAATCTCGCCCAAGTCCGATGAATAAGGTCCGCAGGCATAGACGCGATCACGAAGTAGACTTGCATTATACTCGTTCGCCAGCGACCGGTCCTCGTGGCGCTCGCCATGGCCTCTGCGCCACCGAGATCGCCAAGGCGCTCGGGGTCGGCCGGGCGAGCGTCTACCGCGCGTTAGAGAATTAGGGTAGCTTCGTCGTAGAGCTGCCAGCGGGACGTGCCGATGTCCTCCGAATTTCAAAGGCGGCGCGTGAGGCCCGCGGCGGGCGCACAGTCCAAAGAGTCATCGTCTTTTGCAGGTGGGCGCCCGTCTGCACTTCAACGGAGATGCCCAACCGCCCAGGGGGCATCAGGGTGAGCGGGACGTGAGCCAGAATAGGAAACTAGTCGCCCGATTCAGTCAGATTGAAGGGTAAAGGTGCCTGAGTTTGATACGTGCATTTGGGGTTGTGAAGTGCCAATTGGCCTTTGTGTGGCTGGCATTGCGGTCGTGCTGCCAAGCGTCGATTTCCTCGACGAGG
>WNFR01001694.1_pt1 | contig 23045 bp, 17 predicted proteins | sample 5400221 | NCBI WGS metagenome assembly WNFR01 (sample SAMN13153357, study PRJNA577476) | soil metagenome | isolation source: 40 cm soil under Madrone tree | place: USA:California | collected 2016-06-14 | reverse complement strand
CGATAGCCGCTCCGATCCGTGACCCAACCGGCTCGACCGCAATTGGTCATCGCCACCGACATCCGATACCCGCCCGGCGTAACCATGTTGCGGAACGGCACGGCCACGGCAATGTTTTCGACCGCCGCGACTAGCTCCGCCGCCAGGTTGCGAGCGAAGCGACGCAGCACTACCGCCGCTTCGCCGAGCCTCTCGACGTTTTCCGCCGGCTCGAGGCAACTCAGCAGATCACGCAATCCTCGTTCACCGGAGTGGGATCTCGCGCAACGCCGTGGTGTCCTGGCGCGCGCCGGCGAGCACGTAATTGACGTCGGTTCCGGCAATAACGAAACGGGCGCCGAGGCGGATCAGCTCGCCCTGCAGCGCGACGTTGTGGCGGATGCCGCCGACGCCCAGCACCTTGCCGTGTGCACGGCAGGCCTCTGCCACACTTTCATAGGCCGCGCGCAGGCGCGGGTGATCGACCTGGCCGGGGATGCCGTAGTCGGTGGTCAGATCGCCCGAGCCGATCAGCAGCACATCGATCCCGGGCAGTGCAGCAACTGCCTCGGCGTTGTCGATGCCTTCGGCAGTTTCCAGCATCACGATAACCGCGGTATCCGCGTTGAGCCGGTCATTGATCTCGCCGAGCGGCATCGCGCGGTAGCTAAGCGCCGGCCCCAGTCCCATCACCGAACGCTGGCCCAAAGGCGGAAACCGGCAATTGCGGACCACCGCCTCTGCCTCGCGGCGATTGTTGACGTGCGGGACGATGACGCCTTGAGCGCCGCCGTCGAGCACCCGGCTCGACCAGTGCGCATCGTGGCTCGGCACCCGCACCAGCGGCGTGATGCCGATGCCGAGAGACGCGGCGCAGATTGTCGCAGTGGTGTCGATCGAATAGGGGCTGTGCTCCATGTCGACATAGAGCGCGTCATAGCCGCCGGCCTTGGCGACCATCGCGATGTCGACGGTGCGCGCGAGGCGCAAATTCATGCACAGCACCAGCTCGCCCGCGGCGAGCTTTTGCTTCATCGAATTTCGGATGTCTTCGGCCATCGGCGCCTCCCTTTGCCCCTCACCCCGACCCTCTCCCCGCAAGCGGGGCGAGGGAGCAGGTCGTCAATTCCCCCACCCCGCTTGCGGGGAGAGGGCTAGGGTGAAGGGCGTTGCTTGGACTATCCGCAGGCGACCGCGTAGACGTCGCGGACGCCTTCGGGCAGCCGAGTTTCGCGCCAGCTGCGTCCGCCATCCTGGGTCCCGAACACTTGGCCAAACCGCGAAACGCCGTAGACCTGGTTGGGGTCGCTCGGATGCACCGCCACACCCATCATTGTGGCCTCGGCCTTGACCCCATGATCGAAGCGCTTCCAGGTCTGCCCGACATCATCGGTGCGATAGATCGAACCGTCGGTGCTGCGCGCCGCCGGGCTGAGGCAGGCATACATGACCTTCGGGTCATGCGGTGAGACGCGGATGTCGCGGCCATAGGTCAGCGGCGAGAAGCGGTTGATCTCCATGTCCTGCCAATGCTGCCCACGGTCGTTGCTGCGGAAGAGGCCCATGCGGTTCGCCAGGAACACAGTGCCGGGGGCGGCAGCGCTGACCGCCAGCGCATGACCGTCAAGCATGCCCTCGATTTCGGTCTGGCTGCCGATCCGACTTTTGTATTTGGGCTCCTCGCAGAAGCGGATCAGGTCGGCGGTGCAATCCTCCCAACTCTCACCACGGTTGCGGCTGCGCATTGCGCCGTTGGCTTCGAGGGTCGCGTAGACGTCGTCGGGTGAGTTTGGATCGATGTCGAGCCGCATGACCCGGCAGGCGAACGCCATGATAACCCGGTCGGGCAGTCCCGGATCTGCCATCTTGCGCCAGGTGTCGCCGCCGTCATCGCTGCGATATACGCCAGGTGGTGTGGCGCCGGCGTAGATCGTGCGCGGGTTTTTCGGGTGAATGCAGACCGACCAGATATCGGCATCCGGGTCGGGCAGGTTCAGCTTTTCCCAGCGCGTGCCGCGGTTGGTGCTGCGGTACGTGCCCTTGGTGGTGCCGATATAGATGACATCGGGGTTTTCTGGGTGAACGGTGATCGCATGGACCTCGGCCCCTTCCGGCACCCCATTGGTGAGATGCTCCCACCCGTCGTCGCCGGCCGCCTGGCGGAAGATGCCGCCGAGTGTTCCGCCCATCGACCGCGCCGCACCGGCGTAAACATGAGTAGCCGCCATATTCTCCTCCCTCGGCTGGATTGCGGCAGCGATCATACGCTTCTATTAGAGCTTGTCACAAAGCTTTAGCGGTTGGAGAGGTCGATGAGCGGCATGGTTGTCACGGAGCGGCGCAGGCTCGGCAAGGCGGGACCGGAGGTCTCGGCGATCGGCCTCGGCTGCATGTCTTTGTCGGGGGTCTACGGCACCAGCGACGACGAGGCGGGAGTCCGGCTGATCCACCGCGCGATCGAGCTCGGCGTCGACCATTTCGACAGCTCGGACATGTATGGCTGGGGCCAAAATGAGAAACTCCTCGGCCGGGCCCTCAAGGGTCGGCGCAACGGCGTCGCGATCACCACGAAATTCGGCCAGACGCGCCGGCTCGGCGGCGCCAACGGTGTCGACGGCAGCCCGGCCTATATCGCCCAGGCCTGCGAGGCGAGCCTCAAGCGGCTCGGCGTCGATGTCATCGACCTGTATTATCAGCACCGGGTCGATCCGGCGGTGCGGGTCGAGGATACGGTCGGCGCAATGGCGCGGCTGGTCGAGCAGGGCAAGGTGCGCTATCTCGGCCTCTGCGAGGCGCGGCCCGAACGGATCCGGCGGGCCCATGCCACCCATCCGATTGCCGCGGTGCAGAGCGAGTTCTCCTTGCTCTATCGGGAGGAGGCGACCGAGACGCGGGCGCTGACCCGCGACCTCGGCATCGCCTTTGTCGCCTACGCTCCGCTCGGCCGCAGTCTCCTGACCGGGGACATTCCCGATTTCGCCAATTTGACGGAGGGCGACACGCGTGGCCGTCATCCCCGCTTCGCGCCGCAAAACTTCGCCAAGAACCGCGAGCTGGTGCAACGCGTCGAGACTATCGCCGAGGAGAAAGATTGCACCCCGGCGCAGCTCGTCCTCGCCTGGCTGCTGGCCCAGGGCCCGGACGTGATCCCGATCCCCGGCACCAAGCATCTCGATCGGCTGGAGGAAAATTTGGGCGCGCTGCGCGTGCGCCTGACCCCTGCCGATATCGACCGCATCTCCGCGACGATCCCGGTCGGCGCCGCCGCCGGACTGCGCTATCCCGAAGGCGGCATGCGGGGGGTGTACATCTGAAGAGGGGCGGCCACCCCTCATCTCCCCGATGCGATGATCCTCCGCGGCCCCGGGGCGGTGCGCCGATATTCGGGCACCAGCCGCTCGAGGATCTGCAGCACCCGCTCTTCGCGACGGGAGCGGGCGGTCTCCTCGAGCTCGTCGATCGAGCGGGCGAGCATCGCGTAATCGGCGGTGCGCGGCGCCGCGAGGCGGATCGCCGGGTTCTCGGTCGGCATCAGCGGCTCGGCGGGGTGAAAGAGCTCTTCGTGGAGCTTTTCCCCCGGCCGCAGCCCGATGTACTCGATCGCGATGTCGCGGCCGGGGCGCAGTCCGGCGAGCCGCATCATCTGGCGCGCGAGGTCGACGATCTTGACCGGCTCGCCCATGTCGAGCACGAAGATCTTGCCGCGGGTTTCCGAACCAGCGCGAGCAGGCGACAAGGCGGATGCCTGCAGTACCAACTCGACCGCCTCGCGCACCGTCATGAAAAAGCGTGTGACTTCGGGGTCGGTGACGGTCAGCGGGCCGCCGGCGGCGAGCTGGCGCGCGAACAGCGGCACCACCGATCCGGTCGAGCCGAGGACATTGCCGAAACGGACGGTGACATAGCGGGTCCCGTGCCCGAGCGGTGCACGGCGCCGCGCCTCATAGAGGTCGAGCGCCTGGCAGAAGCTTTCGGCGACGCGCTTGGTGGCGCCCATCACGCTGATCGGATTGACCGCCTTGTCGGTCGAAATCATGACCACCAGCGAGGCCCCGAATGCCCGCGCTGCCTCGGCGACGTTGCGAGTGCCGACAATGTTGGTCAGCGCTCCCTCGATCGGGTTGGCCTCGACCATCGGCACGTGTTTCAGCGCCGCCGCATGAAACACGATCTCCGGTTTCTCGGCCGCGATGACTTCATCGACTTGCGGGCGCTCCCGCAGATCGCGCAGCAACGAAACCGGGTTCAGGGCCGGGAAGCGTTCGCGCAGCTCCATCTCGATCCCATAAAGCGCGAGCTCGCTGTTATCGAGCAAAATGAGCCGGCCGGGGGCTAGGGCCGCGATCTGCCGGACGAGCTCGGAGCCGATGGTGCCGCCGGCGCCGGTGACGAGGACGCGGCGTCCGCGAACGAGCCGCGCCATCCCGTCGCGGTCGAGTACCGCCTGCGGGCGCCCGAGCAGATCCTCGAGAGCGATCGGTTCGAGGGCGTGCTCGGGATTGTCGAGGTTCCGTTGAAAATCGGTGAGCTTCGGGAGCCGCGCGAGGGGTATCGCGAGCGCGTCCGCGCGGTCGAGCAGCCGCCGGACTTTCTCACCCGGGAGGTTTTGCGCGGTGATGATCAGCTTTTGCGGGCGAATTCCGCGCCGATCGAGCCGCTCGACCACGGCCTCGAGCGAATCGATCGTGCCGAGCACGGGCACTCGGTAGATCTCGCGACCGACGCGAGACGGCGTATCCGCGAGAACGCCGATCACGCGATAGACCGCACTCGGGTCGCGCCGCATCTCTCGAATAAAGGTGTCGGCCCCGTCCTTGGCGCTGATCAGCAGCACCGGCACGTTGCGATTCTTGGCGTGTTCGAGGATGTGGTCGAGCCCGCGATCCTTGAACAGCCGATAGGCGAGGCGTGGCCCGCCCAAGAGTGCGATCAGCACGAACCAGTCGATCAGCAACGTCGAGCGCGGCAGCGCCTGGAGCCGGGTTGTGACGAACATCACCAGCAGGAACGCCGCCACCGTCAAACTCACCGCGCGGGCGATGTTGAAGAGATCGGGGAGCGAGGCATAGCGCCAGATACCGCGGTAGAGGCCGGTCAACAGAAAGACCCCCGCGGCAATCACGGCGAAGCCGACGATATAGGCTGCAGTCAGGCGCGGCTCGTAATCGACGATCTCGTTGCCGATCCGTAAGTACAGCGACGCAACAAGCGAAAGCGCCGCCATGGCCACATCGTGCAGGAACGCGAGAAGGGCTCGTCGGTTGTTCGGAAAAATGGCCATCGTCCCCCGATAGATCCGCCCCTATACCAGGATTCCTGTGCCTCGGAAACCGCCGGAAATCGGTGACATCTATTCCAGCAAAGCTGCCGTGCGCCTAGAATTGGGTATGGCTTGCGAGCGGCTCTATCGGCTTCTTCAACCCGAGGCCCCCGGCACTCCCGCGCGGGTGCTTCGGGGCGTTCACCATGCGATGGTCGCGGCCGGCATCGCCATCATGCTCGCCGATACGGTCGCGGAATGGCGGCTGGCTTGGGCCGCCGCGCTCGATGGCGAGTTCCAGATCGTTTGCGGGTTCTTCTCTGCGGAATATGTGCTTCGACTGACCGCGGCACCGGGAGCTCCCGGTGCCGCGCAGCGCGGTAAATGGCGCTCGCGGCTCGCCTGGGCCATTTCGATCGGCGGCATCTGCGACTTTGTCGGGGCGCTTCCCGGCGTGCTCGATATCGTGTTCACTCCGAGCTACGCCAGCCTCTTCGGCTTTGTCTGGCTTTTCAAGCTGGTGCGGTATGCGCCGGGTCTCGCCAGCCTGCAGCGGGTGATCAGCGACGCGCGACAGGCGCTGCTCTCGGTGCTGCTCGGTTTCTGCATGGTTCTCCTCCTCGCGGCAAGCCTCGCCTATCTGTTGGAGCGTGCCGCCCAACCAGATGCCTTCGGCTCTATCCCGGCCGCGCTCTGGTGGGCGATCGTGACCCTGACAACCACCGGCTACGGCGACGTCATTCCGCAAACTGCGGCCGGGCGCGTGCTGGCGGGTACCGTCATGGTCAGCGGCATTTTGGTCTTTGCTTTATGGGCCGGCATTCTCGCCACGGGATTTGCCGAGGAAACGCGGCGGCGCGACTTCCTGCGAACCTGGGATCTCGTCGCCAAGGTGCCGTTCTTCCATGACATCGGCTCCTCGACAATCGCCGATGTGGCGGGCCTTCTGCGGCCGCGTGACTATCAAGCCGGCGCCGTCATTATGCGTCGCGGCGAGCGCGGCGACTGTATGTATTTTGTCGCCTCGGGCGAAGTTCAGATCCGGCTTGCGCCGGAACCGATCTATCTCGGGACCGGGCAATTCTTCGGCGAGATCGCGCTGTTGACCGGCGGACCACGAAACGCCACCGTCGTCGCCGCGCAGCGTTGCACATTGCTCAGCCTCGACATCGTCGATTTTCGGGAGCTGATCGGCCGTCAGCCCGATCTCGCCCGCATCATCCACGAGGAGGCCGAGCGCCGCCTCGTGCCCGCTGACGTGTAATCACTCCTCGTTCCGTACTGGCCGTGAGGCGAGCGGCTCGTAATAGGCTGCGGGGAACCCGGCGGCCGCGCGCGCTTCGCAGTTAAACGGGGGCTTCAGATCACCCTTAAAGCAGCGCCGGACGCGCTCGCGAAAGGCTTCGTCCGGGACCAGCCCACGCGCGCGGCAGAGCCGGTCGAACCAACGCACCCCGACTGCCACGTGACCGATCTCGTCTGCATAGATACGGCGCAATACAGCGGCACTTTGCGGATCGCCGACACGCTCCAGCCGAGCCGCCATTTCGGGTGTCACGTCGAGGCCACGCGCCTCCAGCACGAGCGGCACGACGGCAAGGCGGGCGAGCAGATCGTCTGTGGTCGCCGCAGCCGACCCCCAAAGCCCGTCGTGAGCCGGCAGGTCACCGTATTGGGTGCCGAACTCGGCCAGCCGCTGCGCCAGCAGCTCGAAATGGAGCGCCTCTTCCGACGCCACGCCAACCCAATCGTCGAAGAAATCGCGGGGCAGCGATTCAGCCGAGAACCGCGCGATGATGTCCCAGCCGAGATCGATCGCGTTGAGCTCGATATGCGCTAGCGCGTGGAGCAGCGCGATGCGCCCTGCCGACGAGCCGAAGGCCCGCCGCTTCGGCATCTCTTTGGGTGGGCGCAGCACCGGGCGCCCGGGCCGCGCCGGGCGGTGCGGCGGCAGCGCATGGCCGATCTCGAGCGCCCCGGACCACCACATCTCGGCAAGCCGGCGACTGGCCGTGGCCTTTGCCGCCGGGTCGGGTGTCGCAAGGATCGCGACCGCACCGGCGGCCAGCGTGACTTCTGCCGTCACCCCCGAGGTCTGAAGAAGGTCATTCCGGGATGCCCCGAGGGGGCCGTCCACCCCAACATGAACACTGACCTTTCCCAACGGTTCACTAGGCGGTGTTCTTAGATTCCGGGCTCGCGGGCTCTGCCCGCGAGCCCGGAATGACGGGTGAAACTCAAATCCGCTCTGGGCATTCCAGGTTTACTCAGAGAGCGCGCGCTGCTTTGAGGACTTCGGCGACATGGCCCGGTACTCTTACTTTTCGCCACGCGCCACGAACGACACCTTCAGCATCGAGCAGAAAAGTGCAGCGCTCGATGCCCATGTATTTGCGTCCATACATGCTCTTCTCGACCCAGACGCCGTATTTCTCGCAGACATCCGAGCCGGCGTCGGAGGCGAGAACAAAGGGGAGCTCGTGCTTCTTCTTGAATTTGTCGTGCGCCGCGGCCGAATCTTTTGAGATCCCGATCACCACGGCGCCCGCCCCGCTGTAGTCCGACAACGAATCGCGAAACCCGCAAGCCTCGGCGGTGCAGCCCGATGTGTCGTCCTTCGGATAAAAATACAGCACCACCTTTTTGCCCTTGAGCTTGGACAACGTAACGCTGCCGTTGCCGTCGGTAGGCAGCGTGAAATCGGGGGCCTTGTTGCCGAGCTCGACACTCATCGCACGCTGTCTCCTATCTCTTCTGCGGCGCGCCGAGCCGGTTTCTCGATCAGGCTATCGTACCAGCGGCGGACGCGCACGGTGGCGCTGGTGATATCTGCGTCGAGGTGAGCGAAGTCAACCGCGCCCAAGCAGCGCGCGAGAGTGTCGGCATCGGGTTCGGACAGCGCAGCCGTCGCCGGCAACCCGTCGCTGACCAGCGTGAGGACTGCGTGGACGTCTCGGAAGAGAGCGGCAGCATCGCCCAGCTCTTGGCGCGCCGGCGGTGACAGCACCCCCGCCTCGCCCAGCGCCGAGAGCGCCTGCGCGGTGTTGCGGCGCAGAATTTGCGGAAAGGAAGCCGCCTCTCGCAGCATCAGGTACTGGACGATGAATTCGAGGTCGATCAGTCCGCCGCGGCGGTTTTTGAGGTCCCAGGGCGAGGGGCGGGGGTTCTCTTCGGCGATGCGGCGGCGCATGTCGGCGACATCGATCACGAGACTACGCGGATCGCGTGGCGCCCTGAGCACAGCATTGAGTGCTGCTGTGATGCGCTGGCACAGAGCGGCGTCGCCCGCGACTGGCCGTGCGCGGGTCAGCGCCATGTGCTCCCAGGTCCAAGCGGATTCGCGTTGGTAGCGCGCGAAACCGCTGAATTGCGACGCGATTGGGCCCGCCTCGCCCGAAGGGCGCAGCCGCATATCGACCGCATAGAGCCGTCCCTCGGCGGTCGGAGCTGTGATCGCGCCGATCAGCCTTTGGCTCAATCGCGCGTAATAGCCGACGACCGGCAACGGGTGCGGGCCGTCAGATGCCTCCGTGACGGGTGGGGCATCATAGATCAGGATCAGATCCAGATCGGAGGCGAGGGTCATCTCGCGGCTGCCGAGCCGTCCCATCCCGATCACGGCAAAGGCGCCGCCCGACACCCGGCCGTGCCGCTGCGCGAATTCCGCCTCGACCGCCGGGAGTAGTGATGCGAGCGTAGCCTCGGCGATGTCGGCGAGCGCCCCACCGCCCCGCGCGCCGTCGAGCGCGCTGCGCAATATCTGGACTCCAACCTGAAACCGGTGTTCGCCGGCCCAGCGCCGCAATGCGTCGAGCGTATCCTCGAAGTCGCGCGCGCTCGCGAGCCCTCGGCCGAGATCCGCGGCAAGCGCGCGACGGCCCGGCAGCGGGGCAAAGAAACCTTCGGTCAGCACCGCGTCGAGAAGAGCCGCATGTTGCGCCAGCTGGTCGGCCAGTCGCGGGGCTCCCGCCATCACCTCGGCGACCAACGCAAGAAGTCCCGGATTGGCGTGGAACAGCGAGAAAAGCGCCACACCCGCCGGGAGGCGTGAGAGAAACTGGTCAAACCGCCGGAGCGCCGCATCCGGGTGCGCTGTTACACCGAATGTGCGCAGCAGTTCGGGGACGAGCTCGGTGAGGATCTCGCGCACCCGCTGGCTGCGGGTGGCCCGTAGCCTGCCGTGATGCCAGCTGCGCACCAGCGCGGACACGGAGGCCGGCTCGGCAAAGCCGAGCTGCGACAGCGTATGCAACGTGTCGCGGTCATCCTCGGCGCCGGTAAAGACGAGGTTGCCTGGGCCCGAGAGGGTCGGAGCCTGCTCGAACAGCTCGGCATAATGCCTCTCGACCGAAGAAAGATGGGCGTGCAGATCGGTCACGAAGGCGTCAGCCTGCGGGTACCCAAGGAAGAGGGCGATCCGCTCGATTCCGGCGCGGTCCGACGGGAGAGCATGGGTCTGCGCGTCGTCGACCATCTGCAAGCGGTGCTCGAGGCGGCGCAGAAAGCGGTAATCGTCGATCAGTTCTCCCGCAGTCGCAGGGTCGATGCGGCCGGCAGCCGCAAGACGGCGCAGGGCATCGCAAGTCGGTCCAACCTGCAGCTCGCGGATCCGGCCGCCCCAGATCAGCTGTTGGGTCTGGGCGAAGAATTCGATCTCCCGGATACCGCCCCGACCGGTTTTAATATCGTGGGCTTCGACGGCGATTCGCCCGCCGCCCCGATGCGCATTGATTTGGCGCTTGATCGAGTGGATGTCCTGGATCGCCGCGAAGTCGAGGTTTTTTCGCCAGATGAAGGGCCGCAGCTCACGCAAAAAGCGCTGCGCGGCAACGCGATCGCCGGCGACCGGGCGCGCCTTGATCAGGGCAGCACGTTCCCAATTCTGCCCGACGCTTTCGTAGTAGGCGAGCGCCGCCGCGACCGATATCGCGAGCGGAGTGGATGCCGGATCGGGGCGAAGCCTAAGATCGGTACGGAAGACATACCCATCGCCGGTGCGTTCCTCCAGAATGCGCACCAGGTTGCGCGTTATGCGGACAGCGAAGGATTGCACTCCGTCGCGCGTGGCCAGCCGTAACGCGTTCCCGTCATACAAAAGGATCAGATCGATATCACTCGAATAATTGAGCTCGTAACCGCCGAGCTTCCCCATGCCGAGCACGATCAGCCCGCTGTTCCGCTCCGGCTCACCCGGATCCGTGAGAGTGGTGAGTCCTTTGCGAGCCGCCTCGCGCAGCAGGTGACGCAACGCTGCGCCCATGGCCGCCTCCGCGAAGCGGCTGAGAGCTGCCGTCTGCTGCTCGAGCGACCAAGCACCGGCAAACTCCGCCACCGCGGCGACGAGTGCGACGCGACGCTTGGCTATTCGCAGCCGCCTCATCAACCCCGCCGTATCTTCGCCAGGATCTTCGGGCTTCTCGATACCAGCGGCGATTTCGGAGAAAAGCGGGTCGGCACCTTCCTCGATCAGGCGAGTGAGGAACGCCCACTCTTTGACCGCAACGCTGCTCAAAAAGGGGCTGTTGCCAAAAATCGACGCGAGCAAACGTTTGCCGGGGTCCGCCGCACTCCAGGATCGGGCGAGACCGGAGGCAGGATCGCCTTCCGACGACGCGAGGGCCTCACGCCAGGTCTCGAACCCGAGGGCGAGTCTGCGGGCGTCGGCCGGCTCGGGCAGTCCGTGACCATCAGGGGAGATGTGAGATAACAGTTTCACGCCGCGAGTCTGCCGGGGACCAAGAAACTGGCGGCTCACAGGTCTCCGGTCAAGGCGCCGGTCTCCAGGGATCGACCGAGAGAGGCGGCAGCCCTAGCCGACCCCGCCGCGCGCCCGTGGCGCGAATGGGACGAGGAGCACACCGCCTCCTGGTGTGGCTGGGTGCGCTTGCGGCTGCACTGATCCTCGTGTCTGGGGCCGGCTTGTGGCGCCTGATGCAGGGTCCAATCAACCTCGACGTGCTTACCCCGTATATCCAAGAAGCCCTCAACCGCTCTGCCGACGGGCTGCAGATCACGATTTCCGGGGGACGCCTCGGGATCGACCATGAGACCCGGCAGCTCGATTTGTGGATCGAAGGCGTTCGGATCTCACAATCGGACGGGGAGCCGCTTGCCGCTTTTCCGGACATGTCGGCCGTCTTTAGTCTGAGATCGCTGTTGCACGGCAGAGTGGTTCCGACCCGACTCATGGTCCAACGTCCGGTGCTGCGTTTGATCCGCGACGAGACAGGAGCCACCCGCCTCCGCTTTGGTGATCAGGAGGGCAACGCGTCGAGCTTTGGACCCGAGATCCTCGAACAGCTTGCCGGTCTGCCAAAGCCTGCAGCATCCTTCGGGTTGCTGCACTGGGTCATTGTTCGCGACGCTACCCTCGTCCTTGACGACCGGCAGACGGGGCGTCGTTGGCAGGCCGACCGCGTCGACGCCGCCATCGAGCGCAATCCGGAGGGTTTCGCGGGCGATCTATCGCTAGCGCTGCCGATCGCCGCGCCCAAGCCGGAGTTTCATGCCAGCTATCGCTACTCCTCCGGCGAACGTACGCTGGATTTCGCGCTCGAAATCGGCGCGTTGGAGCCCGCGGCGCTTGCCTCCCTCGCTCCCGAACTTGCCCCTCTTGCGCTCGCCAATTTCCCGGTCTCCGGGACACTGGCGACGCGGCTGAACGTTGCGGGATTTACGACCGAGGGCCTGCGCGCCGATCTGCGCTTCGGGAAAGGCTCGATCAGGAGCGAACTTTTGCCCGAGGGTTCTCTCGCCCTCCAAGAGGGGACGCTGCGTGCCGTTTACGCACCGGAAACCGGCGAGTTGCGCCTGGCCAACCTCGATCTCGATCTTGGCGGCGGCGCGGCTGTTTCCTTCAAAGGAACCCTCGACGGCGTCACGCCAGCGATGATCGCCGGCAGCGACCTGCCGCGGACATCAATTCCCGGCAGGCTCGAGATCGTTCTCGCCGATGTTCCGGTGGCTAAGTTTGAGAGCCTGTGGCCGCCCGCTCTCAGTCGTGGCGGGCGGCGCTGGGTCTTGGCAAATGTACATGACGGAGTTCTCGACGAGGCGGCCGTCCAGCTCGACCTCGAAGTCGACCCGGGAGCGCGGTCTGCGGAGGTCGTGTCGGCGCACGGAACGATGCGTTACCATGACGCGACGGTCACCTACTTTCACGGGCTCGCGCCGGCACGAAAGGTCAGCGGCACGGCCACGTTAGAGGACAAGGTGCTGAGGTTTGCTCCGACTGGCGGAACGGTCAAATCCGTCCAGGTAACCGGCGGTTCGCTGGTCATCACCGACCTCGGCGCACCGGTCGAATGGCTCGCGCTCAACCTTGCATTTGCCGGGCCGATCCAGGACGTGATGGAGACCATCGACGCCAAACCGTTGCGCTACGCGCATGAGATCGGGATCGATCCGTCGCGAGTTGCCGGGCGAACCGAGGCCAATGTTCATTTCAAGCTTCCGTTGTTGCAAGATCTCAAACTCGATCAGGTCGAATACGGAGTGAAGGCGGGTTTGACCGGCGCCGCGATCGCGAACGCCGCCATGAACCGCAATCTCACAGACGGCAATTTCGCTCTCGAGATCACGCGACCGGGAGCCCGCCTCCGGGGCAGCTCGCGCTTTGACGGTGTCCCGCTCGATATCGACGCCAACATCTTCTTCAAACCGAAGGACGGAGCGCGAGCACGATACCGCGTCACCATGGGCTTGAACGACCAACAACGGCGTCGGCTGGCCTTCGACTTCCTGCCCGAACGGCTCGCCGGACCCGTCGGGGTCGATCTCACTTACTGGATCATCGATGCCGCACATGCCGAGGCCGAAGCGGCTATCGATCTGCAGTCGGCTAGCCTGACTGTCGCGGAGGCAGGTTGGAAAAAGCCGTCCGGCGCTCCCGCCACCGCCAGGCTGAGCTTGGACCTCTACAACGAGCATGTCGTTCGACTACCCGAAATCGAGGTAAAGGCCGCGGGGCTCGACGGTAAATTCGCCATGGCGCTCGCACCGGTTACCGAGCAGGTAGATCGCGTCGACGTCGAGCGCCTCGTCATCGGTAATGACGATGTCACGGGTCTCGTGATGCGTCGCAAGCAAGGCGGCTGGTATGTCGATCTCCACGGCCCGACCCTCGATATCTCGCATTGGATCAAGGATCTCGCCAAAGGCGGCACCAGCCGGAACTCGACTCCAGACTCGCCACTGCAGATTGATGCGCGCGTCGGTCGGTTGATACTGGGACCGCAGCGCGAGGTTCGCGACTTCACGGCACAGCTCTTGCGGGAAGGTGTCGACTGGCAAGCCGCGCAAATTGAGGCGCGGTTTGTCAATGGCCGTCAACTGAGCTTGCATTCCGGCAAGGAGGACGGCCGGCCCAGCCTTACCTTCCGCTCCGATGACCTTGGTTCCGCTCTGAGCCTCTTCGACATCACGGATAACATTCTTGGCGGGCGGGTGATCGTTACCAGTCAAGTCTCGGATGCGGGCGGCAAGCGGGTCGTCGGTGGTCATATCGAGGGTGAGGATTACAGTCTCGTCCGCGCACCGGTTTTAGCCCGGATACTGTCGCTACCATCGTTCAGCGGAGCTGGCAGCATGCTCTCCGGCTCCGGCATCCCCTTCAGCACGCTGCGTGGCGACTTCGCTTATGGCAGCAATCACCTCGTGCTGGAAAATCTGCTCGGCTATGGCGGCGCGATTGGGGCGACCGCCAACGGCACGGTCGATCTCGGTCGGGACCGGCTCGATCTGCAAGGCACGATCGTGCCCGCCTATGCGTTGAACTCGATCATAGGCAATATTCCGCTGATCGGGTCATTGTTGCTCGGCGGCGAGGGGCAAGGCCTGTTTGCCGCGAATTACCGGGTCACTGGGTCCGCTGGCGATCCCCAAGTCTCGGTCAATCCTCTGAGCGCCCTCGCACCCGGCTTCTTGCGCCGATTGTTCCAGCCGAATTTCGGCCTTCCCCCGCCGGTTCAGCAATCGCTGGGCGTCCAATGACTCAGACCGAGCGAACCAGTCTCGGAGCAAAATGACGGCGGGCCAAAGCGTCTCCTTGGCCTATCTTGCCACTCACCAAATCAGCTCAAATTTTCGAACGGATTCTCGACTGGAACTCCCGTCGGAACAAAATGCCGGACATTGCGCGTGATGACGGTAAATCCGTACTCTAGTGCGGTTGCGGCGATCAAAAGATCCGCACCGCCGTGGCCGATCCGCGCGCTAAGGCGTCCCCACCGCCGTGCTACCGTCGTGTCCACGGGTAGGATGCGGTCGCCATAGATATCGACAGTGCGGTCAAGCCATGCACCGAGCGCCTCGGCGAACACAGGGTTCGCCCTTGTTTGACGAAATATGCCCCGCTCGATCTCACCAATGGTTAGGACCGAAAGGAAGAGCGAATCCGCGCTCTTGTTGCGCAACCAACGCACCATCCCCGAGTCTCGTTCGCGTTTGCGCAGCTCCGATAACGCGACCGTGTCGATCAGGTACATCAGACATCGCGCGGCTTGAGACGCACGCGTTCGGCTTCGACTTCGTCCTGCGGGATGGCTAGCAGATGCTCGATGAATGACGGCTCGGCGGCGCGGCGCCGGCTGAGGCGCTCATATTCCTCGACTGACACCACCACCACGGCAGGTTTACCACGTTTGGTTACAGTTTGTGGCGTACCCTTCAGTGCTGCTTCGACAACGGCGCTGAAACTGTTCTTCGCGTCCTGCAGGGACCAATGAGGCTCAGCCATCAGGATTTCCTAGCCAGACTAACTGGCTAGGATGAAAGAGAAGAACATCCTCGTCAAGGGCCTGCGGCAGCACAATTTTGGCAAACGAGCGGACGGGGTCGTGTTTTTCAGGCCGGTCGGATCAATGCGTGCCGCTTTCGGCCTGCGCTGAGCTTCAGCATCCCTTGCGGGTCGAGATCGGCGAGCGAGACCGGCCTGGTCTCGGAGTCGACGACAGTGTCGTTGATGCGCGCGCCGCCACCTCGGATCAGTCGTCGCGCCTCGCTGTTTGAGACGGAGAGCCCGGCGCGAATGAACAGCTCGAACGCCGGAATGCCGCGCGCGAGCAGGTCGCGCGGGATGTCGATCCGGGGCAGCCGGTTGACGGTGAGGTCCAGTGTTGCCGACGCCCCCACGCGAGCGAAAAGGGCATGAGCCGTCTTCACCGCCTTCTCGGCTGCTTCGCGGCCGTGGCAAAGCGCCGTCGCCTCCTCCGCCAACTCTTCTTTCGCTTCGTTGATCTCGCCACCTTCGAGATGCTTGATCCTGTCCAGTGGGAGCTCGGTGAAGAGGCGCAGAAAGCGGCCGACATCGGCATCGTCAGTATTGCGCCAGAATTGGAAGTAATCCCAGTCCGACAGCTTCTCAGCATTGAGCCAGACAGCGCCCTGCGCGGTCTTGCCCATCTTGGCCCCGGACGAATTCGTGATCAGCGGCGTCGTCAGACCGAACAATGTCCGCGCTTCCGCCCTCCGGGCGAGCTCGACCCCGCCAACGATGTTGCCCCATTGGTCGGAGCCGCCGATCTGCAGCTCGCAGCCGAATCGCCGCGCCAGCTCGACAAAGTCGTAAGCCTGCAGGATCGGATAGTTGAATTCGAGAAAGCTCAAGGGTTGGTCGCGCTCCAGCCGAAGCCGAATGCTGTCCTGGGTCAGCATCCGGTTGACCGAGAAATGGCGCCCGATGTCGCGCAGCAGCGGGATATACCGCAGCTCGTCGAGCCAGTCGGCATTATTGACCATCATGGCATCGCCCGAGCTGTCGCCGAAATTCATGAATTTTGTGAAAACCGATCGAATCCCCGCCATGTTGCGGGCAATTTCTGCGTCGTCGAGCAACTGGCGCGCCTCGTCCCTGCCGGAAGGATCGCCGATCCGGGTGGTGCCGCCGCCCATCAGCACGATCGGCTTATGCCCGCACCTCTGAAACAGGCGCAACAGCATGATCGACACAAGGCTGCCGACATGCAGACTATCCGCCGTACAGTCGTAGCCGACATAGGCGGCGACGCGTCCGGCGCACAACCGCTCGTCGAGCGCCTCGATGTCCGTGCATTGATGGATAAAGCCGCGCTCGAGCGCGGTGGCGAGGAAGGGCGAACGAGGTGTCGACATGGCTTCGTCATCTAACATAAGCACGGGGGTCGGGCCACAACACTCCCCGATAATGCGGCGCGCTATCGGGTTGATGAGCGGGACCTCACTGGACGGGATCGATGTCGCGATGATCGAGACAGACGGCCGCTACCGCGTGGTCGCGGGTCCCGCGCTGACGCGCGCCTATCCCCCGGAGTTTCGCGAGAGGCTGCGGTCTGTGCTTGGCGGGGTTGGCCCGGTCGCCGAGGTCGAAGACGAGCTGACCTCGCTCCACGCCGAGGCGGTCGAGCGGCTCCTCGGCCGGTACCCGCGGACTGCCGTAGACGTCATCGGCTTCCATGGCCACACGATCGTGCATCGTCCTGCCGACCGAACCACCTGGCAGATCGGCGATGGCGCGCTATTGGCGCGGCGGCTCGGATTGGACGTCGTCGCCGACTTCCGGTCCGCTGACGTCGCCGCGGGCGGTGAGGGGGCGCCCTTAGCTCCGCTGTTCCACGCCGCGCTCGCCGCCAATCTGCGGAAGCCGCTGGCCATCCTCAATATTGGTGGTGTCGCAAATGTGACCTGGGTCGGGGAGAGTGAGGAAATACTGGCATTCGACACGGGTCCTGGCAACGCGTTGATCGACGATTGGGTCCGCCGGCATACCAGCGCCGCGGCCGACATCGACGGCGCGCTCGCCCGTGCCGGGACCGCTTCGAACGCGCATGTCGAGCGATTTCTTGAGAGCCCCTTTTTCGACCGCTCTCCGCCAAAATCGCTCGACCGGGACGATTTCCGGGAAGTCATGCCCACCGGGCTTTCCTTGGAGGACGGTGCGGCCACCCTGACCGAGATGACGGCGGCCGCGGTTGTGGCGGCTGCCCGCCACTTTCCGGCAACCTCGCGTCAGTGGTTGGTGACCGGCGGTGGGCGCCACAACCCGGCGGTTATAGAAGCGCTACGCCGCCGTCTCGCCTTCCCCGTGCGCCCAGTTGAAGCTGTTGGCTGGAATGGCGACGCACTCGAGGCCCAAGCTTTCGCCTATCTTGCGGTCCGCTCGGTCGAAGGGCTGCCGCTGAGCCTGCCGACAACCACCGGCGTTCCCCGGCCGATTTGTGGCGGCCGGATGTTCCCGCGACCTGTCCTTTCGGCTATGCCCGGCGTCAGTGGGTAACGAGGCGGCGCTCGACAGCGGCGGCTTTGATCGCCTTTTGCAGTTTCTCGAAGGCGCGCACCTCGATCTGACGCACGCGCTCGCGCGAGATGCCGTATTGCTGCGACAGATCCTCGAGCGTGGTCGGGTTCTCGCGCAGGCGCCGCTCGGTGAGGATGTGGCGTTCGCGGTCGTTCAAATGCGTCATCGCCTTTTCGAGGAGGTCGCGGCGCAGCCCGAGTTCCTGCCGCTCGCCGAGGCGGGTCTCCTGGCTCTCGCTCTCGTCGACCAGCCAGTCCTGCCATTCGCCTTCGCTGTCGGACCGGAGTGGCGCATTCAGCGAATGATCCGGGCTCGCCAGCCTGCGGTTCATGCTGACGACATCCGCCTCGGGCACATCAAGCTCCGTCGCGATCTTTTTCAGATTCTCGGGCGAGAGGTCGCCTTCCTCCATCGCCTGCAACTGACCCTTCAACTTGCGCAGATTGAAGAAGAGTTTCTTCTGCGCTGCCGTGGTGCCCATTTTGACGAGAGACCATGAATGCAGGATATATTCCTGGATCGCGGCGCGGATCCACCACATGGCGTAAGTCGCAAGCCGGAACCCGCGATCCGGGTCGAAACGCTTGACCGCCTGCATCATGCCCACATTGCCCTCGGAGATCAGCTCCGAAAGCGGCAGACCATAGCCGCGATAGCCCATCGCGATCTTGGCGACGAGGCGGAGGTGGCTAGTGACGAGCTTGTGCGCGGCCTCGGGATCCTCGTGCTCTTTCCAACGCTTGGCGAGCATGTATTCCTGCCCCGGCTCCAGCATCGGAAATTTGCGGATCTCCTGAAGATACCGTGTCAGGTTTCCTTCCGAGGAGATGGAAGGTACCGAAAGGGTGGCCATCGACGATTGGTGCTCCGTTTGAAGTCGGTGATGGGCAAACGCCGGAGGAAGTGTCGCGATCCCGCACACCGATTCCCCCACACGCATACCCTACTAAAATAATGTGATTTTGTCCAGTTTAAAGTCGCTCTAAACTTTGGGCGAGTTCACAAAGGTCCGCCGGAAGCGGGCTGTCGAACTCGAGATACCGCTGCTCGATAGGATGGGTGAAGCCGAGCAGCCGGGCGTGCAGCGCCTGACGAGGAAAGGCGGCAACGCGCGCGCCCGTCGGGCCTCCGCGGGCAACGGATCGTCCAGCACGCGTGCCGTAGACCGGATCGCCGATCAGGGGGTGGCCGAGATGGGCGAGATGAACCCGGATCTGATGGGTCCGGCCCGTGGCAAGACGGCATTGAACAAGCGCCGCATGGACATGAAACGCGCGCTCGACCCGATAGCGAGTGACCGCTGGCTTTCCTCTTCCTTCTCGGACAACGGCCATTTTTTTGCGGTTCGCGGTGCTGCGGCCGATATTGCCGGCGATTTCACCCACAGGGGGAGCTGGCACGCCCCAAACAAAGGCTGTATAGGCGCGATCCACCCGGCGAGCGGCAAAATCACGCGCTAGTGCATGGTGCGCGGCCTCGGTCTTGGCGACGACCATCAGCCCGCTGGTATCCTTGTCGAGGCGATGCACAATCCCCGGCCGGCGGATCCCGCCGATGCCGGACAGACTGGTGCCGCAATGGCCGAGCAAGGCGTTTACCAGCGTACCGTCCGGGTTTCCTGGGGCGGGATGGACGACCATGCCGGCCGGCTTGTCGATGACGATCAGATGTGCATCCTCGAAGCGGATATCGAGCGCGATCGGCTGCGGCTCCGGAGCCGCAACCTCAGGCTGAGGGAGAATTACGACGAAATTCTGGTCGTGTTTGACACGCAGCGAGGGATCGCGAAGGGCTTGTCCGTGCTGGGTGACGTGTCCGGCTTGGATCAGGTGTTTGAGCCTTGTCCGCGACAATTCGGGGAAATGCAGCGCGAGCACGCGATCCAGGCGGCCTCCATGGTCGTTTTCATCCGCTCGGATCGCCTTCGCTGTCCCGGCGGCCGTAGTATCAGACGTCATCGGTCATTAGCCGGATGCGCGGGCTCAAGATCCTGGTTGTGGTCATGGGCATAATGCTCATCGTCGGTTTCACGGTTCTAGTCGCAGTAGTTGCCGCCAGGATGTCGCGCAGCGGGTCCAGCTCGATCACTGCTCGCGCGTTCAACGGCTCGACGATTGAAATCGCCCGCGGCGTCCGCATCGAGGCGATGGCGACTGGGACGGACCGCCTCGTCCTCGCGCTGGCACTGCCCGAAGGCGGCCGGCAACTCCTGATCATCGATCTGACCACCGGCGCTCGTCTCGGCACGATCGAATTGCACACCTCGCCGTGAAATTTGCCGATTCGGCTCCGTGCCTTTGTCACGCCGCCAACACAGTGCCGCAATAGAAAGATTTCCGGAGCTACCTTGACGATTCCGTGACGCACAAAATGTCGTCTTGAAAGCGGCGCTGATTCTTCCGAACTTCTCGCCGAGTCGCGCCGTTCGTCCAGGCGGAACCGAATAATTAACGCCGATGGTCCTACCCCAGCCGCTGATCCGAACGGCCCGTTGCCCACCCGTCTCTGCACTGTCCACTGACCGCGCCTTGACACCTCCCGACCCTGCCATCGGGCGACTCCGATGCTGTTTCGTGCCCTCCGTGAAGCGCGCTTGCTCGGCGGTTCCCTCATCCGGAAGCCGCCTTTTTTGATGTCCAAAAACCGAGGTAGATCGAAATGAGTAGAAAAACAAACGGGGCGAGGGCTGCCGCCAAACAACACCCGCCCTGCACCGGCTTGAGCAATCCGACTCCGGACAATGCAGAGCAGGATAGGCGGATCGGTGCCCGCACACTGGGTCCGGTGTCCGACCTCGAGCGTCATTTGCCTTCGGATTGGTGGCGCACCCTGTTCAACTCCCTCTACCTCGAAACCGACGGCGACATAATCGAAAACGACCGAAATACGGCTAATGAGGTTGAGCTTCTGATCGGCAGCATCGGCCTAGAGCGCAACGATCGCATCCTCGATCTGTGCTGTGGCCAGGGCCGACATTCGCTCGATCTTGCACAGCGCGGCTTTTCCCATGTCATCGGGCTGGATCGCTCCCGCTATCTGATCCGTCTCGCCCGCAAGCGCGCCAGGCAGCGAAACCTCCAGGTCTCGTTTCACGAAGGCGATGCGCGGCGCTTTCGTCTCGGCGACGCCGAATTCCATTGCGTCTGCATATTAGGCAACTCCTTCGGTTATTTCGAACGTCCGGAGGACGATCTCGCGGTGCTCGAAGCGGTCAAGCGCGCCCTCGCCTCCGGCGGCTCGCTGGTCATGGATTTGATGGACGGCGACTGGATGCGCCATCATTTCGAGCCGCGCTCCTGGGAGTGGGTCGACCAGAACCATTTCGTCTGCCGCGAACGCGACCTCGCCGGGGATGGCGACCGGCTGATCAGCCGAGAGGTCGTAGTCCACGCCGAGCGCGGCGTCATCGCCGACCAATTCTATGCCGAGCGGCTGTATTCGAGAGAGCGGCTCGAGGCGCTGCTGACGGGCGCCGGGTTTGCCAATGTCCGTTTTCACTCGCTAGTGGCGCCGGATTCGCACCGCAATCAGGATCTGGGCATGGTGGCGCACCGGCTGTTCGTGACCTGCGACGCGCCTCGGCGTGCCCGTCGGCTGCCGCGCCGCGCGGCGCTGTTCTCCGACGTCACCGTGATCCTCGGCGATCCGCGCTTGCCCGATCCGGTCAAGCGCAATGGGCGCTTTGGCGACGAGGATATCGAGACCATCGAGCGGCTCAAAACGGCGCTCCGTGAACTGCCAGACTATCGGTTTCGTTTTCTCGACAATCACGCCTCGCTGTTTGCCGATCTCAGGGCGAACCGCCCGCATTTCGCCCTGAATTTTTGCGACGAAGGCTTCAACAACGACGCCTTCATGGAAATGCATGTGCCGGCGATTTTGGAGATGCTCGACATACCCTATAGCGGCGCCGGACCCAGCTGCCTCGGCCTCTGCTACAACAAATCGCTCGTCCGCGGCATCGCCCAGGCCATCGACGTGCCGGTGCCGGCCGAAACCTATTTCAATTCCGACGATTTGGCGGCCACCATCCCTTCGGTCTTCCCCGCATTGATCAAGCCGAATTTTGGCGATTCATCGATCGGCATCACCAAGGATGCGGTCGTCCATACCTGGGAGGAGGCGATCACCCGCCTCGGCCGATTGCGCGCGGAGATGCCGGGTTATCCGATTCTGATCCAGGAATTTCTGACCGGCCCCGAATATTCGATCGGGATCGTCGGCAATCCGGGTCAGGGTTACCGCTTGCTGCCGCCTCTCGAGATCGACTACTCCCGCCTCGACCCGACACTGCCGCAACTGCTCTCCTACGAATCGAAATGGGTCCCCGACTCGCCCTACTCGTCGCAGATCAGTTATCGCGAGGCGCGGCTCGACGAGGAAGCGCGCCGCAAGATGATTGATTATTCGAATATTCTATTCGAGCGCCTCGGCTGCCGCGACTACGCCCGCTTCGATTTTCGCGCCGAAGCCGAAGGCGAGATCCGCCTGCTCGAGGTCAACCCCAACCCGGGCTGGTGCTGGGACGGCAAGCTCAATCTGATGGCCGAGATGGCCGGGCTGCGCTACTCCGGGCTCCTAAAGCTGATCATCGAAGCCGCCCAGGAGCGGGTCGCAGCGCAACATCCGGGGCTCGTCATCCCACTCGCCGAGCGGCGGGCGCAGCACGTGGCCGCCAACCGGGGATGAGGTTCTCGTGGCTGCCGCACCTGGTCATTAAAGCTTCATATTTTTGAATTTGCCCTTGCACTTCCGGCAGATAAGCGTATCTATCCGGATCTCGACGCACTCGCACGTGCCTATGGCCCATGGTGGTTATGCAACGACGTAACGCGTCCTTTTTGGCAGTCTGGCCGCGAGGCCGGTCCCGAGAGGGAGGACGGTATGGTTGCTATCCGACTAAGGGGCGTGGTGCCCTGTCCTGACGCCAATCTTCGCGGAACGCGTCTGCGCGGACGGGGTAACCGGGTCATCGATCCGAGTAGTTTAAGCTAAACCGCAAAATCAGTCGACACAGCCTCAGCGAGGCGGTGTCGACGTTTATCTCGGTTTGCGTTCGGTCGAACCGAGGCCGGCTCTGTCGGTCTTGGTTTGTCCAGTGAGACCGTTGCGTTTAGCACCTCGCAGGAAGGATGACCCCGGTCATGACTGAGAGGATTACTCGTTTCCTTGCCGATCATTCCCCCGAGACCCCGTGCCTCGTCGTCGATCTCCACGCCATTGCCGAGGCGTACGAGGCACTGCTCTGGTACCTGCCGCTCGCCCGCATCTACTATGCGGTGAAGGCGAACCCGGCTGCAGAAATAGTCGCCATGCTCGAAGGCAAAGGCGCGAGTTTCGACGTGGCGAGCCGCGGTGAAATCGAGCTCTGCCTCGCGAATGGCGTTGCGCCCAACCGGTTGTCCTTCGGCAACACTATCAAGAAAGAGAAGGACATCGCCTTCGCCTACCAGACGGGGCTCCGAATGTTTGCTTTTGACAGCGCTCGCGAGCTCGACAAACTGGCACGCGCGGCGCCCGGCGCTCGTGTCTTTT